>ERZ827496.43-NODE-43-length-158084-cov-10.352347_pt1 | contig 158084 bp, 127 predicted proteins | sample MGYA00519769_ERZ827496 | MGnify/ENA primary metagenome ERZ827496 (study PRJEB31778, sample SAMEA3449327) | human gut metagenome | biome: human gut; feature: human-associated habitat; material: faeces | place: United Kingdom | collected 2010/2012 ...
CGAGTGCAAAAGTACTGACTTTTACAATAACTGCCAAATCCTAAACACACTTTTTCCAAAAGAAAAAGATGATGATACAGCTTAAATCGAATATAATCTTTTGATATGCAAATAGTTATATCATATTTTCGCCAAACAAAAAAATAAAGCTATACATTCAAGCTAGAATAGAGTTTAAATAAAAGAGTGTGATGAACACTATAAAACGATCCACCACACTCTTTATCTTTATTTATTTTATTACAGTACTGACTGGTTTTACCCTTGATAGTACACACGTTTCACACGTTCGCTCACGGAGGTCAAAATCTCATATGGGATTGTGTCAAGTTTGTCACTCAGTATTGTTATCGGTAAATTATCGCCAAAAATCTCCACAGAATCACCCTCGGTACAATCAATATCTGTTACATCAATCATGCACACATCCATACATATATTTCCCACATATGGCGCTGGCTGTCCCTTGACGAGACAATAAGCATTTCCCCGACCCAAATGTCGGTTCAAGCCATCTGCATATCCAATCGGAATGGCAGCAATGCGACTCTGTCTGTTGAGCACGCCTTTACGGCTGTATCCCACTGTATCCACAGCAGGTACATTGCGAATTTGCAAAATTGTAGTTCTCAACGTAGCCACATTATGCAAAACCCTGTTACCCACTGGATCAATACCATAAAGGCCAAGACCAAGCCGCACCATATCAAGATGACGTTCCGGAAAGCGTTCGATACCGGCACTGTTACAAATATGTCGCAATATCTTATGGGGAAATGCAGCTTGAAGTTTACGACTTGCACGATCAAAACATTCGAACTGCATCGTCGAGAAATCGTCAAAACACACTTCGTCGCTCCCAACGAAATGAGAAAAAACAGATCGAGGTATCACTGCCGACTGACCTTTAATACGGTCAATAAGTGCAGGCATATCGACTTCGGGATTAAATCCTAAACGATGCATGCCCGTATCTAGCTTGATATGGATAGGGAAATTGGTCACTCCGGCATGTTCAGCCGCACGGACCATAGCATCCAACAACTTGAAACTATACACTTCCGGTTCAAGGTCATACTCAAACAACGTTTCGAAAGTGCTCATCTCGGGATTCATCACGATAATGTTTGCCGTAATCCCAGCCTTACGCAAATCGACACCTTCATCTGCCACCGCCACTGCAAGATAATCCACGCGATGATCCTGCAATGTTTTGGCTACTTCTATCGCGCCTGAACCATAAGCCGAAGCTTTAACCATGCAAACCATCTTCACTTCTGGTTTCATGAAACCGCGATAATAGTTCAAGTTATCGACAAGAGCTTCAAGATTAATCTCCAATGTCGTTTCATGAACTTTCAAGGCAAGATGCTCAGACAATCGCTCGAAGTTAAACTGGCGGGCGCCCTTGATCAAGACAAGTTCATCATGCAACGTATCTAACAATCCAGAAGACAGAAGTTCATCCACATTTTGCACAAAGTGACACTCCATTGCGAACCGCTCTGCCGCAGCAAGCAGTCCCTGTCCGACACCAATCAAATGATCGACCCCACGCCCGTTCACGAGCTCTGCAACCTTAGCATACAGTTCTTCATCGGGCATACCACTTTGAAGGATGTCGCTCAAAATCAACGTATGTCGATTCTTATGCCCGTCTGGTCGCCGGTTCATGAAGTCGAGAGCTATGTCCAAAGAATTGACATCCGAATTATAACTATCGTTGATCAGCGTACAACCTCGTACTCCCTGTTTGACCTCCAAACGCATTGCCACCGGTTCAAGGTGAGCCATCCTTTGGGCTATAATATCCTGCGGCAAATGGAAATACAAACAAACAGCAAGGCAATGGATCGCATCCTCGATAGAAGCATCGTCCACAAAAGGTATATCAAAACAGCCGTCATAGCCCAAGTACGTATATTGGATATGTGTGGCGTTGTCCACACGTTCCACCTTACGCACGAACAACGGCATTCCGTCGTTCTTTAACGACCAGGCCAACTGATTGCCTGCATACAGGGAATCACGCACGCCTTCACTCACATTCTCGTCATCGGCATTGTAGACCAGCACCTCGCAATCTTTGAACAAAGCCAGTTTTTCAAGACATTTCTCTTGCATTGTCGCAAAATTTTCTTGATGTGCCGGACCGAGATGCGTCATGACACCCACCGTAGGCTGAATGATAGCCCTCAGTGCCGGCATCTCGTTGGGTTCTGAAATTCCAGCTTCGAAAATACCTAACTCCGTATGCTCATCCAAGTGCCATACAGACAGAGGCACACCAACTTGCGAATTATAGGAACGGGGCGAACGGGTTACGCGCCACGTAGGCGAAAGCAGCTGATAAAGCCATTCTTTCACAATAGTCTTCCCATTGCTTCCCGTCACACCAATAACGGGCACATCGTATTCCTCACGATGCCGCTCTGCCAGACGTTGCAAGGCTTTAAGCGGGCTAACCACACGCAAGAAATTGGCATCTGGGTAAGCCATTTCCCAATTCACAGGCAACGTGTCGACCACGTAATTTCGGACGCCTCGACGATATAGATCCGGAATATAACGATGGCCATCATTGCGCGCAGTATGCAACGCAAAAAATAAGGTAGTTTCAGGAAATACCAAGGAGCGGCTATCTGTCAGAAGCCAATCAACCTGTCCTTCGGCCGTGCCGAAACGATGGGCGCCTATGAGCGCCGTCACTTTCTCTAATGAGTATGACATGAATCTTTACGGTTGTTTGTATGCACAGGCACCTTGTGGATGAAGTCCGCCTAAACGGGATCTGCACCATCGGCACCATAACTGGGTGCAAAGTTCGGATATTTTTCAATTAGGCGCGCCACGCGTTGTTCAATTTTCTGTAAGAAAGCTGAATGAGCGGCAGTTCGTGGATGAAACGGACGATGGGCAAGCGCCCGGCGCAAAGGTTCCCACTCGTCTATAATTTCACGGGTTTCTCCGCTGAAAGACCAATCGGAAAAACGTTCCCATACGTAATCGACAGCCTGCGTCGAAGGATGAAGCATGTCGGCTTCGTAAAAACGGTAGTCACGCAGTTCGTCTGTCACAATCTCATAAGCCGGGAAATAATGGCAGGCACCGGCAAAACGCCTGCACAATTCATCAGCAGCCAAAAGCAAGGCTGCCTTGCTCAACTGGCTACCATGAAACCCGTATTTTGCATAACGGTAAGGGCTTACAGTCAGTACGATGCGCAACTCGGGCTTCTCAGTCATGAGACGCTCCACCATTGGCGTCCATTGGGTTACGATCTCATCCGGCGTCATCGCTTGTTCGACGAACAAACGATGTGGCATCTTATGACAATTGGCCACGACATGCCCTGCAAACTTCCCATCAGCCATGTAATAGGCGCGATTCGTCCCCCATGTTATATACAAACGGTTCAAACGCCGAAACGATAGACAAGCGCGCTCATAACGTTCCTCAACCAAACGACGGCAATCATCAAGGGTCGGCCCTGAGAAGTGACCTGCATGTAGCCAACTGTGCCACATCTCATCACTTTCAAAATACATATCCTTGGGCAATCCGTCTGACAACGCTTTTAGTGCTTCCAAAATACTGGCCGGATTATATAACACGCCGAACGGATTAATCTCCACACGGAAACCTCCGTCTTGCATCCGGCGCCCCACGTGTTCAGCGAAACACGAACCAAGCATCAGGACATGGTCGCCATGACACAATTGCACCCGTTCAGCAGGCAGTTCCACCGATACATGCAATTTCATTCTCTACATTTTTATCATTCTCCCAATAAGCCGTTCATGACAAATAAACATCCCGGCCTTTTAGTGCCCACAAAGATACGCATTTCCTTCCATGAGGCAGAGCTTCCCAACCAAGACGGATGTCTCTGACAAGCTTTCAACAAAAAAAAAGAGGAGATTCCTCCTGATGGGAAACCTCCTCTTTTTTCAAACTTATGGATTAAGGTTACTTTACATAAACCTTCTTTCCGTTCTGGATGTAGATACCCTTCACAGCTTTCTGCACACGACGACCACTCAAATCGTAGATAACGTCGTTCTTCGCACCACTCACGTTTTCATCGTTCGTCACACTTCCAATGCCGACAGTTTCAATAGGACCGCCATCCCAGAAGCGGAACACGCTGGCATAGTTCGCTCCACGAGAGTTGTAAGAAACGATATTGCCTTCCGTAGAGTTATCGATGGTTCCAGCATGCATACACATTGTGCAGAGCACCTCATTCGATCCATACTCATTGCCTGCATACCACCAGCGGTCAATGTAGAATCCAGCGGGAACTGCGGCAATCGTCAGGTTGTTATTGTCATCGTATACGTTCACAACAGGATCCAAATGGAAGTGCATCGTCGTATCATTGAACTCAGCGTTCAACTTCAACGGCATCGTGAATGCCCAGTCAGCAGCATCTACATACTTACCAGTTCTGATGTGGTAAAGAGCATAAGAAATAGAGTCAGCCACTTCGCTGCCAACGCTCATGTCTTCTCTGCGATCGCGGAGCTCGAAATAGAAGTCACGATCCCACGGATTGAATTCTTTCCAAGAGAGGAGAGTGTCACCTTGAGCGTAAAGCGCATACTGCACATTGCCACGCTGGATATAGGCCGGAGCAGCCGAAATAATAGCATAGCCGTTTTCAGTATTATGCTGGACGAGCTCATCAGCAGGAGTTTCGAGCAAACCAGACACGATGTCAGTCACATCCGCTTCGTAATCCGTTTCGCCACTCTCGATCATTTCACGGATTTCCTGTACCTGATCTTCGGTATAACCGCCAATGCAGTTCACGGCATTCAGGGCAGCCCGACCATCGAGGAATGTGTAGTTAGAAGCCTCGTATTCTTCGAACGTAATTGTCGAACCCGGATCACTATAAGTTGCGGACGCAGAATAATAAGCCAACACGCCATTACCTCCAAAGTCATTCCAAACGTTGTCTGTACCCTGTACACGGAAGCCATAGCCCGTCGTGACGCTAATGAGTTCGAAACCGATTTCAGCGCCGGTCGCCGTAGCAAACTGAGGTTCTGCACCACCAAAGTCGGTGAGCACTTCACCTTCGCGACCCTTGTTGTAGATGCTGTACGTTCCATCCGCGTTCTGACGGAAACACCAAAGGGCACTATCCGCGATTTCAGCCGAAGCACTCATTACCAGACGGCCAGCGTCGTTGACACTGCCGGTCAACACCTTGCTGCCACGCATACGCATAATGTACCACGTAGCGTCTTCGGGGAATTCGCCGCTGTCGGTCACATCCGTCGTCTTGAGCGGGCTCGTCATCGTGTAGTAGAATACATAATAAAATCCTTCGTAGAGGTTGTCCGGCGTGATCTTAGCAGGAACGGGGAAGTCATTCATTTCGTAAGCAGCCGTAGCTTCGGCATCGAACTCATACAGGTCGCCTTGGTCGGGAGCAGTCAATATCGAGTCAACATCGATGTACATCTCCGCACTCGAAGCCAAGTAATTCTCCGTACCATCAGGAGCGACATACACGCAATCGTAATAGATCATACGCCAAGGACGATAAGCCACCTCTATCGTTTTGGATTCAGTAGCGACTTCATTGAGCGTCGTAAGTGCGGTAAAATGGGTCATAGCGGGAGGCAGGATGCTGTCACCCGGAGCTATACGGGACGTCACGTCCTGTTCCACACCACCCTCGCTGAACGGGTACTGATCCGTCACGTCCGTAAACATCGACACGTCTTGCGTGCAGTGGAACGTAATGCGCGGATAAGAAGAGTATTCCAAGTTCAACGTCAGGACGTTGTTGGTCAGCATTTCTTCGGTGAGGAAGAAGTAGGTCGTGTCGCTGAACTCCGTGGTGCCGTCGGCAGCCAAAGCGCGACGCAGTTCGTTGTTGGCGAACGTCGGGAACACGATAGAGTCGCCGATAGAGGCTTCTACCGTCACTACGCCTTCAGCAGCAGCCTCAGGGATGAGGTCAACGAGCGCGTCGTTGTCAGCGAGGTTGTTGTTGGTCGTACCGTCGAAGAACTTGACGTTGTAGTTAATCGTAGCGAACGTGAGGTCCTCGGGCACCTGGTAGATGTTCCAGAACGACCACGAAGCGAGACCTGTGGCCCAACGCACATTGCCTTTCACGCTTTCGTCTGCGTAGTGAGAGTTACAGTTCAGGCGGGTTGTCGTTCCGTTCACGACAAGCGTCACACGGGTTGTCAGGTTATCATCCATCTGATCCGTCAAACCGTCCTGATCCGTCGACGGAGTCTCAGAAAGCGGACGGAATTCTACGGCCGCAGCCGTTTCTACCGGACCCATCGTAATGTCCTGGGCAGCAGCAGTAGGTGCTTGCAAGTAGGCAACTTCGGCTTCGGCATTCTTCTGACGCAAGCGATAGAGAGGTGTTTCGCCGTCCTCGGCCACTTCACCGGTAGCTTCCACCACGAAAATGGAGCTTGAGCAGAAATCATCAGCGACACCCACGCCATTGAACCAGTTGTACGGGTTCGTACGTGAGATAGACTGGAAAGCCACATTCATTCCCTCGGTAATGGTGGCTGCGCCTACGCGCGTAAAGCCTTTGTCCGTACCGGGAACCTGTGCCCACCCAGTCAAGACGCAAAAGAGCGCCAACAAACTAAGTAAACATCTTTTTCGCATAAAACTTTATTTTAGTGAAACAAAATATGACCTCAGTTTTAAGGTTCAACGCTGCAAATATACATTTTTCTTCGACGTCGCACAAAAAATCCCAATTTGAAATCGTTATTTAACGTACATTTCAGATTACAGCCGCAAATAGCGCCCAAAGTTCTCCCACAGCACGCCACACGCGTGTCAATTCAACGACAGATAACCTCGCTCGAAGCAGAGACTGCCGCGAAACCAAGTCTGATTTGGGAGAAAACGCTAACTTTGCGCACAGTAGCCGGTGTGACAGGCCACGCCGGAATTTATAAATCTACATCCCCTCATGGAGAAGGTGTTTACTCCCCTCGTCTCACAGGCTGCGGATGCCGCAATCCGTCCCAAACTTTCGGTGCTCGTCCCAACGTTCAACTACGATTGCACCGCCTTAGTCTGCGCACTGGACAAGCAGGCCAAGGCCTTGACAGCCGGTGTGGAAATCCTTATCGGCGACGATGCATCGACGAGAGACGAGGTAGCCAGCGCTTGCCGAAGGTTGGAAAACGGAGTTGACATCCGCAGCCTGCGTCCGCCGCATAATTTGGGGCGGGCGGGCATCCGCAACATGCTGGGACGCGAAGCACGGGGTGAATGGCTCCTCTTTCTCGATAGCGATGGTCTGCCACCCGACAATCATTTCCTATCACGCTATGCAACAACAATGAACGGAAAGGCAGACGTGGTCTGCGGCGGCATCGTCCATCCCCGCCAACAACCGTCAGAGGCAGTCAGCCTGCGCTACCGTTACGAACACCACGCCGAACGCACCCACACGGTTGCCAGACGCAATGCCGCTCCTTACGCGGCATTCAGATCGTTCAATTTCATGATACGGCGCAGTACATTTTTGGCGACACCGTTCGACGAATCCCTGCGCGATTATGGTTACGAGGACGTTCTTTTCGGCCATCAGCTGGCCGAATCCGGAGCCCGGGTGATCCACATTGACAACCCGTTGCTCAACTGCGATATCGAAGACAACGCCACATTCCTCCGAAAAACAGAAGAAGCCCTGCGGACATTGGCCACTCACGCCCCTCAACTCGCACCACACGTCAGGCTCAGCCTGCAACTCATGCGCCTGCGCCAACTAGGGCTCAGAGCTGTTGTGGAATGGTGCTTTGATATGACAAAGAGCGCCTTACGCCGGAATCTGTTAGGACGCCGGCCCGCAGTATGGCTCTTCAACTTTTACAAACTGGGATACCTCAACCACGTATGGCCCTGCGACAACACGACACGCCGCTAACCCTCAGCCTCATTTCGCTTAGAGGAACAGCGCATAAACCGGACGCAGCTTCCGGGCATAGGCTTCCTCCGAAAACTCCTCCACTGCCGTACGGTGTGCCTCATCGGCAAGCCGGCCGAAATTCTGCGCCGGCATCCGACGGAGCAACGCGGCACATTCCGACACATTATCATATAGGAAACCGTTGACGCCATGGCGGACGAATTCCGGCGTCCCGCCTGAGTTACGGGCTACCACGGGGCAACCATAAAAGAAAGCCTCAACAGTGACGCGACCGAGCCCTTCGTCTTGCGAACACATCAAAAATGCCGTAGCGCGCAACAAGTAGGGGCGCACATCGGCACAGAACCCCACGAACTCCACCGCTTGGTCTACCTTCCACTGCACGGCGAGCGCTTCGAGACGCTTGCGGTAGTCCAGATTGCAGGCACCGATCAGTTTCAACACATAGCCCTGTGCAGCCAATCCCGACTGTGCAAAAGCCTCAACAGCCCAGTGTGTGCCTTTCCGGTCTGTCAAACCGGCAGCACAGAAAACGATATATTTCTCCTTGTCCAAGCAAACGGCCACATCTGAGGCCGGGCGTACGGCATCAGTCATGCAATAGGCGCGACAGGCGCGTTCCAGCTGCCAATGGCGATAGACCGCGCCGGATATGGCAATGACGGCGTCCGAACGATAGATTTTCCGTTTCAGCTCCGCCCAGCCACAAAACGGACGGACACCGAAATCGCGATCTTGGAACTCGCGCAAGTGCCACACATGGGGCACCCCCAAACGCCGGGCAAGGTGATAGCCGAACGTCACCACACTGGAATTGGAATGCACCAGCCGGATAGGACGCCCCGACAACTGCGTTGTAAGACGCCGCAACAAGCGGCCATTATGCCAATGGTAACGAACGAATTTAGGAAGGAACTTCACCTTCGTACGGAAGCACGGGAGAATCGTTGTATTGAGAACGAAAGGAATGGTCAAACACTCGCAACCTTTCGCCACGAAATAATCGTGCACAGCCTCGCCTGCTCCGCCCGGCAGCACGACGATGGGATGGACCTCTTCGCGCAGAGCATGGATCAAATTCATCAATGAAAGCGCTGCTCCCCCCAGCCGTCCTACGTCGTGACAGATATAGACAACTTCATATTTCTTTTCCATTCCTTTGTCGATTACATGGTTCATGTGGGCAAAGATAGTGAAAAGGCGAGAGCCAAGGCAAGGATACACTTGCTTTTCCGCTGGCTCAACCAGACCGCCAGCATTCATCAGGCACAAAAGATAACGAAAGCCGGCTGCCCTGACCGGATTGGCAAGTCGGCTGACTGGAAAAACCAGCCGGCTGATGGTTTTCACTATCGCCCTGACTCAAAAAAGCCACGCACCGGCCAACCAATGGCCAGTGCGCGACAATACGGTGACTAACAGCCTGCGGGCGGCTGTGTCAAAATCCCCCGCTTCCGTTTAGCCATGCGTGTGCACGTTGGGACAGTTCAGTTGGCCGTAGGCACGTCTTGCGTCACGTTAATGGTGTTGCTGACGCCGGCAGAGGTCAGGGTGAACGAAGTCTGCCTGCGATTGCCCGTCAAGTTGGCCATCACGTTGAGATAGACCTTGTGTTCGCCACGTGTAAAAGTGCTGTCGGGAAGTCCGGCCCACTCGTCACCGCCACTGAGGGTTGCCTCGTCGGAATAGATGGTAAACGAGATGCTGTCGCGGGCGCCTGAGGGATTGACATCGAGTACGAAGTTAAGTTTGTCGCCCGTTGCAGGAGTCGTGGCAGTGGGGCGGCCAATGTTGAGGTTTGGCGACTGCTCGACATAAAGCCCCACGTCGTGATAAGAGTCCACATTGATCATCGCAGCACGCTTATAGTCCGTTGTGTTGGGGCTGGGTTTCACATAGAACCAGTCCACGGAATAGTATCCGCCCGGCACATCGACACCCGTCGGCGAAAAGGCCAGCCAGTCGGAAGCGTCGGTCGATGCGGTCCAACTGTCAAATGACTCAATGCCGCAGGAGTCGAGGGTCTCGTCGGCATAGAACGTCATGCCGCCGTCCGGAACATTGAAAAAGCGGGTGCTGTGAGTTTCATACTCACCACCGTCGCAGGCTGCCAGAGTGAAAGCTGTTGCCATCGCAGCGAGGCACATTGGGAAGAGCTGTTTCATATTGCAAGATGTTATGGAGTTTGGTTCGGATAGGTCAATACCATTCGATATTCGAACTGTACGAACTGCGCTTATCCCACTTCAAAGCGTCGGCCAGCTCTGAGGCTTTGGCCTGGAATGTGAAATTGAACGACGAATAGGGACGCAGCACCACAGAGCACGACATCGAGAAGCAGTGGAGGTCGCGTTGGAGCGACGCCGTGGTCATCGAGAGCTCGTGATAATTGAAGTCGTAACCCGAGGAGAACGAGATGTTCCAGCCTTGGGCAATGCGCAGATAGCCGGAAAAGTTCAGCGTCTGTGTGAAAGAGTACGGGTAGCGCATGCGTTTGGGATTGATGCGCTTGGAGCGGTCTTCTGACATCGTGACACCGTAAGAGACGGTCAGGGCCCAAGGCATGCTGAATTTGAGATAGCCGTCTTCGTCCACCTCAGCCTTTTCGGTTTTCTGGGAACCTTTCCGGCTATTTTTCAAGTCGGGGTCGACGTTGCTGTCTTCACCGTCGCTGGTGGTCTCCGCACCGTCGCTATTGTCGGACGAGGCATCACGCCGTTTCCGCTTGCCGAAAAGTTCCTGGAATGTCTGGTTGTTGAACGTATACGACAGGTTCTGCGACATTCCTTGGAAGCGGCCGAAACGTCCGTAGCTCCATTCGGTGCGGTCGCTGGTGACCACATTGCCCCGTTCGTCGAACTTATAAGCATAGGTAGCGAATGTGGCGGCAAGAGAGAATGTATAGTTTTTCGTGAGTTTGAGACGGACGTTCATGTTGAGGTCACTCCACGGACGGGTCTTGTTGGCGAAATTATAAGACATACGTGCCGAAAGTTCATCAATAAGACTGATTTTCCTCACTCCCGTGGTGTCGCGGTCGCTCCTTACCTTCATCTCGACGTTGTTGGACAACTCCATGTTCAGACTGCCCGACATGGTCGAATTGGGGTATCCGAAAATCGCGTTCTGGTAAGGGGAGTAAGTCTCTGTGCTGACCGTACCGTCAGCATTGGTGCGGACGTACGTGTCGAAGTATCCGTAGCGCGACGAGGTGAAGTCGGGCGAATAGCTGAACGAGATGGAAGGTTTCAGGACGTGTCGGATAGCTATGATCTTTCCCTTGAAAAGTTTTGGCGAGGGGACATACATGCCATAGAGCGTCGTGTTGGCCGACAGGCTGGCACTCCATTCGTAAAGGTTATAGAAACCGTAGGCCGTGTCGCGGCGGACCTCTTGGCGCTCGTTGTCCCACGATTGCATCACCTTGTTTGTGTACATGTAGTCGGTGAAGTTGATGCTCGGGGAGATGTTGATGTGCTTAAAGAGAGAGAAGGTGGCGCTAATGGGGATGTTATGCTGCATCCCGTTACGCCAGTCGCGGATCAAGTTGGAGTGGAAGAGTTCGCTCTCCTTGGTCGTGATGCTGTTGCTGAGCTGGCCGGTATACGAGAGGGATATTTTCTCGTACCAGCGTTCACGCCCGGCAGCCTTCTTACGCTTGAAGGGATAAAAGCGGTTGAGCGAGATGCTCAGATCGGGCAGAGTGACAGCGATGGAGCTGTCGCGCAGACTCTGCGTCAAGTTGCTCGACATTGCAATGGTAAGTCCGATGCGCGGGAACGTGCGTGAATAGCTCACGCTGCTGGCTCGCGTACTTTGGGTATATGCCAAGGGATTATACATGCTCTCAAGATTCGAGCGTTCGTAGCTTTCAGAGGCAAAGTTGACGCGGGCGGAGAACGACTGGTTGGGAGAGGCCTTGGCGTCTTGCCGGTGGGTCCACTGGATCTTCAAACTCTTGGTGACGGAGTAGTCGGGCATGTTGCGCTCGCCTTCGACGGTATTGAGGTAGCTGAAATAGAAATTACCGGAAAAGCGGTAGCGTTTGTTGTAGTTCGTTTCGGCACTCACGCCCCACGACCCTTTCGTATAGATCTCGCCCAAGACTTTCAGGTCGAGGTAGTCATTGATAGCAAAGTAGTAGCCGCCGTCGCGCAGGTAGAAACCGCGTGAGGTCTCGTCGCCATACTTCGGCATGACAAAGCCGCTGGAATACTTCTTGCTGAACGGGAAGAAGCCGTAAGGTATAGCCAAAGGAAGAGGGACGTCTTGCACGACCAAGTGGGCCGGCCCGAAGATAACTTCCTTGCCCGGATAGACCTTTGCACTCGACAGGGCGAGATAGAAGTGGGGATGCTCGGCGTCGCAGGTAGTGTATTTGGCATGCTTCAAATAAAGTGTACCGTCCGAGGTCCGCTTTGAATCTTCACTTTGCAGGTAACCGTTTCCCTGAGTCGTCGCTACGTTGTTGATAAAGCCTTTCTTGGTTTTGAAGTTAAAGCTCATCTTTTCGCTCTTATAGGTGTCGCCACCTTGGGCATAGACGGGCTTGCCTTGTAGCACCCCGGCAGTGTCCGCGACGCCCTGCGCATGGACAAGGCTGCTGTCCATGTTGATTGCGATCTTGGCCGCGTCGAGTTGCATGTCCTGATAGTTGACCTTGCTGCTGCCATAAAGCCAGGCCAAACCGGTGTTCGCGTCATAGACCATCGAGTCCTGTGCCGTGTAGGTGATGGGATCGGTGATACCGGTGCTTTTTTTGTCTGCACTGTCAGCTGCAAGACTGTCAGCCAGCAGAGAATCAACAGACAAAGAGTCGGGCGGAAGCAGAGACAGGGCGAGGCTGTCGCGGGACATACTGTCCGGCTGTTCTGGAATAGTGACAGAATCTTCTGTCGCCCTGACCGTTTTTTTTGTCAGTGCGACAGAATCGGGAGTCAGTGCGAGGAGCTTCGCCACTTCCTCTTGCGCCGTGCTGTCGAGCCTGGTTGTGGGTTGGAGTGTGTCGGACGGAGCATCCAGCACCGCCCGGAAGAGAAGCATCGGACGGCTGGAAGCGAAGCACAGCAGGGTAAAAGCTGAAAGGACAAAGAGTATTTTCGCTTTCAACGGGTCAAGTTATCTCGAAACAGCTGCAAAAATACACAAATAATCGGTGGGAAGCACGGACTGGCGTTGTTTTTAACCATCGTAGACGAGTGTTAGCCGAAACGCTCTTGCCACCCAAGGAAACGTGCCGGCCCTTCCGCCCCGAAGCGTTCAAGACTTTTCAGGACCTGCTCGACAGTCCGCTCACGGTCGAGGTGGGTTTTCGAATAAAACTTGTCTGCATAACAAACCACCTGCTCTTCCAACGTTTCGGGCAGGTAGTCGCCCGGAGGCAAGGGAAGGTGTTGTCGATCGATGTCTGCGGCGCTCAATCCGGCGCCTGTGTGCCGCTCGCATACGCGGGCTACGGCATAGAGGCCCTCGCGACGCATCAGCTGGGCACCAAGGACACCATGACGCAAGTAAGGTTCAGCGCCGTAGCAGTGAATACCTGGCGCGTCCGTCAAGAAAATACCCACGTCGTGCAGGAGTGACGCGGTATGCAGGAAGTCTCGGTCGAGCATCAGTTCAGGATGACTGTCGGCCACGGCCAGCGCCTTTCGTGCCACACTCTCACTGTGTTCCAGCAGTATGTGGCGCAAATCATTGTCAGCTGGATAGTATTTTCGGATGATGCTATAAGGATCTGTCATTTAACGGGAGGGAATATAGGAAAATCTGACAGGAAAACAAAACGTCGCCCTGCCGGCCATGAGGGCAGACAGGACGACGGCTATATGTCGGTTAAATGCCTCAAAGCTCAGGCTTCGGCCTCGGCGGCAGGCTCTTCCACTTCTTCGAAATCGGTCACGCCGTTAGTGGCGAGGATGTTATACCACTGTATCAGCTTGCGAATGTCAGAAAGGTGCACCCTGTCGCGGTCGTAGTCAGGAAGGACGGCAGCCATAAAGTCAGCAAGCTGTTCCGGCGTAGCTTTCTTGTAATCGAAGTCAACCGGAGCTGCATTATACTTGGCTTTGATCGAAGCGAACACTTGCATGAGAGGGATGTCGTCGCCGTTAGTATACATCGAAACGTCGTTGAGCGACGTCACACGGTCGCGCGCACCGGCCGGAGTGCGGCGGTGAGTGGCGTCGATAGCTTCGACAATGAGCATGCCTCGGCCTTGTGAAACAAGCGTATAAAGTCCGGGTCGTCCGGCGATAGCCAAAATGTTTTTCTTCATATCTGTTTATCTTGTTTTTGGTAAATTGCTGCAAAAATAGGGCTTTGCCCGATTTTTGTTCCGCTGTGACTTTCTAAAAAAACTTAACGTCGGAATATCCGCTCAACTTCGCGTCCCGTTTCGTCGCCGTCTTCGTTATTCACAACACAGTCGGCGCGCCGCTGTTTGTCGGCTTCGTCCATTTGCAGCGCCATCCAAGCTTCTGCCTTGGCGGCGGTCACGCCGTCTCGCGCCATGATACGGCGCAGGCGAGTGGAGTGAGATGCGGCAACATGGACCGTGCGGTCGACCAAACGGTCGAAACCAGCTTCAAACAGGAGGGCACATTCCATGACTACGTCGGAAGATGATTGCATCTCAACCCATGCTTTGAACTCCTCTGCCACACGAGGATGGACCACGGCGTTCACCATAGCGGCCTGCTGCGGACCGGTACATAGAAATGCCGCCATGACTGCTTTGTTGAGCGTTCCGTCGGATGCATAGAGCAAGGGGCCTATCATTCCGGTAAGCTGCCGGCGCAATTGGACATCATGACGGATCAGGCGCTTAGCCTCGTCGTCGCACGAAAACACGGGCCATCCCCGTTCGGCCAACAATCGGCAAACATAGCTTTTCCCGCTTCCGATGCCGCCCGTAACCCCCCAAATGAAAGGCTTTTCGCTATTCTGTCGGCACATCTTCGATGAGGTAATCAATCGTTTGAGGAGAGATTCTGACGTGGCTTACACCCGGCGGGATACTGCGGAGATTCAAGGTATAGCGCCCCGTATTGTCTTTGAGCAAGTCTTCATAATTGACAACGAGAGTGAAATCGTCGGCAGACACATGACGATAATTGCTCAACCCGACTTGAAACGTCACATTCACTTTCGAAGGGAACGCCCGAAGTGTTTTTGTGGCGGGAAAGTTGATCCAACGAACCGGAACTTCTACGGTTTTCTCAGTCAGTCGGTCCACATCAAGCTCAATCGACGCATGGTCAGGCACAAACTTCGCCCCCAATTGCGGCTGCACTTTCAAGTCAAATCGGATCGTATCTGTGAAACCTCCATAACGTACAGGTTGAAGATAAGCCACACTGATGGTGTCAAGCAAGGAACCGGCAGCATAAACTGTAACAGAATCCGGATTGACACGCACGGCCGAAATGTGGTATTCCTTGGCTGGACGGAAGTGGCCGACAAGCCGCACGGGAACGCGCTTCGACAAGCCATAGTTGAAGAAGAACTCCACCGTATCCGGCCGGCAAGCCACGACACGCGTACCCGGTGTCAGGCGTGACGTCAACTGCCGATAGACACTCGAAGCAGCCAGCCTGACGTGGCCGGACTTGTTGGCGACGTTCGTGAAATTAATAGTAAGCGACGGAAGTTCTCGACCGTAAAGGTAGCGGAGCAACGTGTAGCCCTTGTCGCGGAGTGTGACCTGCACGGACTGCGGAGGAGGCGTCGTGATGACGACATTCTTCGGCACGTTCGTCAGCTCCAGCTCAGTTCTGACTGCCACCTCATATTCTTCATCCAAAGCCTGGAACAACCAGAATGCCGCCGAAAGAATAAGAAACGACAAAAAAATCAGAAACTGCCTGTCGAGAATTTTCGACAAGCAGAATCTGACAATCCGGGTAAGGCTTCGAACGAAGCGCATAAGGCGTTTTATCGTTGGTTCTGTCCAGCCTGGCTTTTAGGCAGGATAGCACTACGGTCGAACTTAATGCGTACGCCGCTGGCAACCTCGACCGTGATGCTGTTTTCGGCTTCATCGACTTGACGGACAGTGCCGTAAATACCGCCGATAGTCACAATCTCTTGTCCTACTTCGAGGGAGTTGCGGAACTTCTGGATTTCTTTTTGCTTCTTGTTCTGCGGGCGAATCATGAAAAAGTACATGATGGCGATGATCGCAATGATCATTACCCAGAACGTCCATTGACCACCGGCGGCTTGGGCGTTTGCGCTCTGCAACAGGCTGAGGGGGAAGAGAGTAGTCATGTTTAAGCGTTTTTAATTAGATATTATTGTTTACTTCAATAGTTTCTTTTCTGCACGGAGATGCTTAACGATATGATCGAGCAAGCCATTGATGTATGCGGCACTGCGAGGCGTGCTATACACCTTGGCGATGTTGAGATATTCGTTGAAGCTGACATTGATGGGTATAGTGGGAAACGTCATCATCTCTGCGAGTGCAATCTGCATCAGAATGACGTCCATGTACGCCAGTCGGTTAAACTCCCAATTCTTGGCGTTGGCGCGTATGAGCTGCCGATAGACATCTGCGTTTTGCAGCGTCGTGCGGAACAAAGTGGTAGCAAACTTACGGTCTTCGTCATTATCATATTCGGGAAGCAGTGGCTGATCCGCGCCGTTCTCCTCCTGAAACCGCTTGATGGTTTTCAACACGAACGAATCGACAACTTCCTTGTCATCGTTCCAATAGAGGCTATGCTCTTCGAGGAGGGCATCAAGGTCATCGTTATGGCAGACAAACTCCTTGTAAAGGCGGCGCACCACTTCGCGGTCTTCATCATACGTAGTCTCCTCTTTGAACGCATACGTAGCGAATGTGGGGCTTTCGATAATTCGTCCATAAAGATTCTTAAAGAATGCGTCTTCATTCTCCCAATCCTTGGTATGCTTGTCGCGGAAATCGAGAAGCTGTTTATTCCCAGCCATTTGCACAAGCAGACGGTTATGAGCCAAGCGTGCATCAAAGAGATCTTCGGGCGCAAGTTCAAGGTGAAGGCGTTTGGAACGCGCTTCTTTCGCCTCGGCTTTTGCTTCGGCCATTTGCCGCAACTCAACCAAGAGAAGGAGCAGATGATGATACAGATCATAAGCCTTACCTAAGCTGAAAGCCAATTCTTTTTCGGCAACGTCTATGGTGCGGCCTTCATTCTGGTAGAACGCATAGACGAGTTGTACGACTTTGATGCGGATCAGTTCTCTGTTTATCATACTCCCTGTATATAAAGATGCAAATTCAGTTTGCAAATTTACGAAAAAACTCTTAGTATCCCGCACTGTCCTGAAAATAAATTCATACGGCAAACCCGTTTTTTTCGTCGACCGGATTTCAGGAATCCCCTACGATCCGCTTGATCCGACAAGCCGCAACTGCGGCGCTGACAATCAAAGCAACATGCTCAGCAAAGGAATCGTAATGACTGAAAAAAGCGTAGTGATAAACAGGCCCTGCGTCATGACACGCTCGTCGCGGTCGTATTGCAAACAGAACATGATGCCGTTTGTCGCCACAGGCATCGCGGAAAGCACGACAGCTATCCCGCTGGCGAATTCCGGGAAACCACAAAAACGAAAGACGCCAAGCACCAGAAGCGGAAGCACGATAAGACGAAGAGTGGCAGCTGCATACACAAAACGATTGCCAAGCATGTCGCGCCACGGTATGTGGCTCATGCTTGCTCCTATGATGAGCAGCGCGCAGGGAACCGTCATATCGCCAAGCAGGTGAAACCAGTTGGCAATCGGCGCGGGTGTTGACACTTTGAACAAAGCCAGCGCAATGGCAATCAACGACGAAATCATGCATGGGGTGGCCAGCGTCGCCCACCGGAATGAACGTCCGGCCGGACTCCCTTTTATGTAAGACACACCAAGCGTGAACATCAGCAGATTTGACGGCAGGTTTAGCACACTGGCGCAAAAGACAGCCCGGGGGCCGAACACTGCATCGACTACAGGATAGCCGATAAATGTGACATTACCGAAAGCCAACATGAATTGAAGAATACCACGACGGCTCACACTGACATGCCATATATGCGGCACGACCCACGCCGCGCCGATAAGGATAAAATAATTGACCGCGGCTATACCCAGAAGATGAAGAATCTCGCTGTGTTCGAATGCAATATCGTCGCCCATAACCGAAGCCAGGATCAAGGCTGGCATACTGACATTGAGCACGAAAACCGACATTTTACGGTTCATGTCGCCGGGCCACAGTCCTCTTTTCGCGGCAACAAGCCCTACCAGCACAATGCCGAAGAGTGAAACCATCTGAATGACGATGTGCGTATAATCCATGTGTCCGATAAGATTATTTGTACGACTTTTCGGTAATGGCCGGCAAAGTTACAACTTTATTCTGTTTGAAAGCCGAAGCCAGCTGCAATTTGAATACTCGGCCTGCCTGCCGAAGATAATATACCGTCTGCATTAAGAAGCGACCGTCAAAGAACTATCACTATTTCGGAGAGAACTGTCGCAGTGACAGTTCTTTTTGTCACTGCGACAGAAAATACGCCACGGCGACCATTCAACAGCAGCACCGGCGTGCGCCCACACATATTTAGCGCCACAGGGCAGCGGATATTCCTAAAAATTACCTACCTTTGCCGGACGAAACATAATCAGTATAACTATCGTTCACAAAACCCATCACGCAATGAGGAACAAACTGTCCGGAGTGTTTGTCATGTTGGCGGCATTGTGCTTCGTAACATCCTGCGTATCCAACAAGAATATGACCTACATCCAAGGGGCTTCAACGCAATACGCCCTTCCGCAAGAGATAGATCAAGATTACAAACTGACGGTCCAGCCCGACGACCAACTGGCCATATCGGTCAGCAGCAAGGACGCCGCACTCATCGCGCCTTTTAACACCCAAACGCTCATCGGCGGCGCGGCAGGATCCGGATACACCGGTAGCACCATCAATACACAGTCCGGAGTTTCTTATTTTTACGTCGACAAGGAAGGATATATCGACTTCCCTATCTTCGGGAAAATCTTGGTTAAAGGGCTCACGGTGAACGAAGTCTCTGAGAAAATCCGCAGCCTGATGGCCGATGGTTACATATCCGACGCGATTGTCACCACAAAGATAATGAGTTTCAAAGTCACCGTTCTAGGCGACGTGCGCAATCCCGGTGTGCAGAGCTACACCGGCCAACGGCTCACCCTGCTCGAAGCGCTTGGCCGCGCAGGCGACCTGAACAGTTCAGCCATCCGCACACGGATCCTCGTCGTCCGTGAAGAGAACGGAAAGCGCGTCAGCTACGTCGTCGACCTGACAAAACCTGAAAGCGTATTTCAGTCGCCAGCCTATTATATGCAACAAAACGACTTGATATACGTCGAATCGAACAAATCAGTCAAGGTGAAAGGCAGCACGAGCTACACGTATCTGTCCGTGTCTAGTTCGCTCATCGGCATGCTGACATCGATCGTCTCACTCATTGTCGCAATATCCAAGTAAGCAGCCATGGCAAATCAGAACTATATCAATCCCCCCGCCGTTCAGCAAGAAACCGAAGACATCGACTGGCTCAGCATTGTCAGGGCCTGCACCGGCACATTGCGACGCCAATGGCGGTGGTTCGTATTCTCAATCATTGTCTGTGGATGCTTGGCTTTTCTTTACGAACGCAAACAACCCCGCGTCTACCAGCGTCAGGCCGTAATCGAAATAGAAGGTGCCGACGGCAGTAGCGGCTCCCGGCGCATGCCCAGCAACATGAATGCCCTTTTGGAGCTTAACGGCATCACGGCTGGCGACCAGCTGCAAAACGAAATCTTCATCTTACAGTCTCATCGCCTCATCGAGCGCGTAGTCACGCGGCTCAAACTTGACGTGGACTACTCGGTCAAAAACGGTCTGGGCCAAAGCACGCTCTACAAAAAACGTCCGTTTGAGGCAACTTTCCTCCGTCCGGCCGAAATCGACGAAGACATCACTTTCAAGGTCGACCTGATCGACAACCAGAAGTTCCGCATTTTTGATGTTCGTTACAAAGACGAGGACTGCCGGATTGACAAAGTCGTGGCCTATGGCCAACGGATCGCCACGCCAGCCGGTAATGTGTACCTAACCCGGAAAATGAGCCTTGAAGGCTTGGAGCCGACTACCGTCACAGTATCCCGACTTCCGGTCTTTACAGCTACGGAAATGTATCGCAGCAAGCTCTCCTGCGGTGAAATCAACAAGGAAAGCTCGCTCATCGTCCTGACTTTCCAGGACACCAACAAAAAACGCGCGGAGGACTTCCTCAACGTCCTGCTCGACGTCTATAAAGAGGACATCATCGACGGGAAGAACCGCATAGCCGAGAGTACAGCCATCTTCATCGACAGCCGCATCAAGATCATTGGCGACGAGCTCAACGACGTCGAAGGCAGCCTCGCCCGCTTCAAGGAGCGCAACCAGATTGTCGATTTCGAGAAAAGCGCACAGTCCGCGCTTGAAGAGCAACGCACACTGCGCTTGTCCATGTTGCAGGCCGAAGTGCAACTCAGTGTAGCCGAGTATCTGGAAGACTTCCTGAAAAACAACAGCAAGGCGGACCAGGTTATTCCCGTGCTGAACGACATGGTGGACCAAGGCATACAACAACAGATTACCGAATATAACAAACTTGTCTTGGAACGGAACCGGCTGGCTCCCAACACAGGCGAGAACTCCCCTGTGATGAACGATCTCAACCAAAAACTGATAGCCACGAACGAAGCGATCCGGGCGTCGGTCCACAGCCTTGTCAACACGCTCCGCCTCCGCGCCGAAAGCGCCCGCCGTAACGAGAACACATTCAACACAATGCTCTCCGGCGTCCCCAACATTGAGAAGAGCGCCGGCGACATCAAACGTCAGCAAGAAATCAAAAGCGCGCTTTACAGTTATTTGCTCAACAAGCGCGAAGAAGTAGCCTTACAGCTCGCCATCAATGAGGCCAACATCCGCACAGTCGAATATCCGCTCGGTTCCGAACGGCCAGTGGCTCCCCACTCCATGATCATCATGGCTATCGGCCTGTTTATCGGTATACTCATCCCGACGGCCGTCTTCACCATCCGTTCCTACATGGACACCGCTGTCCGTGGCCGGAAAGACATAGAAGACGCCACAGACCTGAACGTCATCGGCGAAATCCCACGCTGGGAGGACGCCAACAAGCTGGGCGATTCCGAAACACTCATAGCCACTGACGAGACGAACAACACCGTGACAGAGGCGTTCCGAATGCTTCGCTACGGACTGAGCTTCATCCGCAAGCATAACCAAGTCGTCATGTGTACTTCGGCGACACCCGGACAGGGCAAAACGTTCGTATCGCGTAACTTGGCTGCCATTCTGGCCCGTGCAGACAAACGCGTCATCCTGATAGACGCCGACATCCGCAAACGTACGCAAAGCAAGCAACTGGGCAACCGATTCGGCCTCACGTCATACCTGAACGGCGACATCACGCGTGTAGAGGAAATCATTATCAGCCGAGGCGGAACGAATCTGCAAGACGTAGACTTCATCCCAGCCGGTCTGCTGCCGCCTAACCCGGCAGAACTGCTGATGGACGCCCGCTTCGACGAACTCATCGACGAGCTCCGTAGCCGCTACGACTACATCATCATCGACACCACGCCAGCATTGCAGGTGGCCGATGCCGGCATCGTCAGCCGCGTCGCCGACCAGACTCTTTTCATCATTCGCGTAGGTGTACAAGACCGCCATTTCCTGCCCACGCTTCAACGGTTAAGCGACGACAAGCAACTGGGCAACATCTCCGTCGTACTCAACGATTGCGTGAACAATGTGTTGGGTTATGGCTACGGCTACGGTTACGGTTATGGATATGGTCACACGGCGGACAGACAGAATCACGCAAAGCACGGAAACAAAAGTTCGGGGCTGTCCAAGAAGCTCAGCGCAGGCGTGCTGCACCGATTGAACAACCGCAAACAATAATGAGATAACGGCCGCCCCCGACTGAGTAATTCCTCAGTCGGGGGCGGCCGTTATCCATATCCGCTGTAAACCTTATCGATTAAAGCCAACACTTTTACATACCATCAGGATTGCCGCTTATGCCAATCCTCACAACAGCGACGCCGACTAATGCCACGCTTCGTTCAATGAAGGCAGCAAACACATCAGCCGGACAGCCAGAGGAGCATTCCAACCGACGACCGCGTCTGTCCGCGAGACGCACTACCCTTTCTTTCACTTGATAAACTCTTGCGGACAGGGTGAAAGCAACAATCGATACCTAGACACCTACTAATGCCGGAAAGCGGTAACTGCTCACCTCGGTCCACAGTCTGAAGGACGAATCCAAAAGCCGGATGCACTAAACATTCTTAATTGGGGAAGGAAGCGAAAGGTAACCAGAAAAAACAGGACGGCTAACAGGAAGGACAGTCGCTGTGACAGAATTTTCTACCGCACTGACAAGAATGTCCGGCACGCTTTCCGCCAGCCGCCTGCACCGTCCGGTCGCCCTGATAAGTACTCCGACACGACACAGTCCCTTCCTGAACTGTTCAAGCCTGACCCTGAGCCTTCATATTCTTGACTCTACGAATGAAAAAGACCTTTCGGACGAGCCTCTGGTGGAGCCTGGTTTTCCTTGCCCTGGTTTCCGCCTTTTCGTATCTTTGCCCGGAAATACAGAGACAGATGGACGCACTACATCCCCGGCAATCCGAACTCGACATGCTCAAAGGAGTGATGATTCTCCTCATGGTGGCTTTCCACCTTGGCTACATTGGCGACCTATATCCGACAGCCAAAGCATTCGTCTACACGTTTCACATGCCTACCTTCCTGCTCATATCGGGCTACCTGCTCAACACATCACACCCCACTGCGACGTTCGGGCGGAAAATACTGTGGATTTTCATTCCCTACGCCATCATGGAGTCGGGTTACGTCGCAGCCTCATCCGTCCTGCCTGTACGTGAAAGCGTGGAGGAACTTTCCATACTTCTTTTACTTGACAAAATTTTCATCCATCCCCTCGGCCCTTACTGGTATCTCCATACGTTCATGCTGTGCAGCCTCACGTGCTACGCAACCGGTCGCCTGACACACTGGCTTCACCCGTTCAGCACGGGCGGTGCCTTAGTGGCCAGCGCGCTGACGCTCTATGGTCTTTCAGTCCTCGGACTGGTCAATGTGGCCAACGCGCTCTGGTTCCTGGCCGGCACGGCCGTCCATTGGGGCGGCGCGCGCCTATCACGCGTGTTCTTTCCCACGCTTTGGGCCGTTGTGCCGGTAGTTTTCATCGCCCTCCATACCGAATGGTTCAACCGAGCTTGCGTACCGGGCATCCTGTTGACCATAAGCATCCTGTCGATGCTCACTGCCGTCTGGGAACGCTTTCCTTCCAGAAAAGCAACCGGCATGTTCACCTACCTCGGACGGAATACGCTTGTCATTTTCCTGTTCTCTCCCGTATTCACCATGGCGATGAAACAACTGCTTCCCCTTTTTCGCGCAGACACAACAGGCCTCACCTACTTGTTCTGCGCCACGGGCGTAGCCACAGCCGGAAGTTTAGGCATAGGCTGGCTGTCCGACCGTTTCGGCCTTTCCCGCTACATCTTCGGCCGCCCGGCCGTCATGCACAAATAAAGCCGTCCCGACGTGCGGAACGGCTTGTGGTATGACGAACAGAATAAAGTTACGCCGTTTGCTGACGTTTCCGCTCCGTCGCCCGGACCAGCAGGATACTGACCTCATAAAGAAGCGTTATCGGCAGGGCCACCAACAACAGTGTGAACACATCCGACGTAGGCGTAATGACGGCAGCCACTACAAGAATCACGACAACCGCGTGTTTGCGATAGCGCCTCATATACCCCGACGTCAGAAAGCCTGCGCGAGCCAGCAGCCAGCAAAGCACCGGAACTTCGAACACAACGCCCATCGTGAGGCTCATCATCAACAGTGTGTCCATGTACGACTGCAAGGTAATCACATTCTCCACCGCACCGCTCACCTGGTACATCCCAAGAAAACGGACGGTGAGCGGGAAAATCAGGAAGTAGTTCAGCAGTACGCCGACAAGGAACATGACATAAGCCCCACCCGTAATGCCGACCGAATACCGGCGCTCGTTCTCATACAACGCCGGGGAGACAAAACGGAAAAGAAGATAAATCGCATAAGGCGAGGCGACCAACAGGCCGGCAAAGACAGCCGCCTTCATGTGCAGGACGAATTGCGCTGCCAAGTCGGTGTTGATGAGCTTCACCGTAAAAGGCGCCATCCCACCAGCCCCGGCCCACGTACCAATCCGCCCAAACAGACGGAAAGTCACGAAATCCGAACAGCCCGGCGCAAGGATAAAATCGAATAATGCATCCTTGCAGACAAAGGCCACTACACTGCACACAGCCATCGCTGCGAGCATCTTCAAAAGTGAAGCGCGCAGAACGTCAAGATGCTCCCAAAACGTCATGTCTGCCTCGCCGTGCCTGTCTTCCGCCATGCTAAGCTTTCTTCTCTATCTCTTCTTTTTTCTCTGCTTTCTTTTCGGCATCGACGTCCACGCCGTTCATGCCGTCCTTGAAACTGCGCACACCTTTTCCCAGTCCTTTCATGAGTTCCGGAATCTTGGCCCCGCCGAAGAAAAGCAGGACGACAAGTGCGATAAGCAGTACTTCTGACATTCCAATCCCAAACATATTTACTTGACAGTTACGTGATTAATGAACACATACCCACCGAAGACCTGTACCACCATGCCGGGAATCCCAAGACGGAAGTCCTGTGCAGCGACAAAAAGACTGCCGCTCATGATCCACTCGAAAGTAGTCCCGGCCAACTGATAGAAAGCCACAACAGCCAACAAGAGCCACAACGAAGCACGACGGAAACGGTGGGCGGCATAACCCGCAGCCACGGCCAGCAAGACAGACTTCACCATGATGCCGGGCAGCATAGCCGCTACGGGCATCCCGAAGAAAAAAGAGTTCACCAAGGGCGACACAATGGCCGTCAGTAATCCCACACGCCAGCCATACTTGTAAGCGCCGACGAGGGTGAAGAAATAAATGGGCAACCACGTCAGTCCACCTTGCGGTATGAGGTGAACCAGTTGAGGAAGCACAACATTGCCCACTACGAAGAGGGCAGCAAACAGGTAGGTACGCACATCGGCGTAACCATACGCATAAAGTTTCGCAGTCATTTGCATAATTGTATTTTATTGAGTGTTTGTCGTTTCAGTGATCACCGCATGCGAAGAGCTTTTCTGCTGCGCCGCAAGGAAGCGGCCGATGGTCTCAACCATCTCACCGATGTCCGTGAGGGAGGCACAAAGCATCTCTACGGGACACCAGCCCGTTCCGGCCCTGTTGCGGATGCCGCTCACCACTTGGGCACAGTCGACGGAAACGCCATGCGTTTCAAGCAAGTCCATGGCGCGCCGGCTCAGCGTATCGGCATAAAGCTCCGCCACGCCACCGGCCACCATAAGAGCCGCCGCGCCTTTCCCCACTACTTTATCAGCCACGCGGGCTCCCTGTAAAAACGCAGGCTCGCCCCGTAACAGATCGTATAGATCGGCCACGCCACGTTGATGAAACATCCGCACGTCATCGCCGTTGGCGATGACACAGGAGCACTTCTGCCTGTGCAGACGGCCTATCAGAGCTTTCATCTCACAGGGTGTTTTGTTTCAACTGTTCCACATAGCGGTCGATGCGATGCATCTCTTCGGGAATTTTTATCGATTGGGGACAATGAGGCTCACACTGACCGCACCCGATACAGTGGCTTGCCTGACGCAGGCGAGGCACACTGCGATCGTAACCCACGAGATAGGCCCGGCGCGCTTTACGGTAGTTAGGGTCTTGCGAGCTGGCCACAATGTTGCCCTCATTCAGGCATTTGTTATAATGCAGAAGAATGGCGGGAATGTCGAGACCGTAGGGGCACGGCATGCAATACTTGCAGTCATTGCAGGGTATGGTGTTGAAACGCATCATCTCTGTGGCCGTGTCCTGCAAGAAGGTGAACTCTTCCTGCGACAGGGGTTTCAGAGGCGAATAAGTGAGCAGGTTATCCTGCAAATGCTCCATGCGGGTCATGCCGCTCAGCACTGTAAGCACACCGGGGAACGAGCCTGCGAAGCGGAAGGCCCACGAAGCCACGCTCCGCTCCGGTTCGCGCTGCTTGAGGCGAGCCACAATGCGGTCGGGCACATTCGAGAGGCGCCCGCCGAGCAACGGCTCCATGATGACAGCCGGAATATGACGCTTGTTCAGCTCGCCGTAAAGATACTCGGCGTCAGTGTTGAGCGGGTTAATCTGTTTGGCATATTTCCAGTCGAGGTAGTTCAACTGGATTTGGACAAAATCCCACTTGTAACGGTCGTGCTGCGAAAGGAGGTAGTCGAACACGGCCACGTCGCCGTGATACGAGAAGCCAAGGTTGCGGATGCGTCCGGCTTCGCGCTCTTCGAGCAGAAAGTCGAGCACTCCATTGTCGATATATCGGGCGTTGAATTCTTCCAAGCCACTGCCCATTCCCACGCCATGCAGCAGGAGGTAGTCAATGTAGTCTACTTGCAATTCCTTCATAGAGTTGCGGTACATGGCCACCGACGCCTCGTGCGTCCACGTCGACGGAGCGAAGTTGGACAACTTCGTGGCGATGAAGTACTTATTGCGAGGGTGGCGGCTAAGAGCGATGCCGGTGGCGTGTTCAGAGCCTCCGCGGCAGTAGGCTGGCGACGTGTCAAAATAGTTGACGCCATGGGCAATGGCGTAGTCCACGAGCTCGTTAACCATCTCCTGGTCGATTTCTTCGTTTCCCTCGCGGGCACTCCTGCCGCCGACCGACGGCAGGCGCATCATGCCGAAGCCCAGCAGCGACACCTTGTCGCCCGTTTTGGGATTGGTGCGAAGCGTCATCTGCCCGCCACCTGCGGCCAGTTTGTCGCCGGTCCGGTTCTCTGCATTTTTTCCCGTGCAGGCGACCAGTCCTGCCGCCGCAACGCCAGCGACTCCAGCAGTTTTCAGGAAGTCGCGCCGTGAAATCTGCTTTTTATTATTACTTTCCATAATTCTTCCTCTTTTTTCAAATTGTACGGTGCAATTCGTGCCCTTCCACATAGATGGCGCTGAAAGGCCGGGCAGGACACAGGTTCTCGCAGGCGCCACAGCCGATACAGCGCTCCTCGTTGACCACTGGGATCTTGGGCGACGCAGGATTGGCCCCATCCGACGGAACCATCTGGATGGCGCCCGCCGGGCAGTGACGGGCACAATTGCCGCACTCGACACCGTCGGTCAAAGGTACACAGTTTTTCCGTATCCATACTGCATGACCCACTTGCACTGCGGTCTTGTCGGCCACCGTCAGCGGCCGGATGGCGCCCGTAGGACACACATCGCCACATTTCGTACACTCGGGACGACAGTATCCACGCTCGTAAGACATCACGGGCTGCATGAGCCTCGCCAAGTCGGTCGAGGGACGCAGCACTCCGTTCGGACAGACCGAAACACAGAGTTGGCAGGCCGTACAGTGCTGGAAGAAATGGCGTGCGCCGATCGAACCGGGAGGGGTTAAAGATGTATAGCGCTGGGGGGCCTTTTTATCTTCGATGACAGCCAATCCGCCGTCCACCTTCTTCTCCTGCGCGCGCAGGGCTGCCGTCCCGGCCACAGTGGCGGTAGCTAGCAGGAAACGGCGACGCGCCGCATCAATCTGCGCGCCCTCTACGCCCCGCCGTTCTTCCGGTCCGTTCGGAATGGGCACAGCGACCGGCTCTCCCGTCACTCCGACAGGATTTCCCGGACGGCTGACAGATTTTTCTGCCGCTGCTTTCGCATTTTCTGTCACGGCGACTGTATTTCTGCCCTGACTCAAGCGGCAGACGTAGCGTATCGCCCCCTCGCGGCAATTGTCGATGCAGTCCATACAGACAACGCAACGGCTATAATCAATACGGTGAGCCTTGGCGTCAATGCACGATGCCTTACAACGGCGAGCACAGAGCGTACATCCCGTACACTTCGACTCGTCGATCGTCGGGCGGAACAAGGAATAGCGCGACAGCAGGCCGAGCACCGTCCCGACAGGACAAATCGTGTTGCAGTACGTACGTCCGTGGCGCCAGGCCAGCACGACAACTACGACCAGCGTCACCACGGCAACGAGCAGCGTCGGGAGGCTCTTGATCCATACGTCGACGGAATAAAAGGCATAACTGTCTACCCGCTCAGCCAAGTATGCCAGCGCATTATTACCCCATGCCCACAAGGGAGCCATCAAGTTCGACGCGATACGGCCATACGCGCTATATGGAGCCAGTAAAGCCGCCACCGAGCCGACCCCGGCCAACAAGGCGGCGACAAAGAGCACCAGCACGCCCCAACGAAGCCACGTCTTGGCGGGCGAATAACGAAAGCGGTTCTTCTTGCCCCGACGACGTGCGCTCAACCACGACACAACGTCCTGAAAGATGCCCAGCGGACAGATGACCGAACAATAGACCCGGCCCAGCAGCAGCGTCAGCACGACAAGAAATAGAATGACCCCAACGTTGAGCGCCAGCACCGCAGGCATGAACTGAATGCGGGTCATCCAACCGAACCACGCATGGACTGTCCCCGTGAAGTCGAGGAAGAGCAGCGTGACCAAAGCCAGAGACAAGACAGCCAAAGTCAATCGGATTTTTCGTAACATAACTTTTAGCAATTTGTATTGTTATCCATGTTTTGCGGTGCAGGGCGCTTCTCGATGCTGTCCTTGTCACCGATTGCAAAAATACGCAGAAAGAGACAACCGGATGCTACCATAATTACAGTTTTTATTACCATATTTTCCATTTGCAGGGCCGATGACATCGCCTGGTGGCGACATAAGAAAGCCGGGGACGGAAGGACCCACACATTCCACTCCATCCCCGGCGGGAAGCGCACTGCCGCCAGACCCAGAAAGCCGTGGCGGCGTACGCTGATTATTTGTCGTCGAGCCGGACTAGCTGATACCGCTGGCTGCCCAGGCCTATCTGTTCGCCATAGTCAAGCGTGTGCATGCCATGACGCGAGTCGATGCGCTCGATGAGGTGAACTTTTCCATGGTCGTCGGACGCGCGGACCAAGTCGGTGCACGCCTTGTCGAGCGCCACGGGGTCAAGCGAGGCCAAAATGCCGATGTCTCCCATCTTCGGGTCTTCGGGCGAGGCGTCGCAGTCACAGTCGACCGACAGGTTGTTCGCCACACTGATATAGAGGATTCGGTCGCCGCAATGGTCGGCCACAGCTTTGGCTGCCTCAGCCATCGATTCGAGAAAAGCATCCTGCTCGGGCAGGTTGTTCCAGAGGTCGGTTTTCGTCTTGCCGGCCGTATGGATATTGGCTTTACCCGCGGCCGAGGCGATGCCGATGGACATGTTCTTGATGGCTCCTCCGAAACCGCCCATGGCGTGCCCTTTGAAATGCGAAAGCACGATGGTGAAATCATAGTTGAGGTAGTTTGCCCCCACGTAGTCGGCCTTCAAGTGCTTGCCTCCCTTGACAGGCAGCGCCACCTCGCCCTCTGCGTCCATAATATCGACCGGCGCAATGGCAGTAAAGCCGTGATCGCGGGCCGCCTGCATGTTATCCTCGACAGTGTTGCGCTTTCCGGCGTAGGCCGTGTTGCACTCGACCAATGTGCCGTTCACCTCTTTCACAAGCCCTTTAATCAGATTGGGGTCTAAGAAATTATGGCCACCTGGCTCGCCGGTCGATATTTTCACGGCCACGCGCCCTTCGGCTTTCCGGCCCAAAGCATGGTAGACTTTTAGCAGGCTGGCGGGCGAAATCTCAGTGGTCATGTAGACTTTGGCCACGCTGGCTGTGTCGGCCCCGCGGCCGACGGATGCCGGACGAGGTCCGGCCTGACAGGCTTCGGCCAACGGTAAACAAAGTGCCAGAAGGCCTGTCCAAAAGATTCTGCTTTTCTTCATCGTTCTCCGTATTTATTATTCGGTAAATGCAATCCGTCTGTCGCAGTCTGTCTTTCAGAAGTTCAGACTGACGCCTCCCATGAACGTTGCCTTGGGCATGGGAAAACCTGCAAGCACCTCATACCGCTGGGCAAGCAGATTTTCAGCCTTCACCCATAGATTGAGCCACTGTGTAGCGTCGAAGGCCACATCGGCGTTCCAGAGGACGAAGTGCTCAGTGCGCTCCTCACCCGTCCCGGCCACACGAACCGAGGTATACAACCCTTTCACGTATTGTACTCCCGTCGTGGCGCGCCAACGTTTCCGATGATAGCCGAGACCGGCAAAGAGCTTATGTTCGGGCGAGGCCAGCACCGGACGCTCCATGTGAAGCCAACTGTAATTCGACGTGGCATACCAAGCGGGCGACCAGCGCCACGTCACACTGGCCTCGGCTCCCCAATTCTCGATGCGGCCCGTATTGACATTCTGCTGACGACCGTCAACCGGGACACGCATAATGAGGTTGTCGCCGTTGATATAAAACAGGTTGACGCCGTAATTGAGCCGGCCGTTGAACACATGCTGTGCGAACGACAGTTCGTAACTCCACAGCCGCTCCGGACGCAGCTCGGGGTTGGCCGGGCGGAACATGAACAGCTCGCGAAGTGTAGGATTGCGGAATCCTTTGCTGGCCATGAGTTTCAGGTTGGCCTCACGGGGCAAACGGACACTCACCCCAGCCTGCGGAACCCATTCCGTCCCCGTGTGACTGTGATGGTCGACACGCACACCGGCATCAATGGTCAACCAGCGCGCCAAGTCCTGGCGGAAATCAACATAGCCCGCCACCTCGTTTTCACTGCGGTCTACTTGCGTTTCGCGGTGACCGTCGGTGAAATCGTTCCAAGACTCCCCGCCAAAGCGGAAATAGTCCACGCCGGCCGTCAGCCTGTTACCACGGAAAAGGCTGGCACTCTGCCACCACGAAATGCCGAACATGTCGTCACGCGAACGGAACCGGTAGTCAAGGGCATCCTCACCGGGCGAATAACCGTCGTTGATGCGATGTTTGCCCCAATTATAAAAAATGCTCAGACTGCCAGAGGTACGCTCATAACGATTGTCGATGGACAGCGAAGCAGCTCCACGCGTGATTCGCTGGTCGTTATCGACGAGCGGGTCACTGACCGAACCGGGATTCGACGAATTGAAATGCGTCACATCGATATCGCCACGACCGTACCAATGCGGCGAGAAGTCGTACGACAACTTGGCAAAACCGCCGAACTGCGAAAAAGCCATGTCCGGGCGATGTCCGTCGGTGCGGGCATAGGTGGCGCCCACCACACTTCCGAACTTGCCGCGCCGGAAACGATTGACGGCCTCCGCCTCGACCGTACCGTAAGAACCAGCCCCAAGGTTGACCTGCGTACGGCTGCCGTCGGACGGCGTGCGGCGCGTCACGATGTTCACCACGCCGCCCATGGCGTTCGAACCGTAGAGCACTGAAGCCGGGCCGCGCACCACCTCAACCCGTTCGGCAAGGAGCGACTGTGCAGCGTCGGCAATAGGATGACCGAAAAGTCCCATATACTGCGGATGGCCGTCGACAAGGACGAGCATTCCGGTCGTGGGCACGCCAGGTTGTGCCGGTCCGCCGATGCCGCGCAACGACATTTGGCCCGCTGCGCCGTCCGAGACGCCGAAACCGAGCAAGCCACGGCTCGTGGAGAAGAAGCCGGGGACCTGCTCATTAAGAAGAGGAAGAAGCGAAGCCTCGTGCGACGCTTCGATCTGGGCACGTCCGACAGTAGTGACAGTCATCGGGAGATGGCGCACATCGGCAGCAGCACGGGTCCCCGTGACAACGACCTCGCCCACATCAACGGCACGGGACGTCGTCGTGGTGTCGCGCCGCGCATCAGCCCAGCCGACAACGGGCGCAAGGCCCATCAGGAAAAAGACAAATTCTGTTTTTCTGTTCATTTTGTGGAGTATGTTGGTTCGTCTCGCAGAGCGCAGCTGTGCCGTATGTGCACAACGGCCCGATGCGACGGTACAAAGGTACGCCGCAACAGACCTCTGCGAGTAACCTTTTTTACATTCTTTGCAACCTATCTTACAGTTTGTCGACCTTTTCACGAAAACGACGATCTCTTTGGGACAAACACAGGAAGCACACGGAACTGAATGGACTACCTCGGATTTTGTCGTAACTTTGCCCACACAAACGGACCTCGTTGCCCGACCAAACAAAAAAAGAAAATGATGAACGAATGGAAAGAACTGACCCTCGCCACGTGCCAAGTGGCCCGGCAGGCAGGGCATTACCTTCGGGACGAACGCCGACGCTTCCGCCCCGAACGTATTGAAGAAAAACACGCGCACGACTTTGTATCCTACGTCGACCGCGAGGCCGAACGCTATGTCGTCGAAGGATTGCGGTGCCTGCGCCCAGATGCCGGTTTCCTGACCGAAGAAGGCACAGCGGCCTACGACGGCCAAGCGGCCTGCTGGATCATCGACCCACTCGACGGGACGACGAACTTCATCCACGATCTGCCTCCCTTCGCCGTTTCCATAGCTTTCGCCGTGGACGGCGCGGTAAAAGTGGGCGTAGTCTACGAAGCCTGCCGTGACGAATGCTTTTATGCCTGGCGGGACGGCGGGGCTTGGCTCGACGGCCAGCCAATCCACGTGGACAATGCTTCGCCATTGGGCCGCACCCTCGTGGGAGTAGAACTGCCTTATGAGGCCACCGCCTATGCCCCTACGGGACACCGCATCATCGACCGTTTCTATGGCTTGGCGGCCGGGTTGCGCATGAACGGTTCGGCGGCCACATCGCTGGCCTACGTGGCGGCAGGCCGCTTCGGCGCATGGGCCGAACGCTTCATCAAGCCATGGGATTTCGCCGCCGGCTGGCTCCTCGTCGAGGAGGCTGGCGGTGTGGCGTCGGGATTCGACGGCACCCCCGTCCGTCTCGACGGCGACGGCATCGCTGCGGCAGCCACGCCCACACTGCATGGTGCTCTCTTGGAAGCCCTTATTCAACACTGAAAGCACGTTCAAACACACATATAATGTATTACGTATGAATCTCCCTGCATTGAAAGGACACACTGCTATGTGCTGCGCCAACGCCATATGGGGGCTGATGTCGCCCGTAGCGAAAATAGTGATTGCCAGCGGAGCAGCCACGTCGCTAGTCGTCACCGACCTTCGCTTCTTCGGCGCCATGATACTTTTCTGGCTGGCCTCGTTTTTCCAAAAGCCGGAACACGTCAACCACCGCGACATGGCAAAAATCTTTCTGGCCTCACTGTTGGCCATTGTGCTCAACCAAGGTTTCTTCATATTCGGCGTGGGCCTGACGTCGCCTGTCAACGCCAGCATCATCACGACGAGTATGCCCCTGCTCGCCATGGGACTGTCCGCCCTCTACCTGCACGAACCCATCACGGGGAAGAAAGTGCTCGGCATCGCCGTAGGCGCTACCGGGGCACTCGTCCTCATCATCGGCAGCCACCCGGGCAGTGGCTCCGACACCACTGCGGGCGACAACATCTGGGGCGATGTGCTCGTCGTGCTGGCTCAATTGAGCTATGCCACCTATTTCGTGCTGTTCAAACACTTCGTGAGCCGTTATTCGATGGTCACACTGATGAAGTGGATGTTCACTTTTGCCTTCACTGCCACCCTGCCCTTCTCTTACAACAGCCTGCTTGCCACACAATGGACAACTTTCGACGCGCACACATGGGGCGCCATAGCGTTCATCGTCGTCGGCGGCACATTCCTAAGCTATTCGCTCATTGTCGTCGGACAGAAGAACCTGCGCCCCACCGTAGGCGGCATGTACAATTACGTGCAGCCCGCCGTGGCCAGCATCGCGGCCATATACTGGGGGCTCGACAACTTTAATGCGTCCAAAATCGTGGCCGTCGTCCTTATCGCCGGCGGCGTCTACCTCGTCACCATCAGCCGCAGCCGCGCACAAATGGAAGCCTACAAGGCAAAGGGCAACACACGGAACTGAACGCGGAGATTCATCCACAGACTCTGTGAAAAACAGTCAGGGCGACAGGAAATCCTGTCGCCCTGACTGTTTTTTCCGTCGCTGCGACCGTTTCTCCGGAAACCTCTGACAGGAACTGCGGACGAAACATAAAAAAATCCCTTGCCATGATGGAACTGCCATCCACAGCAAGAGCGTATCTGATTTAACCTAAATAAAAGACCTCACGTAGAGGTAGTAAAGATTTTCCATCTCTTACGAAGAGGTGGAAAACACGGGGCAAAGATAGACGTTTGTCCCGAATAAAGCAAGGAAAGCCACGAAAAAATCAAAAAAAAATTCAGCAAATCTCAACACCTTGAAAATCATTTACTCAACGGCGTCTGCCGGCAACGCATTAAGCAACTGTAAGTTACAATACCTGTTCCACCTCTTCGTAAGAGAAGGAAAGAGCTACCGAAGCTAAGCCGGTATGCCCGAGAAGGCACAACAGAAAGATTTTCAACGAAATACGCCGCCCCACCGGAACTCCGGAAAGCGGCATAGACCAGAGAAGAAAGAGATAACAAACACCCAAAATCACTAAATCTAAATTCGTTATGAGAAAAAGGTTTATTAGAGTGGCTGTCTTCTGCGCCCTGACCGCAGTTGCAGCCCCCGTCTTCACGGGTTGCTCCGACTATGACGACGACATTCGTTCGTTGCAGGAACAAATCGACCAGGTGAAGGAGCTGCCACACATCTCGACGGCAGACATGACGGCGGCTATCAACAGCGCCATCGAGACTCTGCAAGGACAGATGGAGACCGCAATCGCCGGCAAGGCTGACAACAGCGCAGTCGCCGAACTCCAGCAGCTCGTTGCTGAACTGACCACACTGGCCAACGGCAAAGCCGACGCTTCGGAAGTGATCGCGCTCTCCGACCGCATCAATGACCTTATTGAAGAGGTGAACGGCCTCGACGGCACGCTGAACCAGAAGCTGACCGCCCTGCAAGAAGAAATCGGCACGCTGCAGGAAAACTTGGCCAAGGCACAGGAAGACCTGAACGCTGCCCTCAAAGACAAGGCTGACGCTTCGGAAATCAGCAAGCTCCAAGAGGCGATTGCCGGCATCAACCAAACGCTTGCCGAACGCTTGACCGAGTTCAACAACGTCAAGGAAATGGCCGAGAACAACGGCGAAGCCATCGCTGAAATCCAGACGCAGCTGACCCAGCTCGAGACCTTGAAGAGCGACATCAGCGAGCTGCAAGAGGCTAACTTGGAACACATCGCCAAGTTCCAGTCGCTCGACACACAACTCGGCGGCATCGACGAGGATATGGACAAACTCTCGGCACGCATCGAAGAGGTGGCCAGCAGCAGCGCAACGACTGAAACCATCAACAGCATCATCAGCCGCATCCAAGCCCTCGAAGACTACAAGGCTCAGACGCTCGAAGCCCTCGTGTCGCAGGCCAACGCCGACCACACTTGGATTGAAAACAACAAAGCCAGCCTGGCACAGGCCCTGACGGACATCAGCGACCTGCAAAGCGAACTGAGCAAATACGTCACGCTCGAAGGCCTCCAAGCCAACTACTACGACAAGGAAGCCGTCGACAAGAAGTTCAACGCCCTCGACGCCACGCTCACCGACCTCGGTCTGCTGAAAAACATGATCCAAAGCGTAGTTTACGTGCCCGATGCCAACAGCTCGTACGGCCAGACCATGTTCTACCAGCTCCAAGTAAGGAACAGCTACGGCATCTGGACAGACGCCGCCCAGAACAAGACGACAAAGTTGAAGATCCGCGTATCGCCCGCCAAGTTCGCCGAGAACTTCGCTGACAACTACGACCTGACGTTCGACGGCTTCAAGATGAACCGCGCCGCCAGCGCTTTCCTCAAACCCGAGAACATCAAGGGCGACGCGAAGACGGGTATCGTCGAAATGGACGTCCAGACGGACATCCCTGCCGGCGACGTTTACGCAGTCTGCCTGAAAGTGACGCCGAAAGCAGAGAACAAGACGGACAAATACTCCGACCTGACGACCAACTACTTCGGCGTACAGCACGCCCTGCTCCAAGCAGCCGACGTGAAGACGTACTGCACCAACATGAACAGCGGCAGCCTCAACTTCAAAGGTGACAAGACCGTCAACTACAAAGAGGGCCGCGAATACTATGGTTTCGACGTGAACGGCAATCCCTTGGCCAACGGAACGGAACTGACAGAAATCTTCGGTACTGATCCTTTCGTCACGACGTATGACTTCGCCCAAAAGAGCCACGAGTCTACTTTCACCATCGGAAAAGAAAGTGGTATCCTCGGAATCGCCGAAGACGCCAAGAACTCGGTGGCCATCATCGGGCGCACGGTGACGGCAGAAGCCAACACCACTGTGGGCGGCATCCGCATGTTCACCACCACGTATAAGCAAATCACCGTGGACGACGTTGAACTGCGCGAGACGCTGACCCTCAACTCCACCGACTTCAAGAACTTCACCGGTTTGAAGTGGAACAAGGCCGACCAGAAATTCGAGTTGAGCGATGCTGCCTACATCCGCATCTTCAAGCAAGAGGGCATGATGGGCGACAACGAGTTCTTCACCTACGACATGAAGAACGACCAGACCACGCCGGCCTACCTCGAAGTCGACAAGGTAAACAAGAAGATCTATCTCGTCATCCCGGCCAAGACGGCCATCGACAAGAGCTTCGCAACCACGCTTACCGTGGAATACGGAAAGACCTCTGACGGCGCAGTGCGCAAGTACGTCATCACCTGCAACGTCAACGCTCCGATGACTTATCCGACCAACAAGCTCACGGTGGACGATCACTTCTGGGAGGGGCTGTCTGAGAACGGAAAGGTCATCTTCCAGCCGAAAACCACACTCAACGGCAGCGGACAGATCACCGGCATCGACTTCTCGATGGATCTCGAAAGCGCATTCCTCGGTTACCAGAACGACAAGACGGCCATCGAAACGGCTGGCGGTACGGTAGACGAGAACTGGGTAATCAACCACCCGACGCCGGGCACGACCCTCAGCGGCCACACGCTCACCATCGACAAGAACAGCTACAACAACCAGGCTATGTCGATGGGCACTGAAATCAAGTGGGGCACGCACAGCGAGCACAAGTACAAAGCCGATATCGTCGTAGACGGATTCAGCGGCTCTTGGGAAGCCGGCAACACCGAGCCGATCTACATCCGCGACCGCAACCAGAAGGATGTCAAGATCTCTGATGGCTTCGTTTGGAAAGACATGTGGGGATACCCGATGTGGAAGGACGGCGTAGCACAGTTCGGCAACAACACGAGCACCGCTACGTACAATTACGCTACCGGCTCCAACCCGTTCACGCTCTGGGGGCTGACCGCTCCGACCTATGAACTTGTGAATGCCAGCGACAGCAAGTACGTCACAATCAACTCGACGAACGGTACGCTCAACTTCACCGAAACGGGTAAGACTTGGGTTCTTGTTCAGCCGCTCGAGATCAAGGTTCGCATCAAAGCTGCTTCACGCTGGGGTGCAATCGACAACTACAACGAGCAGACGAGCACGATCACGATTATCGTACCTGCACAAGACTAATTTCCCCTCAGGAGGGCGGGTCGTCGCGCGAGGCGGCGCGTTCCTCCTTTTTTGCGAGCGGACAAAGGATCTCCGGCCTTTGTCCGCTCATTTTTTGTGTCCGTACCATGCCATCGCCGCCACAATAGACTATCCCCCAACAAGGAGCGTCACTTATGACGTCCGGGATGCAGGCACAGTGCCGCAAGAGAAAGACAGAAAGAAGAACAGCCCCGCCTGTTCGCTTCGGTGCGGACTGGCGGGGCCGTTCATGTAAAATCCAAGACGTAAACGCTCACTCGCGGAGAAAGCCCTGGTGGCGCAGCATGTCGAGATAGCCACGCGAGAGCGCCTCATTGTCGCGACGCGTATAGCGGACGTCCGTGAAGACCTGCGCAAGAGTTTGCTTGCCGTTCTCGAGAACGAAAGCGAGGTTCTCGGGAAGGCTTTCCTTCTCACTATATGCGTTGTCTATGGTCTGGGCGTCATAGTCATGATAATGCTCATCATGAACGATGGCCGAAAGAGGCAGGCGGTCAGTCTGTGCAGGTTCTTCAGCAGGCCATCCAAGCGTGATGGTTGCCACTGGCGCCACTAGGTGAGGCAGGCTGAGCACATCAACAATGCCCTGTGGGTTATAGAAAGTCGTCCCAAGGAAACAGAGCCCCAGCCCTTCGGCCTCAGCAAGCGTACAAAACGTCTGGCAATAGAGCAGGGCGTCGGTGGCGGCATTGAGGAACGAAAGGAAGTTATCATAACCAGGCTCTGCCTGACGCTGCTCACACCAACGTACAGTCCGGTTGAAATCTGCGCAGAACGTGAATACAACGGGAGCTTCGGTCACCATACGCTGGCCGAAATGTAAGGGAAGCAAACGGGCTTTCATCTCGGGCGAACGAGTCACCACAACGCTGTATAACTGCATGTTACCCATAGTCTGCGTGCGTTCGGCCTCGGCGAGGAGACGGTGCAGAAGGGCGTCCTCCACGGGACGCGCGTCATAACGGCGGACACTCCGCCGATTCTTAATGCAATCCATAGCCTTCAAGTTGATGATTACTTTCTCGGCAAAGTTACACATTCCCACGAAAACGCAGGAAACAGTCTGGCCAAGAAAATGACGCCCTGCCCTCTCCGACGGGCAAAGCAGAACGGATTTCGCACGCTATCCACTATTTTATCCAGCCGTCAACAGGATAACGACTGACGCGACATGGCCTTTCACGACAGACAACCGGACTGAGCCGGAGAACGGCTCACAAACCGCGCAGGATCATTGCGTTGGCCCGGTCGACAACGGAATGGTCCAACGATGCGAGATAAATCTGGGTCGTGGCTTCGGAATCGTGCCCCATCCCTTCACTGATGACAGAAATAGGGATGTGTTTGCTGCGGGCCACGCTGGCCCAGGTGTGACGGGCGACATACATGGTCAGACGGCTTGACAGGCCAATGCGTTCGCCAATGGAATGCAGACACACATTGACCAAGTGGAGCGCATTCTGATAATGACGACGAGGGTTGCCCGTGGGACGGATGATAGGCAGGAGATAATCCGTCTGCGTGGGGGCATACTTGTCCACGACCTGCTGCATGCATCGCTCCCACTTCACCGTAAGACGCTGCCCCGTCTTCCGTCTGCGGTACGTCAGCACACCGTTACGAAGGTCACTTTTCCGTAAGTAGGCCATATCGACAAACGACATCCCTCGCGTATAGAAAGAAAACAGGAAAAGGTCTCTCGCCAAGTCCAACGATGAATGTGGAGGCAGATCCAACGCCTTGATCCGCTTGACCACATTGAGCGCGACAGCACGCTTGGTCGTCCGCGCAATGCCGGTATAGGTTGGTTTGAACGGATGACGTTGCGGGGTCAGTCCTTGTTCGACTGCGCGGTTATAAACGGCCCGAAGAATACGCATGTAGAAAGAGATGGTGTTCATCGCCAACCCTCTGTTACGCAAATAGGCCTCATAATAGAGCATCAACTCCGGTGTAATCTCGTCAACGGGCACATCCACCCCCATTCTGAAAGCCTTGAAACTACGAAGCGTCGTGGCATACGTTTCGGATGTCCGCTCCCGTCCCAACCGAGACAACTGGACTGTCACATCGTACATGAAATGGAAAAAAGAAAGTTCAGACTTTCGGGCTACATACCTCGCCACGATATCATCGACTGTGAATGCACGGCCTTGACGAACCAACTCTTCCACTACACTGTTCAAACGCAGACAATCGCGGCGTATTTTCGCCCGGACGTCGTTCAAATAGTTGGCACGTACAGGCAATATGTCCGGGTTGACAACCACAACGTTTCCCTGACAACAATCCCACTCGTCGGTAAATAGATGGAAATTCGTCCGAATCTGGCGGACCACACGCGCATGAATCACTTGATAAAACACACAACCGGCCTTGCCCGGAACACGCGAAGCTCTAAACTTTACTTTTACTGATGTCATCTTCTTTGATTGTTTGATTGAACAATACACCAAGAATATACCATCTTCGGACACACAGCGAAACATAAACTGCAAGTTCTTTCAGCAAACACGAGCAGAGCCAACCTTACGGCGAAAGAACAAGACCCTACTTTCTAATACCTCCAACTAGCTGTCTGAGTCATCCAAATTTGCCTCTCTTGTCCATCAAGAAACACTGATAAAACGATACAAATACGTATCCTTAAACAAAGCAACGGCGTGCGGTTATGAAGCCGCACGCCGTTGCTTACATTTCAGATCCCTTTACTTATCGGAATCATTTGACTTCCTCAAAATCTGCATCCTGAATATCGTCCTTCGTATCTGTCGATTGAGAAGAACCTGCGTTTGCAGACTGCTGACCTGCCTGTGACCCTGCCTGGCCTGTCTGTTGGTACATCTGGGCGCTGGCGGCCTGCCATGCGGCATTCAGTTCGTTAATAGCTGCATCGATTGCCGCAATGTCACCGCTCTTGTGGGCATCCTTTAATTTTTGGAGGGCTGCCTCAATGGCAGGTTTCTTGTCGGCAGGCAATTTATCTCCGAGTTCGTTCAACTGATTTTCGGTTTGGAAAATCATGCTGTCGGCTTGGTTCAACTTGTCAATGCGCTCCTTTTCTTTCTTGTCTGCTTCAGCATTTGCCTCAGCTTCTGCTTTCATGCGGTCGATTTCATCTTTGCTCAAACCGCTCGACGCTTCGATCCGGATGGCTTGTTCCTTGCCAGTAGCCTTATCCTTGGCCGACACTTTCAGTATACCGTTGGCGTCGATGTCGAACGTGACTTCAATCTGAGGCACTCCGCGACGAGCCGGGGCAATTCCAGTCAAATTGAAACGGCCTATGCTCTTGTTCTGAGCCGCCATGGGGCGTTCGCCTTGGAGGACATGAATCGTCACTTCCGTCTGGTTATCTGCTGCCGTAGAGAAGACTTCACTTTTCTTACAGGGAATTGTCGTGTTGGCATCAATGAGTTTCGTCATCACGCCTCCCAGTGTCTCGATACCCATAGACAGCGGCGTCACGTCGAGGAGAACGATATCGCCCACTCCGCCTTCTTTGTTCAGGATGGCACCCTGAATGCTGGCACCTACGGCTACCACTTCATCGGGATTGACACCTTTTGACGGAGCCTTTCCAAAGAAGTCCTGCACAAGCTGCTGCACGGCGGGAATACGGCTTGAACCACCCACGAGGATCACTTCGTCAATGTCAGACGTCGACAGGCCAGCGTCGCGCAAGGCTTGCTCACACGGTGTCTTGCACGCTTGGATCAAACCGTGAGCCAGACTTTCGAACTTAGCACGCGTCAAGGTCTTGACCAAGTGCTTAGGCACACCACCAACGGGCATGATATAAGGCAGGTTGATTTCGGTCGACGACGAAGAGGACAGCTCAATCTTAGCTTTCTCGGCAGCTTCCTTCAGGCGCTGCATAGCCATCGGGTCTGCCGTCAGATCAGCACCCTCGTCGTTTTTGAACTCTTGAACCAGCCAATCAATAATCACATGGTCGAAGTCATCACCTCCAAGGTGGGTGTCGCCATTCGTCGAGAGCACCTCAAACACACCGCCGCCCAGCTCAAGAATTGAAATATCGAACGTACCGCCTCCGAGGTCGAACACGGCAATCTTCATATCCTTTTTCGACTTGTCGAGTCCGTAAGCCAGCGCGGCTGCGGTCGGTTCATTCACAATGCGCTTCACTTCGAGGCCCGCAATCTGGCCTGCCTCCTTAGTAGCTTGGCGTTGTGAGTCGGAGAAATAGGCCGGCACGGTGATGACGGCTTCCGTCACTTCCTGTCCCAGATAATCTTCGGCCGTTTTCTTCATCTTCTGAAGAATCATAGCAGAGATTTCCTGCGGTGTATAAAGTCGGCCGTCAATGTCGACACGGGGCGTATTGTTATCCCCACGCACCACGGCGTAAGGCACACGCTCCACCTCTTTCGACACTTGGTCGTAGGTTTCGCCCATAAAGCGTTTGATTGAATAAATCGTACGTTTCGGATTAGTGATAGCCTGACGCTTGGCCGGATCACCCACCTTACGTTCACCGCCTTCAACAAAAGCGACAACCGAAGGTGTCGTACGTTTTCCCTCGCTGTTGGCAATCACAACCGGCTCGTTGCCTTCGAACACCGACACACAGGAGTTCGTCGTTCCTAAGTCAATTCCAATAATCTTTCCCATTGTTGTATGATTTTTATTTGTTATTATTCATTTTCCTTGCGTCCACCCACGAGTGGCGCATCGCCCTCTCCTATACAATAGGCGTGCCAAACTCATTTTTTTCGCTTGTTTTCGCAAATCTGACAGTTTGTCAGCTACCACAAGCCCTCCTATTATTATAATTAAGATAAGCGACAAGCCGCCGCACACGGCCACAGCCGACAGCATTACTCCTTCGCCATACACGACATATTCGCCGTACATGTGAGTCGCAAACATGCAAAACGATAAAAGAAAACACCATCACCACCCCTTCATTGTGACGACGCACAGACAGAGTGGACAAAAAAACGGGTGCAAGAGAATAGAACAACAAAATGTCCTCAAAGAAATACCACCCCAGAACAAGAAAAAGTAAATCGGCTGATGAGAAATCCTGTCGCAGTGACCGTTTTTTCTGTCACTACTTCCGCTCCGACAGTTACGGCCACAGATCGCCAAGAAACCACTATTCGTGAAAAAATCAACCTGCGAGCATCATTCCACAGAGAAAATTATGTAAATTTGCAGCCGATTTGTCCTGACAGCCGCTCCAAGCGGCCTGTGTGATGGCGAATTAAGCAAAACTTACAGTCACTTAATTTAGAGTAACACAATGAAACAAATTTCGTTGAACGGCACCAGCCGTACCGAAACCGGCAAAAAAGCTGCCAAACAATTCCGCCAGAACGGCGAAGTTCCCTGCGTGATTTACGGACAGGAGAAAGGTGAGAACGGTCTGCCCGTAGCAAAATCCTTTACGATTTCATACAAGGAACTGAGCAAAGTCATCTTCACTCCGCACATCTATCTCATCGACCTGACCATTGACGGCGTTGACCACAAAGCCATACTGAAAGAGGTTCAGTTCCACCCCGTAAAAGACACCATCCTCCACGTTGACTTCTACGAAGTCCACGCCGAAAAGCCCATCGTCATGGCCGTGCCCATCGCTACACAAGGCTTGGCCGAAGGTGTACGTGCCGGTGGTCGCTTGACGACACAAGTGCGCAAGTTGAAGGTGCGTGCACTCTATGAGCAGATCCCCGAAAAGCTCAACATCGACGTCACAAGCCTCGGTCTGGGCAAGACTATCAAGGTTGGCGACCTTCACTTCGAAGGCCTCGAACTGGTTACTCCCAAAGAGGTTGTCGTTGTAGCCGTCAAGATGACACGTGCCGCCATGGGTGCCGCCGCCGCTGCTGCCAAGGCCGACAAATAAGCCACACGCCGCATCGCATGAACTTCCTGATAGCAGGGTTAGGCAACATCGGCGACGAATATGCCGACACCCGCCACAACATAGGATTTACGGTATTGGACGCCCTTGCGAAGGCGTCCAATACTGTTTTTGCAGACCGCCGCTATGGATTCGTGGCAGACATGAGGGTGAAAAACCAGACACTCACCCTGCTCAAGCCGTCGACCTACATGAACCTCAGCGGCAATGCTGTGCGCTATTGGCTGAACGCGAAGAACATACCCGTCGATCGGCTTCTCGTCGTGGTCGACGACCTCTCGCTCCCGTTCGGACAGCTTCGCATGAAACCCTCCGGAAGCGAGGGAGGGCACAATGGTCTGCGCCACATCACTTCCGTGCTCGGTACCCAACAATATGCCCGCCTCAGATTCGGCATCGGCAATGACTTTCCACGCGGCGGACAAATCGATTACGTCCTCGGGCATTTCACGCCCGAGCAACAAACACAACTCGACGAGCGCGTGGCCGTCGCCGCTGAGATGGTCAAGAGTTTCTGTCTCTGCGGCATCGACCTCACGATGAACCAATACAATAAAAAATAACCAAACGATGAGCAATCCCGGCGAAGCCCGACTCGACAAGTGGCTCTGGGCTGCCCGTATTTTCAAGACGCGGAGCATAGCCGCCGATGCCTGCAAGAACGGCCGCGTGGCCATCAACGGCGCCCAAGCCAAAGCCTCGCGAACAGTGAAAACCGGCGACGAGATCAGCGTGCGCAAGCCTCCCGTCACCTATACGTTCCGTATCAAACAAGCCATCGAAAAACGCGTGGGAGCTAAGCTCCTGCCCGATATACTCGAAAACATCACGCCCCCTGAGCAATACGAAATGCTCGAAATGAGCCGTATCAGCGGCTTCGTCAACCGGGCACGCGGCACGGGACGCCCCACAAAAAAAGACCGCCGCGACCTCGACCAATTCACCGCCGGAGACATGGATGCCGGCTTTGATTTCGATTTCGACGACGATGAAGAAGCCTGACTATCCTGGCGAACAGCGCGTTTTGCTTCTGAACGGCAGTCCACGGCCGAACGGGCTTGTCTCTCAATGGATAGAAGCGCTCGACACCGAAGCACGCACCGCCGGTTTCACGACCGAAACCCTCACGATATCCTCGCTAAACGTCAGCCCGTGCACAGGCTGCATGAGATGCCGGTCTACAAACCACTGCGTGCTCCCCGACGATGGCGCGCAACACGTACTGCAAGCCATGCAGGCAGCAGACATCATCATCATCGGAACACCTACCTACTGGGGCAACATCCCAGGAACGCTTAAAACCGTATTCGACCGCATGGTCTACGGCATGATGCGCGAAGATAGCTACGCACGTCCACACCCGCTGATGAAGGGGAAACGTGCCGTCGTCGTGGCAACCTGTTCGACGCCATTCCCGTTCAACCGGCTTTTCCGGCAATCACAGGGTGCAGTGAATGCCCTCCGCGAGATACTCAAATGGAGCGGAATCCGCCTCATCTGCACCATCCAACAAGGCGGAACACGCGGCCACACCGGCCTCACAGGCCGGGATCGCACCCGCTGCCGCCGCATCATCAAGCGCCTGACTCATTGAAAAGAGCCGCAACACAAATGAACCTCGTTATTGACATCGGAAACACTGTGGCCAAACTCGCCGTCTTTGCGAACGGTGAACCTGTCTACGATGCGACCACATCCAACACCGCACTTGAAGCCCTTCCGCATGTTGCCAAACGCTTCAAGCCTGCGCAAGCCGTAGTATCGGCCGTCATCGACCTCACAGAAGAGGCCCGCCAACGCATCAATGCGCTTGCCATTCCCACACTATTCGTCAACGGTAACACCCCCACGCCCGCTCAAATACGCTACCGCACGCCCGAGTCACTCGGTCCCGACAGACTGGCGGCCGCCGTCGGAGCCATGACAATCCGCCCAAGCCACGACCTGCTAATCATCGATGCCGGCACATGCATCACCTACGAGTTCGTAACTGCGGCCGGGGAATACCTCGGCGGGAACATATCGCCTGGACTCGACATGAGGCTGAAAGCCCTGCATGAGCATACAGCACGACTACCACTCATTGCACAAGAAGGCCCGACCCCTGCCATCGGCTGTGACACAGAAACTGCCATCAGAGCCGGTGTCGTACACGGCATTCGCCTCGAAATCGAAGGGTACATCCGCCAGTACCAAGAGAAATATCCCGGGCTTTTCGTTTTTTTAACGGGCGGCACCTGTTTTGATTTTGACAGCCGCCTAAAAAACTGCATCTTTGCAGACAAATATCTTGTACCCCGCGGGCTCAACCGGATACTTGAATACAATGATCAATCCAAGCATAATGACCGCTAAAAAAACGATCCTGCTTGCCTTGGCCCTGCTGCCGACGGCAAGTTCGCTATATGCGCAAACAACGGCCGGCAGCAACTCACCTTACTCCCGCTATGGCTTCGGTCTCTTGTCCGACCGCGCGACAGGCTTCAATAAAGGAATGAGTGGCGTGGCCTACGGCATGCGCGACGGTCACGAACTCAATCCAGCCAATCCGGCTTCTTATTCCTCCATCGACTCACTTTCGTTCCTCTTCGACGTCGGTATGTCGTTCCAAAACGGCCGCTTTTCCAGCGGAAGCCAACACACGAATGCCAAGAACACATCGCTCGACTACATCACCGCAGGCTTCCGTCTCTCGGAGAACCTCGGTATGTCAATCGGTCTGCTCCCCTTCAGTACCATCGGATATAGCATGACGTCGACCACACCGATGGACGACGGCACTTTCACCCGCACTGAATCTTACTTAGGCGAGGGCGGTTTGCGCGAGCTTTACGTCGGCGCCGGATGGAAACCATTTCATCCCCTGTCGCTCGGCTTCAATCTCGGAATGCTTTGGGGAGAAATGAACCATATTGTCCAAGCCTCGGTCAGCACGACGGACGCTCATTCGCTCCGCCGCCAATACGCCAGCGACATAACGACCTATAAAGCCAGCGTCGGACTCCAATTGGATTTCCCCGTGGCAAAAGACCACGAAGTCGTATTCGGCGCCACCTACGGGCTGGGACACAAGATCAACTCACCTGCACACTTTTACAATCAGACATCAGACGGAACATCCATCATTTCCGGTGACAGCCTGACCACCCACAACGCATTTGAGCTGCCCCATACAATCGGCGCCGGTATTTCTTGGAGATATAAGAAAAGCCTCCGCGTCGGTGCGGACTACGAGTTCCAGAAGTGGAGCGGCCTACGCTATCCCGGTGTGACCGAAACAAGCCAAGAGGTCAGCTATCAGCCGATGACAGGCTCTTTTGATAACTCACACCGCATCTCCATAGGTGCAGACTACGTCCCCAACCCGAACGGAATCCGCTGGCGCCACTTCGTCCGCTACAACGTCGGCTTTTCCTACCGCAGCGCGTACACGCGCGTCGACGGAACGAAAGGCCCGCGCGACTACATGGTCTCAGCCGGAGTGGGTTTGCCCATCACAAACCGGTACAACAATCGTTCAATGCTGAATCTGTCTGTGCAATATGAGTGGGTCAAGCCCCGCTTTGCCGGACAAATCAAAGAGCAATACCTGCGTTTCTGCCTCGGCATATCGTTCAATGAACGCTGGTTCATGAAGTGGAAAATTGAATAAGCTCACAACCTCATTCACCAGCGCCCTGCTCCTAGCCGTCACAGCCATAGGAATAGGCTCATGCTCAAATGAGGCTCCGCCCACAGGCGAAGCCGTCGAAATCCGTGACTCCGTGCCCGTCATGGTGACGACCGGCGTATCGAAACTTATCTCAGATTCCGGCATCATACGCTACAAGATTGTGGCCGAAGAATGGGAAGTCTATGACCAGACCAACCCGCCGCGCCAAGTCTTTCCTAAGGGAATTTTCCTCCAACGCTTCGACGAGAAATTCCACGTTGACCTCTCCGTTACAGCCGATACGGCCTACTGCTACAACCAGAATCTTTGGGAGTTGCGCGGCCGCGTCTTCGTCCGAAACATTAAAAACGAGACCTTCTCGACCGAAGAACTCTACTGGGACATGGGCAAACACGAAATCTACTCTCACAAACACATGCACATCGTCACGCCCGAAGAAGAGCTCGAAGGCAACTCTTTCCGCTCGAACGAGCAGATGACGGACTACGTAGTGAGCTGGGCCAGTGGCCTCATGCCCGTCCCGCGCGACGAACAGACCGACACGACCGACACCCTGCCACCCCGCATGGAACCTGCCACACCGGTCATGCCGCAACCGGCCTCCCGGAAGCCCTGACAGAAAAAACGCCAGCAGTGACAGAAAGAACCGTCGCAGTTCTGAAAAAGACGAATGCCGTAACGATGTGAACCGCGATTTTTCAGAGAAAACATAAGGAAGTCACAAGTTTTTTATATCTTTGTGCGCTTTCTACGCAAATAATAACAATAACAAACAATAATAGTAATAACAAATGGCAGCATTACAGAAAATCAGGAACAAAGGCGCGCTGCTGATGATTGTCGTCGGCTTAGCGTTGTTCGCGTTCATTGCCGAGGAATTTTTCCGCTCGATAGAAACCACGTCGAACGACAGCAAAATGCAAGTCGGCGAGGTGCTCGGTGAAGATCTTTCGGCACAAGAATTCCAAACTATGGTCGATGAAGCCGCCGAAATCGCAAAACTCCAGCGCGGTGTCAACAGTCTGACCGACGATGAAATGACACAAATCAAGGACCAAGTCTGGAACGATTTTGTCAGCTACAAACTCATCGAAGACGAAGCTCACAAGGCCGGACTGACCGTAACCGACGCCGAAGTGCAGGATGTGCTCCGCAAAGGTACCAATCCGATGCTCCTGCAAACGCCTTTCGTCAACCAGCAAACGGGCCGCTTTGATGTAAAAGGGCTTCAAGACTTCTTGAAGCAATATGAAGAGTTGCGCACAGGTGGCAGACAAGTCCCCGCAGAGTACGTTGAACAATACACAATGCTCTACCACCTCTGGCAATATACAGAAAAGAATCTGCGCAAGCAGTTGCTCAGCAGCAAGTTCCAAAGCCTCATGGCCAACTCGTTCGTGTCGAACCCCATCGCTGCCAAGATGGCATTCAATGACCGCAACCAAGAATCGGAACTGGCTCTCGTCGCCGTACCCTACACCTCCGTCACAGACAAAGAGGTCACCGTGACAGACGACGACTTGAAAGCAAAATACAATGAAAAGAAAGAGATGTTCCGTCAGGACATTGAATCGCGCGACGTCAAATACATTGACGTCACTGTCACCGCCAGCGAAAAAGACCGCAACGATCTGACAGCCAAAATGAACGAGACCTATGCCCGCCTGCAAACCGCAGAAAACCCGGCCAGCGTCGTTAACACGTCTAAATCCGTTGTCCCTTATGCAGACGTGCCACTTTCGGTCAATGCGTTCCCCTCTGACATCCGTGTCCAGCTTGATTCAATGAGCGCCGGAAGCACAAAAGCTCCGTACTACTACGCCGGCGACAACACCATGAACATCATCAAAGTCCTCGACAAGACCCAAGCGCCCGACTCCATCCTCTATCGCATGATTCAGGTCACCGGGAAAAGCCTTGACGAAGCCCACACGCGTGCCGACAGCATCTACAAGGCATTGGAGGGAGGAGCCCGCTTTGCCGATATCGCCAAGATCTACGGACAGACCAGCGACAGCACATGGATGACGTCACGCCAATACGAAGGTACTGTCATCGACGTGGATGGCGCCAAATACCTGAAAGCACTCAACACTACGGCCGTCAACGGACTTGCTAACGTAGCGCTGACCCAAGGCAATCTCATCATCCAAGTGCTCGACCGCAAAGCCATGACGACGAAATACAACGTAGCCGTAATCAAATGCCCCGTGCAGTTCTCCACCTCGACTTACCAGTCGGCCCTCAACAAACTCAATGTTTTCCTTGGTAAAAACAAGACCTTGGCAGACATCGAGAAGAACGCTGCCCGTGAAGGCTACACCGTACTCGAACAGAAGAACCTCACCTCCACCGAACACAGCATCGGCCGCGTAGGCGGCGTCAAGGACGCCATGAAGTGGGTCTTCGACGAGGCAGAAGCCGGCGACCTCTCACAACTTTACGAATGCGGTTCTGACAACGACCACCTGCTTGTCGTGGCTGTCACAGGCGTTCACGAAAAGGGGTACCGTCCGTGGGATGACGCTGAGGTTAAAGACTACTTGAAACAACTCGTCATCAACGACAAGAAAGCGGAACTCATCATGAACCGTGCCAAGGCAGTGAAAAACCTGGCCCAGGCAAAAGCTCAGAAAGGCGCAGTAGAAGAGAACCTGGCCGACGTGACATTCAACAACCCGCCATTCATCAGCGCATCCGGTGCCGTCGAGCCTGCCATCTCCGGCCGTGCCGCTGCAATGAAGAAAGGACAGTTCTCCGGCGCCATCAAAGGAAACGGCGGTGTTTACTTCTTCCAGCTGAACGGTCAGAAAGCTACAAATGAGAAATACGACCAGGCTGCGGAAGAAAGTAACCAAGCGCAAATGAACCTGCGTATCATGGCTAACCAACTGTCGGGCGATTTAGTCCGTGAAGGCAAAGTCATTGACCATCGCTACCGATTCTGATAGCGGACAGTCCCAGACTTCATACGCCGGGCCAACTTTTCAGAGAAGAAAAGTTGGCCCGCTTTTTTTCCTACCTGACAGAAAAAAAAGATGCCGTGAAAGGAAAAACTATCGCAGTGACAGAAAAAACTGTTACTGCGATAGTTTTTTCTTATCTCACCGCGACAGGAACCAACAACACTGCGCCAGGCCACGAATAGAAATTCACGACTTTGTAACAGGGTTTTAGACATGAAAGGCCTACTTTTACACCGTCAAAATCAAGCATCATTCTAAAACGACACTGCGAATGAAAAGAACCGTACTTATCCTGTTCCTGACAGTCCTTGACTGCTCGTTGGGAACGCTGTCGGCGCAACGTATCAAAGGCAGCGACACCGTCCTACCCCTGTCGCAGGAACTCTCCGAAATGTACATGAAGACCAATCCCACCGCATCGGTAACCGTTACCGGAGGCGGAAGTGGCGTGGGAATATCAGCCCTGATGGACGGGACTACTGACCTCGCCATGGCCTCACGCGCCATCAAATTCAGCGAAAAGATGAAAATGAAGCAAGCCAAGCACACACCCGTGGAAGTAGTCGTAGCCTACGACGCTCTTGCGATCATTGTCCACCCATCCAATCCTGTCAAGCGCCTCACACGTGAACAACTCGAAGGCATCTTCCGTGGAAAAATCACCAACTGGAAGCAAGTAGGCGGGAACGATGCCCGCATCGTGGTCTACTCCCGCGAGACTTCCTCTGGAACTTACGAATTCTTTAAGGAAAGCGTGCTTCACAACAAAAACTACATGAGCAGCGTCTTGTCCATGCCTGCGACCGGTGCCATCATCCAGTCGGTCAGCCAAACCCGTGGTGCCATCGGCTACGTCGGTCTCGCCTACCTCAATCCGCGCGTCAAGGCTGTGGCAGTCTCCTACGACCAAGGCAACCATTACGTTTACCCTTCCGTTCAAAGCGCCATTAAGAAAGAATACCCCGTGGTGCGCCCGCTCTATTACTACTACGACAAAGCCAACGAAGCGAAAGTCCGCCCGTTCCTGCAATTCATCTCATCTAAAGCAGCCCGGGCAAAGACGCTTGAACTGGGCTTCATTCCACGCTAACAACACCTATCCACCATAAGAACACCCCCATGAAGAAATGGATTGACCGAATCGCCCGCCAGATATTCACGCTGAGCGGCTTTGTGACGAGCGTCGTCATTCTCTTGATTATCGGCTTTCTGTTCAGCGAAGGCGCCGGACTTTTCCGCCAGCCCATCGTGGAAGAAGGCTACGTGCTGGCTCTCAACAAGTCTAACGACGTTGAGCGTCTCAGCGCCGAACAGATCAAGCAGCTCTTCGACGAAGACATCACCAACTGGAAAGAGGTCGGAGGCAGTGACATGCCTGTCACTGTGTTCCGTCTGGAAGACTTGGACCGCCTTTACAGCGAGACCGAACTGGGTTCGGAATATGAACACGCCGGCGAAAAAATAGCCGAGCAGGTGCGCAAGACACCGGGCATCATTGCGTTCGTCCCCAAAATGCTCGTCGAAGGCTTCGACGACCTCCACCTCATTCCTGACCATACCATCCCTGTCAAGGATGTGCTTCTTGGTACTGAATGGTTCCCGACTGCGACTCCCTCTCCCATCTTCGGGATCATCCCTCTGCTGAGCGGGACGCTTTGGGTGAGTTTCTTTGCCATCCTCATCGCCTTGCCTTTCGGTCTGGCCATATCTATCTACTTGGCCGAAGTGGCTCCGCCATCTGTAAGCAAAATACTCAAACCCATTATAGAGCTATTGAACGGAATCCCTTCCGTAGTCTACGGTTTTTTTGGACTTGCCGTCATCGTCCCCCTGCTCCAACAAACGTTCAACCTGCCAGTTGGTGAATCCGGTCTTGCAGGCAGCCTCGTGCTTGCACTAATGGCCCTGCCTACCATTATCACCGTAGCCGAGGACGCCATGCGCAACTGCCCCCGCACCATGCGCGAAGCAAGCCTTGCACTGGGCGCCACTCAATGGCAAACGATCTATAAGGTCGTCGTCCCCTACTCTATCTCGGGCATCACGTCTGGTGTCGTGCTCGGCATCGGCCGTGCCATCGGCGAGACAATGGCCGTACTCATGGTGACGGGCAACGCTGCCGTCATCCCCACCAGTATCCTCGAACCGCTACGCACCATCCCCGCCACAATCGCCGCGGAACTGGGCGAGGCACCCGCCGGCGGCGCCCACTACCAAGCCCTTTTCCTGCTTGGCGTGCTTCTCTTCTTCATCACCCTGATTATCAACTCTTGCGTAGAGATTGTCTCTGTCCGCAACAAGACGAAACGATAAGCCATGCCTCTTCAATTCGATCCCAAGTACAACCAACGCAAGCGCGGGCTTCAAAGCGCCATGTTCGGCTGCTTCCGGCTCCTCAGCTACTGTATAGTGCTCGTGCTGTTCATCATTTTAGGTTTCATCATTGTCAAGGGCATTTCTGTCATTAACTGGACGTTCCTCACAGAAGCACCATCCGACGGAATGACCAAAGGCGGCATTTGGCCAGCCATAGTCGGTACATTCTATCTCATGCTGGGCAGCGCCGTGTTCGCCTTTCCCGTCGGTGTCGTCAGTGGTATCTACATGAGCGAATATGCACCACAAGGCAAGCTCGTTGCTTTCATCCGCACGATGACCAACAACCTCGCGGGCATCCCGTCGATCGTATTCGGTCTCTTCGGTATGGCATTCTTCGTCAATTATCTTGGATTTGGCGACAGTATTTTAGCCGGCTCGCTCACATTGGGCCTGCTTGCATTGCCTATTGTCATCCGCACAACAGAAGAAGCCTTCCGTGACATTGCCCCGAGCTACCGAGAAGGTAGCCTTGCACTAGGTGCAACCAAAGCACAGACCATTTGGCATGTACTGCTCCCAATGGCTATGCCCCGGGTCATCACAGGCCTCATCCTTTCGCTCGGCCGTGTTTCGGGAGAGACAGCTCCTATCCTATTTACGTGTGCCGCTTACTTCCTGCCCAAACTGCCTACGAGTATCTTTGACCAATGCATGGCGCTGCCCTACCATCTTTATGTCGTGGCCACAAGCGGTACCGATATCGAAGCACAGACGCCCATAGCCTACGGTACGGCTTTCGTCCTGATAGTCATTGTGCTCGCCATGAACCTTATTGCCAACGGTATACGCAAGCATTTTGAGAAGAAACTAAAATCGAAATAACCGCCTCCACATATTATGAATAAGATTGAAGCAAAAAACGTAGACTTCTACTACGGCTCCTTTCACGCCCTCAAAGGCATCAACATCACCATCCCCAACAACGAGGTGGTGGCTTTCATCGGTCCGTCCGGCTGTGGAAAGTCCACATTCCTACGTCTGTTCAACCGCATGAATGATCTCATTCCCGGCACCCGGCTGACGGGACAAATCCTCATAGACGGCAATGACATCTATGACAAGAGTGTGGACGTCGACGTGCTGCGCCGCAACGTCGGGATGGTATTCCAGCGTCCAAACCCGTTCCCGAAGAGTATCTTCGAAAACGTGGCCTATGGTCTGCGGGTCAATGGCGTCAAAGACAAAGCCTTTATCCAACAACGCGTTGAAGAGGCGCTGACCAGCGCCGCCTTATGGAATGAAGTGAAAGACAAGCTGAAAGAATCGGCCTACGCGCTGTCCGGAGGCCAGCAGCAACGCCTTTGCATTGCCCGGGCGATGGCCGTACAGCCTTCCGTCCTGCTCATGGATGAACCTGCCTCAGCCCTTGACCCCATATCTACCTCAAAGATTGAAGAACTTATCTGCGAACTCAGCAGCCAGACCACAATCGTCATCGTCACCCACAGCATGCAGCAAGCAGCCCGCGTCAGCAACAAGACGGCATTCTTCTATTTGGGCGAAATGGTGGAATATGACGAGACCAAGAAAATCTTCACTAATCCCGACAAAGAAGCCACACAAAACTACATCACCGGCCGCTTCGGTTAACCCCACGTCACACTCACTAACGACAAATTCACTCATGGTTAAATTTGTAGAAAACGAACTGCTTTCTATCCGGAAAGAGATACGAGACATGTGGACGCTCGTTTACGAGCAACTCGACAACGCCTACAAGTCGCTGCTCGAAACAGATATCGAGCTCGCCGCCCAGGTTGCCGCAAGAGAGAAACGCGTCAACGCTTTCGAATTGAAAATCGACAGCGATATTGAAGACTTCATTGCGCTTTACAACCCCGTCGCCGTGGATCTCAGGTTTTCTCTCGCGATGCTCAAAATCAACAACAACCTGGAACGCATCGGCGACTACGCAGACAGCATCGCACGGTTCGTCGTCCGCACCGAGCCTCAGCCCACTGACCGCGAGCTTTTCGAACGCCTGAAACTCCGCGAAATGTACGAGACGGCGCTCAACATGCTCAAAACTACTATGGAGTCGCTCGAAATGCAGGATATTGCAAAAGCAAAATCCGTGTTCGAAATCGATGAAACACTCGACAACATCAACGACAATGCCATCGACACACTCGTGGCCTACGCTACTGAACACCCCGAGTCCATCCGCCTGTGCATGGAGTTGGCCGGCATTTTCCGCAAGCTCGAACGCACGGGCGACCACATCAACAACCTTGCCGAAGAGACTGTCTTTTACATCGACGCCGAGGTGCTGAAACACCGTCGCAACGCCCTGAAAGACCTCGACGCCGAATAAGGCCTCAACCACGCAGCCCGGACCAAGGAGAAAGTAAGAGGAAAAACCGGCAATGGCCAAATGACCATTGCCGGTTTTTCTTTGGTAAATACAGGCCGTACCATCGGCCGACGCGTCAGTCGCTCCCGTCTTGGTCGGGATAGCGCTGTTTCCAATAATCGATGCGTTTGCCCCACGAAAGATTGGACAAGGGCAGCACATGGTGCTGCTCGGCCCACCGCTGCCACTGCCCCGTGAGCCGTTCGAGCACGTCAGGATTCGCGGCACTGACGTCTGTCGTCTCATAAGGGTCTACCGAGAGGTCGTAAAGTTCCCAGGGCGACCGGTCATCGGCGCGAACAGCTTTCCATTGGCCGGAAATGAGCGCCGACGAGGTCTGATGTTCGAAATAAAGGTCGTGCGAGGGGAAATCCCTCCCCTCCATCGCCGGCCAAAGGCTCACGCCGGGAAGCGCTATCCCGCGCCCGTTGCCTGGATAGCTGTGGCCGGCCAGATCAAGACAAGTCGGGAGAATGTCAGTGATGTGAGCGGGCTGCCGGCATATTTTCCCGGCCATCGTGCGCCCCTGTGGCCGTCCGTCTGCGATGATACAGGGCGTGCTGACGCCACCTTCGTAACACCACATCTTGTAACTGCGATACGGCGTGTTGCTGAGATCTGCCATCAGTTGGTTCGTGCGTCCTCCTTCGAGCGTAGCCCCGTTGTCGCTCAGAAAGATGAACACCGTGTTGTCTGCCATGCCGCGCGCGCTCAGGGCATCGGCCACACGCCCCACACCGTCGTCCATAATCTCAATCATTGCCGCGTAGGTCGCCATGGCCTCTGTCCACTCATGCCGCTGCGCATCGGTCAGCTCGTCCCACGCTGGCTTGTGCCCGCCAAACTCCCGGTCGAACTGAGGCAGCTCCATGCCTGCCGGCACAAGCCCCAGATTCTTCATCCGTCCGAAACGTTCGTGACGGAGTACGTCATAGCCAGCCTCATAGCGGCTGCGGCAACGTGCTACGCGGTCGGCGGGTGCCTGTAACGGCCGATGGGGAGCGAAATAAGCCACATAGAGAAACAGAGGTCGGTCGGACGGATGTCCGTTGATGAAGCTGACGGCCGAGTCGGTGATGGCTTCTGTATAATAGTAACCATCCGGGAGACTGTCGACTGGTGTCAGATTGCTGTACACAAACTTCGGACGGAAATAGCTGCCACCGCCGGGCAGCGCTCCGTAGTATCGGTCGAAACCTCGCTGCGTCGGATAAGAGCCGTTAGGCGTGCCGAACGCGCCCTCGACAGTCACATGCCACTTCCCGGACATATACGTGCCATAGCCGGCATCGCGGAGCAGTTCAGCCAAGGTCGGGATTTTCCGGTCGATCTGACCGCGATAGCCCGTACGGTGCTCGTCGACTGCAGTCATCCACCCCATGCCCGCATCATGCGGATAGCAGCCCGTCAGGAGCGAGGCGCGACTCGGACAACTGCGGCCCGCGTTCTTGAACTGGCTGAAACGCAACCCTGCGCCAGCCAGGCTGTCAATATGAGGCGTATGCACTTCGCCTCCATAGCACCCGATGTCTGAAAAGCCCATATCGTCACACATGATCAGGACTATGTTCGGCTGCCGTTCTTGGGCTGAAAGCGGCCACGCCATGACGGTCAAGCCGGACGCAGCCAGCCGCAGCCAATGGGCTGTTGTCTGTTTTTTCATCACTTCCTATGTCTTTTTCATTACGCCGACGCCTGGTCCTGGCAACACGGTTCTTACGTCCATAAAGCCGGAGATACAAACGACAAGCCTCGGCCGGAGGGATAAAAGTACGAAAAACCGTTCAATCCGACACGTCGCTGCACCAGAAATCCTGCCCCGGGCCTACGGTTTCCTTCCCGGTCTGCGATTTGTTCTCTTGCTCTTTCCTATCAGTGCACTTGAAATTTCTGTCGCAGCGACGGAAAATCCTGTCACTGCGACAGGTTTCATCGTCAAAGCATCAGTGTGGCGTCCTGTTGCTGGCGTTCCCCGGAATTTGCGTATCTTTGTTCTATCATCTCATTACAGGACGCCTATCACAGCTACATGAAGCTTTGTTCCAAAGACGAGCCATCGTAGCGCCGCATCTGGCCTCTCCACAAGCACACCATGGTTTTTCACAACCATAATGGCCCAGCATCAATGCCGTAAGGTCACAGTCGGGCACTACGTAGCTTTATGCGCACCTTGCCATTCATTCACATCATGGACTTTCTGCTTGAACTACAAAAGATTATCGAGAAAAAGACAGAACTCGGAAGACTCCGGACAGCCGCCAACTACTACGCAGCCTGCCGCTCGCTGGCGGGATTCCTGATGCAGCGCAACGGGCACGCCGTTTTGCCGATGAAGGAAGTGACGGCTCAACTGATGGCCGAATATGAAGACTACCTGCTCACGGTACGCAAGATCCAACGGAACAGCTCTTCGGCCTACATGCGCGCACTCCGCGCTGGCTACAACAGCCTCATGCCTCCCGAACGCCTCCGCCGACGCGACCCTTTCATCCACGTATACACCGGCATCGACCACACGGTCAAGCGGGCCATCGGCGTAGACGTCATTCGCCGCTTGGCTGGCCTCGACCTCACCAACCGCGAACTTATCCTGAGCCGCGACCTTTTCCTGTTCAGTTTCTACGCGCGCGGAATCGCCTTCATCGATCTTGCCAAACTGACCCGGCGCAACGTGCGCGACGGACGTCTCACCTACCTGCGCAGCAAGACACGCCAACCACTCTCCGTGAAACTTGAACCACCCATGCGTGCCATTCTCAACAAGTACGCGCGCCTCAATCCGCCTTATCTCTTCCCCATCCTTCACAATTCCTATTTCGACCAAAGCGAATACAACAATGCCCTGCGCACCTATAACAACCACTTACACCGCCTCGGACAGCTTGTTGGCAGTCCGGCTCCGCTCTCGTCCTATGTGGCACGTCATTCTTGGGCCACTACGGCCAAACGGCTCGACGTCGCGATACGCGTCATCAGCGAAGCGATGGGCCACACCAGCGAGATGACCACACGCATCTACCTCGACTCCATCGGCCATGACCAGCTCGATGCCGCCAACCACCGCATCATGCGCGAAGTGACCGGGAAAAAGAGCAGGCACAACCACCCGGCGTCACGCTCCAACCCGATGCATTTCTTCTGTGCGGAACCGGTCGCCGCACCAGGTTACACGTCCACCACGACACTCGAAATGGAGGACCCAGCACGCTGACACACCCTCCCTCGGCCGCAGGCATACGAAACCGGCTCCCGTGCGGGCAAACTCGCAGGGGGAGCCGGCTTTCAGCGCGCTATGGATGCAACGCTCAGTTGTTCTCGGGACGGAGCTTGCGTACCGTCTCGCCCGTACGCCACATCTCGCTTTCGCGCAAGGCGCGGAGTTCTTCATTCAGTTTCTCACGATAGCCGGGTTTTGAGTTGCTGTCGATAGAATTCTGAGCCTCTTGACCACAAGCCACACTCTCATAAAGTTTCTCCATGACGGGTTTGATAGCATCGTGGAACGGTCCCATCCAGTCGAGTGCACCGCGCTGTGCCGTCGTCGAGCAATTGGCATACATCCAGTCCATACCGTGCGCGCCCACCATGGGCAGGAGCGACTGCGTGAACTCTTCCACGGTTTCGTTAAAAGCTTCCGAGGGTGTGTGCCCGTGCTCGCGAAGGGTCTCATACTGTGCCAAGAAAAGCCCCTGTATGGCGCCCATCAACGCGCCGCGCTCGCCGGTCAAGTCGGAGTAGACTTCGCGTTTGAAATCAGTCTTGAACATATATCCGGACCCGATGCCAATGCCCAAGGCCATTGTCCGCTCTTCGGCACGGCCCGTGGCGTCTTGGTAAACGCCATACGAACTGTTCAGGCCGCGGCCTTCGAGGAACAGGGTGCGGAGCGAGGTACCCGAACCCTTAGGAGCGACGAGAATAACGTCGATGTCGGCGGGAGGAACGATGTGCGTGCGCTCTTTATAGGTGATGGCGAAACCATGAGAGAAATAGAGCGCTTTTCCCGCAGTGAGATAAGGCTTTATGTGAGGCCACACCTCGATTTGGGCAGCGTCGCTGAGCAACATACAAACGATGGTACCGCGCTGAGCTGCCTCTTCGAGTGAGAAAAGAGTCTCGCCAGGAACCCAACCGTCGGCCACGGCCTTCTCATAAGTCTTTCCGGGACGCTGCCCGACAATGACATTGAAACCGTTGTCGCGCAAGTTGCAAGCCTGACCCGGGCCTTGAATCCCATAGCCGAGAACGGCAATCGTCTCGTCTTTTAAGACCTCTCGGGCTTTGTCCAAGGGGAATTCCTCGCGTGTGGCGACTTCTTCTATCACTCCGCCGAAATTAATTTGTGCCATTTTCAATTGTGGATTGTGGGCGATGCTGCCAACGCACGGCGTCCGGCGCACACCGTCCGGGTTAAACGATTTATTTGAACTACTCTTTGTCTTTCTCGTAAGGTTTGAACGTAATTTCAGCACGGACGGCCACTTCTTCGCGCTCACCGACACGTTTGCAAATCTCGACGGCAGTGATGCCGGGAGCCTTTTCCTCGGTGTAGAGCGTCAGTTCGTCGCCACACATCGCTTCGACACTATATGCCACCTCCAAGCGCGAAATGCTATGCGTGGCATACAGAGACTGCGGAAAGAGGTTCAGTATCAACTCGATGTATCGAATGGAATTGAAATGTCCGTTGATGTCAATGTCTGTATAGTGGGCGGTATACGTCATAGCCGGAACGTCACGTTTCACACGGATACGGCCCGGCGCGGTGACGGGACAGTCGCGTCCCTCTACCAAGATACGACGGAACCGTTCGTCTGCCAGTTTTTCAAGGTCGACGGGACGCCGCGTCTGCTTGTCGATAAGCGCCCAGATCGTCAGTGCGTAGCCAATCGGATGGCCATCGGCGGCCCGCAAGGCGTAGAGGCGGTCGGTGAAAAGGCGATACAGGCTCGCCACCCACGTTTCAAGCGTGAAACGTTCGCCCGTCCGGGGCATCTCGTCCAGCTCAACCACCATCCGCGAGAGCACCCAGGCATAAGCGTCGTCATCCACGCGGTTATAGCCAAAGCCATGGGTCGTCGCATGAAGGCTGGCACAACGCAGGAGCAAGTTTCCGAGCACCCCCCAAGAGAGCCGGCCCGTAAAGTCCTCCTGAAAAGGTTCTACCTCAAAGTCGTAGCACCCAACGAAAGCTTCTTTGTCCATAGCGTAAGGAATTTACTTTTCTTCAACATGCAGGTTGTGCCATTCATACTCAGTGCGACGCAGCGCCAGATAGTCGTGCAGTTCCTCGCGGTGACTCTTTGTGACGGCAATTGCTCCTGAGCGGACGAACTGCAACAGTCCGCCGCTCTCACGCAACTTACGGTAGAGTTCACTGACTTCCTCGGGAAGCCCCTCCTGAGAGACGATGGAATACGTGGAATTGACCTCGACAATCTTTCCGTCGTGCAAGCGGATGGCTTTCGATATGCTCCGGTCGGCCGTCAGTTTTGCCGTGGAAATCTTGAAGAGTGCCGACTCCATGATAAATATCTCCTGATTCGTGAAGTAGCTCGCCTGGATAACGTCTATCTTCTTTTCGATTTGCTTGGTAACTTTCTGGATCGTGTCTTCATCGCAATAGCACGTGATGGTGTAGCGGTGGACATTTTCCACGCCCGAAGCCGAAACATTGAGGCTTTCGATGTTGATTTGCCGACGGGTGAACACCGTGGTCACTTGATTGAGCAATCCGGCTAAGTTTTCGCTGAAAATAATGAGCGTATAAAGTGTCTTTTCCATGGGGCTAATACTCTTTCTTTATTTCGAGCAACATATCGTCGACGTCGCATCCGGGACAACACATAGGCAACACCTCGCCTTCAGAAATTACGGCGACTTGGAGCAGATAGGCACCCGGAGTGGCTAACATGGTGTCGATGGCTTCGTCTAGCTGCTCACGTTCTGTCACTGTGGCGCTCGGAATGCCGTAAGCGTCGGCTATCTTCTCATAGTCGGGGTTCATCATCGGCGTGAAGGAATAGCGACGGTTGAAAAATAGTTCTTGCCACTGCCGGACATTGCCCAGATAATTATTATTCAGCAGGATGATTTTCACAGGACTACCCTGTTCCATAATAGTCCCGAGTTCTTCAATCGTCATTTGGAACCCGCCATCACCCAGGATGAGGCAGACGGTTCGGTCGGGCGCACCGAACGTGGCGCCGATAGCGGCCGGAAGCCCGAATCCCATTGTGCCCATTCCGCCCGACGTGACGATGCTCAGCGGCCGGCTGAACTTGAAATAGCGTGCCGAGAGCATTTGGTTCTGACCGACGTCGGTCACGAGAATCGCCTCATGGTTCGTGTGTTCCGATACTTTACGCGCCACCTCGCCCATGCGGATCGGTCCGGATGCAGGATGAATTTCGGGCTGAATAACGAGCGTATCCTCGCGTTCGTCGTACGGACGGAAGGCTTCTCTCCACGCCGGCCGTTCAGCCGGGTCCAGCATTTCCGTCACTGCGGCCACCGTTTCCTTACAATTACCGAGCACGGCGACATCTACGGCCACGTTTTTGTTCACCTCGGCCGGGTCGATGTCAAAGTGAATCTTCCGTGCTTGACGGGCATACGTGGCGAGATTGCCAGTCACACGGTCATCAAAACGCATACCGATAGCGATGAGCAGGTCGCAGCGTTGTGTCATCGTATTGGCACCCAGACTGCCATGCATTCCGAGCATTCCCACGTTTAAGGGATGATCGCTTGGAAGGGCGGACAGACCGAGCAGCGTACAGCCCGCAGGAGCGCCTATCTTTTCGATAAACGCCCGCACTTCCTGCTGCGCACCGCCCAGTTCGACACCCTGCCCGATGAGGACGAGCGGTCGTTCAGACGCGTTGATGAGTGCGGCAGCCTCTTCGAGAGAATTTTTCGATGTCGGGGGTACGGGCACGTAGCTACGGATAAAGTTGACGCGAATCGGCTCATACTCTACTGTCTCAGTCTGTGCGTTCTTCGCAAAGTCAAGCACGACCGGACCAGGACGGCCCGAACTGGCTATGTAGAAAGCCCTGCTCACAGCCCAAGCCACATCGCGGGCACTACGTATCTGGTAGGACCACTTGGAGATAGGCTGCGTCATGTTGACGACGTCACACTCCTGAAAGGCGTCGGTCCCGAGCAGCGAGGCGCCGACTTGGCCTGTGATGACAACGAGCGGCGTGCTGTCAAGCATGGCGTCGGCTATGCCCGTCACGGTATTTGTAGCCCCTGGTCCACTCGTCACAAGGCACACACCAACTTTGCGGCTGACGCGGGCATAGCCTTCGGCGGCGTGCACGGCACCCTGTTCATGACGGACTAGGATATGGTTCAGTTGGTCACGGTAGTCATAAAGTGCGTCGAAGACTGGCATGATGGCACCGCCGGGATAGCCGAAAAGTGTCGTCACGCCGTGGGCCACCAACGAACGCATCAGGATTTCCCCACCAGTAAGTATTTCTTTCGACATAGGATATCTGTTTTTTTCATTATACATTGAGATGTGAAGCCGGGAAGGCGATTTTACGGAAGTACTGACCGTTTTCCCCAGTCGCCGACTCGTTTTTCCTAGTCGGCGTCTCGGAAGCCAGAGTCGCCGACCCGCATTCTTCGACCAGTCAGGTCATATCAGGCGGACGCCGCCCTTGTCTGCCGAACTCACCATTGAAGCATAGGCACGCAGCGCTTTTGACACTTCTCGCAGCCTTGTAACAGGCGCCATAGGGCGCGAGGCAAGTTCCTCATCGCTCAGGCGCACATTGATGCTGCGTGCAGGGATGTCGATGTCGATGATGTCTCCGTCAACTATTTTGCCGATGTTTCCGCCAGCCGCGGCCTCAGGCGAGATGTGACCAATGCTCAGACCGGATGTGCCGCCCGAAAAACGGCCGTCCGTGATGAGGGCACAAGCCTTGCCCAAGTGGCGGCTCTTGATGTACGACGTGGGATAGAGCATCTCTTGCATGCCCGGCCCGCCCTTAGGACCTTCGTGCGTGATAACCACCACGTCGCCCGCGGCAACACGCCCGCCGAGGATGCCGTCACATGCTTCTTCCTGAGAGCAGAATACGCGCGCCGGGCCGCTGAATTTCCAGATGCTCTCGTCGACGCCGGCAGTCTTGACGACGCATCCGTCCTGTGCGATGTTGCCATAAAGCACGGCGAGGCCGCCGTCCTTGCTGTAAGCATGGGCAAGGTCGCGGATGCAACCGGCAGCACGGTCAGTGTCGAGCGACGGCCACCGCGTGGCGTGCTGCCCCATCTGGTTACAGAAGTGCCCACAGGGCGCGCTATAATAGATGCGGTCAGCCTCGGGGTCGAGTTCGGTCCGCATGATGCTGTACCTGTCGATGTCCTCACCCAGCGTAGCCCCGTTGACACGGCGCACGGAACGGTCAAGCAAGTCGCCCTTGGCAAGCTCGCCGAGGATGCCGAGCACGCCGCCGGCGCGGTTGCACTCCTGAACGGAGTACTTCTGCGTGTTGGGGGCCAGCTTGCACAGGCAAGGCACGTGGCGGCTCAGGCGGTCGATGTCGGCCAGCGTGAAATCGACGCCAGCCTCTTGTGCCACGGCGAGCAGATGAAGCACCGTATTGGTGGATCCGCCCATCGCTATGTCGAGCGTCATGGCATTCAAGAACGCCGCGCGCGTCGCTATACTCCGCGGAAGCACGCGCTCATCTCCTTCTTCGTAATACCTCATCGCATTTTCCACAATCAGTTTCGCTGCGTCACGGAAAAGCTGCGTACGGTTCACATGAGTGGCCAAGATAGTACCGTTGCCGGGTAAAGAAAGCCCCAAGGCCTCGGTGAGGCAGTTCATGGAATTGGCGGTGAACATGCCGGAGCAACAGCCGCATCCCGGACAGGCGCGGTTTTCGATTTCAGCCAGTTCCTCATCGCTGACACTGGTATCGGCGCCCTTGACCATAGCCGAGATCAAATCGACGTTCTCACCTTTCCACGTGCCAGCCTCCATGGGGCCGCCACTGACGAACACGGTTGGTATGTTAAGGCGCATGGCAGCCATGAGCATACCCGGAGTTATCTTGTCGCAGTTCGAGATACAAACGAGGGCGTCGGCCTTATGCGCATTGACCATATATTCTACACTGTCGGCTATAAGGTCACGGCTGGGCAGGGAGTAGAGCATCCCGTCGTGCCCCATGGCGATGCCGTCGTCGATGGCGATGGTATTGAATTCGGCTGCGTAGCAACCAAGGGCCTCGATCTCGCTTTTCACCAGTTGACCAACATCGTGAAGATGAGTGTGGCCCGGAACAAACTGGGTGAATGAATTAGCGATGGCTATAATGGGCTTGCCGAACTGCTCACGCTTCATGCCGTTGGCCACCCACAGGGCTCGGGCACCGGCCATGCGGCGACCTTGCGTACTGAATGAACTTCGTAACTGCTTTTTCATGCGTAGTGCTTCTCTATCTGATATTCCCGGAAGGGATACAGGATTTACAAACAGGTGTGTTGCAAAAATAAAGATTAAAGTTCACAAGACAAACATTCTGCCACAGAATTTGGACATTGGCTTCAAATCGCGAGATAGCCGCCCTGCATAATTGCTCACAACGACGACAAACGCGCAAAACCGAATACGCATCACCGCAGCACCTACAACTGAAAACGACGCGGGAGGACTGCCTTCTGGCGTCCTCCCGCTGAATGTCTCGTGTTGACCCGTTTTTACTTGATATTCGGGTTGAGCTTGTTCCACTCCGAAATAGGAGGCAGGACGCCGAGGCCGATGACCTCGTCGCGTAGCTCGCACAAGTGCTCGTAGCTCTTGTCAAGCGCAGCCTGCTCTTCGGGCGTACCGTTCAGGGCGGCGCAATGGCAGCCGTCGGCGGTGATCGATGTTTCCCAAGCCATCATGATGTGATCATACTTGTCGTTCGACACGTACGTGCCGGCCGGCCAGCGGAAAGCTTTGCCACCCATTGCGGCACCTATCATCTCGATGGATACATAAGCAGGGCTCTGGAACGACGAACGGCCACGCAGGTTGATGATGTTGGCACCACCTTTCGTCACTTTCTGCTGGATTTCAGCCCATTGCTCTTTCGTGAGGGCGTCCGTACCGATCATGTCGATCAGCGGTTTGCCGTTCACCTTGGCTGTCGAAGCGAATACGGCCATCTGCTCTCCGTGGCCGCCATAGGTACGGCAGTTTTCCACACTGTCGAGGGCTACGCCAAAGTGCTTGGCCAACTCGCTGCGGAGACGCGTCGAGTCAAGCGCGGCCAGCGTCGTCACCTGCGAAGGCTTCAATCCGGAATACAGGAGGGTGATCAACCCCGTAATGTCAGCCGGGTTGAAGATCACGACGATATGCTTCACGTCGGGGCAATACATTTTCACATTCTTGCCGAACTCCTCTGCGATGGCGGCATTACCTTTAAGCAAGTCTTCACGGGTCATACCGGCCTTACGGGCTGCGCCACCCGAATTGACGATATACTTGGCACCGGTGAGGGCTTCCTTGATGTCAGACGTGAACGTCACATTAACACCTTCGAAGCCGCAGTGGAACATTTCCTCGGCCACACCTTCCAGACCCGGAGCGTAAGGGTCGTAGAGGCATACGTTAGGCGTCAATCCCATCATGATAGCCGTTTGGGCCATGTTGGAACCAATCATGCCGGCTGCGCCGACGATGGTAAGTTTGTCGTTTGTTACGAAGTTCATAATAATAATACTATTTATGAGTAGTTATTTCGTTTCCTTTACCGGCACAAAATTACGGAAAATAACCACGACAGCGAGTTTTGGAGGCTTCAAAAAAAACAGAGGAACGTCATTTTTTGATATAATTTAACGGCGGTGCGCCACAGACGCCCAGCTGCTGAAAACAGTCACGGCTTCCGCTTTTTCTGTCACTGCTTCCGTAAGCCCGATCACTGCTCCCATATCATCCAGCAGGGCGTTGCAAAACCCGGCCGCCGGAAGCAGATATCCACAGGGCGTTTTGCTTTCCGGACGTCCGAAACGCAGAGCGAATCCCAACCCAACGCAAAGAAGACGAAGGCCCTCCCCACCCCGCGCTCGCTTTTCGCTGTCTCTACTGCACGGAAGACTGAATGCGGCTCGACCTGTTCAAGAAGAAAGCGGGCTTTCTCTTGTTTCGGCGCACACCTTTGCGTATCTTTGTCGGCATGAACACACCGACCCTCGTTCCGTCCATACTCATTATATATACAGGCGGCACCATCGGAATGATGGAAAATCCAGAGACCGGCGCCCTCGAAAACTTCGACTGGGAACAGCTGCGCCACTATGTGCCTGAACTGAAACGCTTCGGCTACCGCATTGACACGCAGTCGTTCGACCCGCCGATTGATTCGAGCAACATGACTCCTTGCGATTGGCAGAAAATCGTACATATCATTGAAGAACATTACGACAATTATGACGGTTTTGTCGTGCTCCACGGCACGGATACCATGGCCTACACGGCATCGGCCCTAAGCTTCATGCTCGAAAACCTGTCGAAGCCTGTGGTCTTCACAGGGTCACAACTGCCCATCGGCCAGCTGCGCACCGACGGGAAGGAGAACCTACTGACCGCTATCGAAATAGCGGCCGCCCGCGACGACGAAGGACATCCCATGGTGCCAGAGGTTTGCCTTTTCTTCGAAAACAAGCTCATGCGCGGCAACCGCACCACGAAAATCAACGCCGAGGGATTCAACGCTTTCCGCTCGTACAACTTCCCACCTCTGGCCACTGCCGGCATCCACATTCGTTATGAGCACCAGCTCATCCGCCGCCCCGACCCGGCACGCCCGTTCAAACCGCACTACCTGGTCGACACGAATGTACTCATCCTCACGCTCTTCCCGGGCATCAGGCGCGACTTTGTGGAACACGTTGTCCGGGCCAAGGGCCTGAAAGGACTTATCCTGAAAACCTACGGAGCCGGCAATGCCCCTCAGGAACTGTGGTTAATTGATCAGTTGAAAGCACTGCGCAAACAGGGCGTCATCCTCGTCAACATCACGCAGTGTTCGCTCGGCACGGTCGAGATGCACCGTTACGGGACAGGACTCCAACTGCTTGAAGCCGGCGTCATCAACGGATATGACAGCACACTCGAAAGCATGGTGACGAAACTCATGGTCCTGCTTGGGCACGGTTACAGCACGAACGAAGTGGAACGCCTAATGAACGCAAGTGTGGCGGGTGAAATCACGACCGACGAGCTCGGGGCGGGAATCCCCGCCATCCAATAGTTCTCCGCCCATGCGCATCCCCACACTCATCGTGGCCACGCTGGCCCTGACACTGACCGCCTGCGGACAACGGAACAAACCGGCAACCGTCGACGCCGACACGGTCCGCCTTAATCACGCCTCGCTTCTGACAATGGTCGAGGCCGACAGTTTTACGCTCGTCGCTGTGGACGACCCGTGGCACACGGGGCAGGAACTCCGGCGCTACGTGCTCATTGACCGGAACCGTCCGCAGCCAGACGGCCTGCCCGAAGGCACCATCGTCCGCGTTCCCTTGCGGCGAGCCATTGTTTTCTCCACCGTCCACTGCGCCTTGCTCTATGACCTCGGCGAAATCAATGCCGTCGCCGGCCTCTGTGACAGCCAATATGCCCTACATGCAGGAGTGCGCGGCGAACTCGCCGCCGGACACCTTCCCGATGCAGGCAGTTCAATGACGCCCGACGCCGAACGTCTGTTTGCCATGCAACCCGATGCCCTGCTGGTCTCTCCTTATGAAAACGGAGGATACGGGCAGCTGGAAAAGACGGGAGTCCCCCTCATCGAATGTGCCGACTACGCCGAGACCTCGGCTTTGGGCCGGGCTGAATGGATGCGCTTTTATGGCCGCCTGTTCGGATGCGGGAAACGCGCCGATTCTCTTTTTGACATCGTCGAGCAGCGTTACAAGGTCCTGAAACAACGGGCTGACGCCTATGGACCGCATCCGACATTACTGGTGGACAAAATGGACGGCGGGACATGGTATGTGCCGGCACGTCACAGCACAATGGGCCGTCTATATGCAGATGCAGGGGCACGCTATCTCTTTGCGGACCACGAGGGGACAGCTTCGGTGCCTCTTGCCTTCGAAACAGTACTGTCCAAAGCAGCCGACGCGGATTTCTGGCTTATCAAATATGGTCAGAGCAACGACCTTACGTATGGCCAACTGACCGAAGACTACCCGCCGTACGCTCGCTTTCGCGCCTATCAGGAACACCGGATCTACGGCTGCAACACGAGTCGTGTCCCTTTCTACGATGAAGTCCCGTTCCGCCCCGACCGCTTGCTCGAAGAGCTGGTCGCTCTGTTCCATCACGACGCGGATTATCATCCGCGCTATTTCACACCGCTACAATGAAAAAGGCATACGTACTGTTATGGCTCAGCCTGTTTGCAGCAGCCCTGCTCATCGGGAATCTCTTTGTGGGAAGCACGGCCGTAGCTCCCTCCGACGTAATAGCCGCGCTCCACGGGACAGCAGACAGCACGGCGACCTTCATCGTGGGCGAAACACGGATGCCGCAGGCCGTGACCGCCCTGCTGGCTGGCGGGGCACTGGCTGTGGCCGGCTTGCTGATGCAGACTCTTTTTGCAAACCCATTGGCAGACCCTTCGATCCTAGGGCTCAACGCTGGCGCTAGTTTGGGAGTAGCCGTCGCCACGCTGTGGCTCGGTGGAAGCGTGGCTGCTGTCGGCACAACCTTTTCGGGGTCCAGCCTGACGCTGTTGACCGCCTTTGTCGGCGCAGGCAGCATCATGGCGCTACTGGTCTTGTGCGCGACGTGGGTTCACAACCGCATGCTGCTGCTCATACTTGGACTTATGGTGAGCTATGCGGTCAGCTCTTTAGTGTCCCTGCTCAGCTTCACGGCTGATGCGGCAGGACTGCATGCTTACGTCATCTGGGGGCTGGGCTCGTTCGGAACTGCCACTTGGCAACGGCTCCCCTTGTTCGCCACAACCGTAGCAGTAGGCGTCGGACTGGCAGCTCTGACCGTCAAGGCGCTCAACGCTCTGACATTGGGCGAAGCCTACGCCGCCAACATGGGCATACGGGTACGCCGGACGCGCATTTTGCTGATGGCATCCGCCGGTTTGCTGTCTGCTACTGTCACGGCACAATGCGGTCCTATTGCTTTCATCGGCCTTGCCGTTCCTCACATGGCCCGCATGCTCACCAGGACAGCCGATCACCGAATCCTGCTCCCGGCCACATTCCTCTGTGGAGCATCCGTAGCGTTGGCCTGCCACATGGCCTGTCGCTTACCTGGCGATGCTGGATTGCTCCCCTTGAATACTGTGACACCTCTTGTGGGCGTCCCCGTCGTACTTTATGTTATCCTCCGCCGGCGCGGAATCTCATCCTGACAACGCTTCACCAAACGGTGCCAGCCACCGGCGTATCAAGCTCCCACGTCCATATGACAAGCGTAGTGGCAAAACATCCTGTGACTACGTGAAAAAGAACTTACACGGCAACAGACAGTCTCCCCGCAACAGCGCTAAAAGGGAACAGAACTTCCGTTGTGCGTAGGAAAGCAGGAGAATTACGAAAATTTGCCCGTATTTTTTCTTTTCCCACTACCAATAAAACACTAACTTTGCCGGCGAATATCAAAACGAAATCATGAGTTACCTGATACGCCCTAAATGTTATCGCCCCCTCCTCGACAAATACGCTACGGAGCAGGGCATAAAAATGATCAAAGACTTCTTTCAACAAAACCTAGCCACGGGACTGCGGCTACATCGCGTGACTGGACCGCTGTTCGTACGCCGCGGATTAGGTATTAACGACGACCTGAGCGGGTCAGAGCGTCCCGTGACGTTTCCCATCAAAGACTTGGGCGACGCACAGGCTGAAGTAGTCCACTCACTGGCCAAATGGAAACGGCTGACGCTGGCCGAACACGGAATAAAACCAGGCTATGGCATATACACCGACATGAATGCCATCCGTGCCGACGAAGAACTGGGCAACCTGCATTCGCTCTACGTCGACCAATGGGATTGGGAACGGGTTATTCTTCCGGAGGAGCGGACTCTCGATTTTCTGCGTGCCACGGTGGAACGCATATATGCGGCCCTGCAACGGACAGAATTTCTGGTCTGTGAGCGTTTCCCGAAAATCAATCCATTCCTCCCTGAGACTGTCCATTTCATCCATGCCGAAGAGCTGCGTCAGCGCTATCCCGACCTTACGCCCAAAGAAAGGGAAGACCGCATCACCCGCGAGTTCGGCGCTGTGTTCATCATTGGCATCGGTTGCCCATTGGGCGACGGCAAACCGCATGACCTCCGCGCACCGGACTACGACGACTATTCAACCATTGCCTCGAACGGCTTACCGGGACTGAACGGTGACCTGCTCATCTGGTATGACGTGCTGGAACGCGCCGTCGAACTGTCGTCAATGGGTATTCGCGTAGATCGCGAGGCCCTCATCCGCCAACTTCACGAATCAGGCAAGGAAGAAAGGCTGAACCTATACTTTCACCAAAGGCTCATGGAAGGTTCACTGCCGCTCAGCGTTGGAGGAGGTATTGGTCAGTCACGCCTCTGCATGATCTACTTGCGCAAAGCACACATCGGCGAGATACAAGCAAGCATCTGGCCTGACGAGATGCGCAGCGAATGTGAACGACTACACATACCGTTGATCTAATCACGAAGGGCCTCGAAGCTGGCAAACATCCACCCGACCAGCCCTCCCCTCCGTAAAAGACACAGCCCCGGACTATAAGCAAGAAAGCGATGTCCGGGGCTGTTTGTTCACAACATCGAAGCTACCACAAAAACGCCCCTTGCTGTCATGGACACAGCGTGGGGCGTCAATATACTATTGTATGGAATAAAAGTTTCACTCCATAGCGAAACGCTCTGCCTGCTCGGCGATGAGCGCTTGGTCGTCGAAATAATTGATTTTCATCGCGCGGCGCACGTCGTCAAGCGTAGCAGCTGCCACAATACGGGCGCTCTCGCATCCTTGACGAAGCATATCGTAAATAGCAGGAATATCTTTTTGGAACTCACGACGACGCTCGCGGATAGGACCAAGTTCCTCCTGCAATATAGAGTTGAGGAAACGCTTGACTTTCATGTCGCCAAGCCCGCCACGACGGTAGTGAGCCTTCAACTCATCAAGATTTGGATAGTCAGGCAAATAACGTTCGAAGTGCTCAGGACGACAAAAAGCATCCAAGTAAGTGAATACGGTGTTGCCCTCAATCTTTCCAGGATCCTGAACATGGATATGCCCGGGGTCAGTGTACATGCTCATCACCTTCTTCTGGACCTCGTCCGCCGGATCCGAGAGATAGATGCAATTGCCGAGCGACTTGCTCATCTTGGCTTTTCCATCAGTTCCCGGCAACCGGAGACAGGCTGCATTGTCCGGCAAGAGGATAGACGGCTCGACGAGCGTGTCTCCGTAAATGTAATTGAAACGACGCACTATTTCCGTAGCTTGTTCAAGCATCGGTTTCTGATCTTCGCCTGCCGGCACTGTCGTCGCGCGGAAAGCAGTGATGTCGGCCGCCTGGCTCACTGGATAGGTGAAGAAACCGACAGGTATACTCGACTCAAAACCACGCATCTGGATTTCTGTCTTAACAGTTGGATTCCTTTGCAGCCGCGAAACTGTCACGAGATCCATAAAATAGAACGAGAGTTCGCACAATTCCGGAATCTGGGACTGAATGAAAAGTGTAACACGTTCAGGATCAAGCCCGCAAGCCAAGTAATCGAGCGCGACCTCTATGACATTCTGGCGCACCTTCTCGGGATTTTCCATATTGTCAGTTAATGCCTGCGCATCAGCAATAAATACAAACATGCGCTTAAAGTCGCCAGCATTCTGCAACTCGACTCGGCGACGCAAAGAACCGACATAATGACCAATGTGTAGGCGGCCCGTCGGGCGGTCGCCTGTCAGGATGATTTTTTCTTTTGACATAGCATTGAAAGTTGGAACAGGCGGCAGGACGTAGCGAACCGCGCCACTGCATAAAAGCCCGAACGAGGTACAAAGTTAACGAGAATGATGCTTAACAGCAAACTTTGTGACGTTCTTTTACGCCAGGTAAACAGGAAAAGGAATAAGTAGTATCTGTTTTGACATACACCAATACCAACTCCCAAACCAACATACAAGTTTGCAGCCGCATCTTGCAGACGAAAACCGAACGGCTTAAATCCTCATTCTCTAATTCTAATGTTTCATACGCGAAAGCCAAAGATTTCTGCACAAAAAAGAGGCCATCGCCGCACGGACTGCAACGATGGCCAAATCAAGAGATAACACGTAAATCTATGACTTACTTCTTGGCTTTCTTGGCGGCTTTGGCTGCAGCTTTGTCATACTTCTTCCAAGCCTTCTCTGCACCCGCCTTCAACTCTTCCGTAAATTTCTTGGCTGCCGCCTCGGTGGCTGCTTCGTCTTCGGGAGAAGCAAAAGCATGCTTGTAACCCTTGATCTCATTCCAGTGACCGCGAGTGAAATCGGGAATAGCTACAGGCGCACACCCGTTATCCATTGAGAGGGCGCCCAATTCGGCCAAGCAACACCACTCGGCCAAGTCATAGACGTCCATGTCGAGAGGAAGGCCGTTCTGCAAGCAGTAAACAAGACGGGCATCCATGATGAAGTCCATGCCGCCATGTCCGCCAACCTCTTTGGCCATTTCGCCGTACTTTTTGAGAATCGGGTGCTGGTATTTGGCAATCAGTGCATCCATCTCAGACTTCGGCATGAAACCATGGGAAGAGAGGTTATCAACTTTCGGCTGTACGCCTGAAGCAGCCATCTGACTCTTATCAAGCGCGTAACCTTCTGTGGGATACTTATTGGCAAAGCCTTTGGTTCCGGTCAACTGATAGAGCCGGTTGTAAGGCTGCGGATTCATCACGTCGTGCTGAATCTCAATGACCTTGCCGTTCTCCGTACGGATGAGCGTCGTCGTATGGTCACCGTTCTTAAAATCGTTGCAGGGCTGTCCGGTTGCTTTTTCAACATACTCTTTGCCATGAACCGACTTCGTGTCCATTGCTACGAGCGTCACCATACGATCGCCACGGTGAATGTCGAGGGCCTGAGCCACGGGACCAAGGCCATGGGTTGCATAGACATCACCTCGGTGATCTTTGTTGTAACGCATACGCCATCCGAGCTTGTCATCCTTGTTTTCCTTCCAATAGTACGGCCAGAAGTCATCCAGATTATGGATATATGCACCTTGCGCACGGAGAACCTCGCCGAAGACGCCCTGCTGAGCCATGTTCAGGGTGTTCATCTCAAACCAGTCATAGCAGCAGTTTTCAAGAATCATGCAGTGCTTGCGCGTTTTTTCGCTCAGGTTGATAAGATCCCAGCACTCCTGCAAATTCATAGCTGAGGGAACCTCGATTGCCGCATGTTTGCCATTCTCCATGGCACACTTGGCCACAGGGAAGTGATGCTTCCAATCGGTTGCGATATAGACGATGTCGATATCTTCACGCTTGCAAAGTTCTTCATATCCCTTTTCGCCCGAATAAACGACGGCAGGGGGCATCCCAGCCTTACGAAGGATGTTCTGGCAGTTCTCAGCACGTGCTTGTTCATAGTCACAAAGAGCGACGATTTGCACACCTGGAATATGACACCAACGCTCTACTGCACCGGGGCCACGCATACCCAAACCGACAAAGCCCACACGAACCACACTGAGCTTAGGAGTCACGAGATTAAGCACATCTTCCTGACCGGCAGGACGTTCGGGCACGTCTGTCACAATGGTATGATTTTGCCATTTCCACGGCCAATTAAACTGCGCACTTGCAGGTTGTGCGACAGCCGAAAAGAGCAACGCCATTGCCCCTACAAGAATCTGATTAAGTTTCTTCATAATTCTTATTTTTATGATTGGTATATCTGTTCAAACACTTATTAATGCCCAAGAAATCACATAAGGTACACAAACAGGAAATGATATCTTCTATACCTATCCATGCAAACTGTGAATGGCTTTCATGCGACAAAAATAACAATTAATAAGACAACTTCCAAATCATATAGAAGTAAAAGGGAAACTTTTTATATATAATGGCCAGTTCCTTAAATTCGAAACTGGCCATCATTATATAAAAACTCACTGCAAGCGTGCCTTGGCTTCAAAATACTTTTTGATTTGTTGTGCCATTGCATTTGTCGGATCAAGTGCCAGCAGCAAGTCACAGTATTTAAGGGCATTGGCTTCATCTTCCTTCTGCAAAGCATACCATGCGAAATAGCTGTAAGCCTCACCTTCGGCAGCTTTATCTTCCTTGCCTTCAAGACGCTTCACGGCTTCCTGGTAGTAAGCATAAACAGAGTCATTGGGAACACGACTGTTCAACACATTGTTTACACGAGCGCGCCAAAGCGGACCGAGATAGGAAGTAGGAGCATCAGCAGAAATCTTTGCAAAGACCTTATCACCTTCTCCTACATATATCTCAGCTTTCGTCGAATCAGCACCCTTTGTCAGACCAGTGTAATATAAGCGACCCAAACCAAAAAGATCTGTTAATTCAGCACGTGTTCCAAGTGAGTCAATAAACGTTTGGTAATTCTTGATGGCCTCATCCATCATGCCCATCTTGCTGTATATGTTAGAAAGACTCTTGTACACAGCAGCGGCGGACGGATTCAATTCAGTGGCTTTCGTAAAAGCTTGGAGCGCACCACTATAATCCTTCATCTGCTCGAACGTAAGGCCACGGTAATTGTAATCACGGTATGTGTAGAGCGAGTCGGGATATTCGCCTGCATTGAAATAATCCATCGCAGCAGATGCACCTTGATAATCTTTTGTTTCATAAAGATTATAGAACTTCATTCGGCGCAAGTTGATGTCTTTCGGATCCTTCGGCAAAGTAGCGTTAGTCACTTCAAGCGCCTTAGAAAAATCCTGGGTTGCATAGAGTGAAAGCACATAATTCTTCACTGCATTAAGATCTGCCTCCGGCGCATTCGCGTAATAAGCGCCATAAGCTGCGGCAGCTTCCTTATACTCATCAAGACCGTAGCAAATATCACCCAACTCCTTGTCCGCTGTGTAGTTGCTCGGATCCTGACGTTTCAGACGCTGAAGCATTTCTTTGGCCACAATCGGATTGACGTACTTATATACTTGGACGTTCTTCAAAATTGCCTCAGTCACGGTAGAGTCGACCATTAACACTTCCTCAAATTTCTGACCAGCCGTACCCCAATCCTTTCGCATTATGCATACATCACCGAAAAGCATCAATCCCGGGATATACTGTGCATCAAGCTCATAGACTTTGTCTGCACACATCTTAGCGTACGGGTAGATATTCTTTTCAAGGAACAAACGCCCCATAGCAGTCACTTTTTTCTTGTCACGCGAGCGACGCACTAACTTCAAAAAAGTATCGTCAGCTTCCTCCGGATTTGTCTTTTGGAGGTCACAGATATTCAGCACCTGCTGCTCATCTTCAGGATCTAGCGTCGGGTATTCTACCTTTCCGCTCTGGGCCATCGCCGGGATGAAGCTAAAACACATCAGCACCAACAAAGCGATACCTGCACTAAAAATTTTCTTCATCGTCTTAAACACTTCGTTTATTATTATTTTCGCTATTCACTAAAAAACGTAATGCTAGGGTTAACTCCCTACTACTTCGATTATACCCCTACTATACGCTTTGCAAAAATACGCGATTTTTACCAAAGGAACAATAGTACGGCTAATTTTGTATGCGAATCTCGAAAGAAAACCGCATCACTTAAAATTTTCTCTCTAAAAGAAATTAAAACGCTTTGCTCCACTTCCCAATAGCACAAAACGCTTAAGCGACAAAAAAAAGAAGCCAGCCCTTCGGTATGTCACGTCTCTGGGCTGGCTCAGTTTCATCATTCTGGCATACTGACTTCTTTTACTTGTACTGGCAACCGCGGTAGCAATTGCGAGGAATTACAAATGATTAACTGACCTCTTTGACCGGTTAAAAAGAAAAAGAAATTTTTCACCATTGACGTGACTCTCGGATCAGTAGTAATTACGTATACAGAACGCAAGAGTGGATACTCTCCTGTCGCGATATAATACTGAAACGGTTGTCGGAAAATTTCATTCGGAGCGCTGAAACGTGACACCCACATCACTCGAACATCCAAGTTATCAAACGAACTGAGCGCCGAATCCTTGGCATCCTTCAACCAGTTTGCTCCGAGCACACCAATCACGCTAGGATCCTCCTTGACTGTTTCAAGCACGGCCTCATTTGATCCTTGGGCATAAAGATTTCCTCGAAATTCCTGACCAAGGCAAAGAGAATCTTGCATGTAGCGCACAGTACTCGACCCGCTATCATCAAAAACTAATTTCAATTCACCTTGCTGCGAAGAATGAGAAAGTTGTTCCCAACGGGTTATCTTTCCTGTCACAATGCCACGAACTTCATCCAAAGTAATCAAACTGTCTGGATTTGATTTATTCACGACCAGCGCCATGGCATCTGTCGCTACCAAATCCGCTCTATCTGTCAAAGTGTGTGACTCCACGATTTTCCTCTCTGTTTCACTCAAAGGTCTAGTAGTTACCGCAATTCTCAAACTGTCGGAAACCAAAAGACGTATCGCTTCATTTTCGCTGCAATACACAGGTTTCATCGTCGCTTCCGGGTAATTTGTGCCGAATACGAAAATCTCCTCCTCCATTATCGGACGGAATGTTTCATCTATCGCTATATGCACATCATCGGAAGTCAGCCAATCCGCTGACTTCCGATGATTTCCACACGAAGTGGTTAGAAAGATGCACATAACGGCTGAAAAAAGCCAAAGTGCCTTCATGGAATTTCTATTAGAAGTTTCTTCTTTACTGGATCTGGAATCGGATAGGCAATGTGAACCATACGGAGACTGGCTTACCCTGCTGACGACCAGGATTGAAACGAGGTAAAGATTTCACCACGCGCACAGCCTCACGGTCGCAGTTGGAATCAAGTCCTTGCACCACAAAGACATCACCCACGGCACCATTAGGCAACACAACGAAACGGAGCAAAACTACACCTTGAATCTCCTGTTCAAGTGCGATCTGCGGATACTTCAAGTGGTCGCTGATATACTTCAACAAAGCATTCTCACCACCAGGGAAAGCAGGCGGTTGCTCCACCACAGTGAAGACCTCTTCTTCCATTTCCTGGCCAGCAGTACCACCGACGGTCTGATTTTCTTTCAGGTCATCGATGTTCACTGTACCACCCTCGTCACCTTTGTAAGTCGTGGCGGCGATGTCAGCTTTCGCATTCATCAACTCTTCCATGTTTTTCAGCTCAGCATCCTTGTCGACTTGGCTATCATCTTTGATGACAGGTGCTGTCAACTGGATTGAAGCTTTCACTGCGACTTTCTCCAAAGGCTTCTGGTACTTAACCTCTATCTTTTCCTCTTTCTTCTCTTCTTTCTTTTCCTTTTTGAGTTCTGCCATTTGCATGACTTCCGTGTACGACTCATCATTAGCGTCCTCACGTTCTGCCATACGGACAATGAAAGGAATTGAAGCAAGTACTGCAATACCGATGCAGACAGCGATCAACGCATTTCGCTGACGAAGGCCCGCCTCTGAACGCAATTTATATGCGCCATAACTCTTATTACGCCCTTCGAAAACGAGTTCGCACCACTGCTTAGATATCAAATCAATTTTTGCCATAGTCTACTTATTAATAAGATTACTTAGCGGGGCGCGCCTGATAGTCCTTGATCTTCGCCAAGTCACCATCTGCAATGTTATCAATCACATACTTACCGATCCAGCATATCTGCATCTCGTCCAGTACTTGAATCAGGTTTTCAAAGTTCGAATTATCCTCCGCCTTTATAATGACGTTTGGCGTCACATCACTGTTTTTGATTTCCGAAACTTTGTCCTTATATTCTTCTTGGTTCCTTGCTGCGGTTTGAGGATCCGAACTCTGTTTCAAGGCATACTCCCGTTTGAGGGACTCAATCTTTGACTGAGCCACACGGTTCAAAGAGAGGAGCACGCGTCGTATACCGTCTTTCCCGTATTCGGTTTCTTGCAACTTAGCCGTATCAGGAAGACCCGTATAATAATAGAGTTTATTATCCTCTGCAATCAATATCGTTACGGCTTTGGAGGCTGCGACTTGGTTCTTCTGATCGTCAGTCAAGTCTTCCTTGTTCGACGGCATTACGATTTCCAGTGTCTGCGGCTTGATCAAAGACGTACACAACATGAAGAACGTCACGAGCAACATGATCATGTCCACCATCGGCGTGAAGTCGACGCGGGCATTCATTTTCTTTTGCTTACTGCTATTTTTCTTTGCCATAACACTCGAGTTTATTCTTCGGCGCCTTCTTTCAACGAAGTAATCAAGTTATACCTGTTTTCGTTGATGGCACGCAAAGAGTTCATTACATTTTTAATAACTGAGTACGGCGTCTGCTTATCAGCCTTAATAGCAATACGCATCTCAGGGACAGCCGTTCTCGCGGCTTTCACCCAAATCTTCAGTTCGTCGTTGATACTGTCGCAAGGAATACCTTCGTTTGCAGCGTTGAGCAATAAAGCCTTTCGTTGGGCGTCATCCTTTGCGAGCCAGCCGTTCATCATGTCCAGCGGCGTACCAAAAGTGGGAGCATTCTTGAACGTCTCGATTTCCTTGGCATTCAAGCTAAGAGCACCCTCTTCGTTCATTTCCTCAGCCAGTTTGGCAAGATTTTCCGGACTGTCCAAAGTCATGAACACCTTTCCGTTTTTCTCCACAAAGATGGTGAGAAGGTTATGATCTGGGATTTTGATTTCTGATACAGAACCCGGAGTATTAACTTTAACTGGTTCGTCTTTAACGAATGTAGCCGTAAGCATAAAGAAGGTAAGCAGCAGGACCATGACATCGCTCATAGGCGTCATGTCTATGAACGTGTCTTGTTTTTTTATCTTAAAGCGTCCCATGTCTTAATACCTTTTTTATGTTTAGTGAGTAGCGGAGAACGTCTGTACGATAGAGTAACCTACTTCGTCAAGACTGAAAGTCAGACGGTCGATTTTGTTCGTGTAATAGTTGTAAGCAATAACGGCCATAGCACCGGTTGCAATACCCGAAGCCGTGTTTACAAGGGCCTCAGAGATACCAGTAGACAGGGCAGCTGAACTTGTACCACCTTCGCCCGAAGCCAAGGCACCGAACGAACGGATCATACCCAACACCGTACCGAACAGACCGGCCAGCGTACCCAAGGTAATGATAGAACCCAAAACAGGGAGGTTTTCCTGCAGCATAGGCATTTCAAGTGCAGTTGCTTCTTCCAGTTCTTTCTGAATAGTCGTAATCTTCTGTTCCTTGGTCAGACGGTCAGTCTGGTCCATTTCCTGGTATTTCAGAAGTGTTGCACGCACTACATTGGCCACAGAACCACGCTGAGCGTCGCAAATTTGAAGTGCTTTCGTGAAATCATTAGCAACGAGAGCAGCTTTAATGTTAGCCACGAACTTCGTCAAGCTCGTCTTTCCGTAAGCCGTGCGAATAGCGAAATAACGTTCAATGCTCAAAGCAATAACTGTGAAGAACATCGTCCAAATGATAGGCACCACGAAACCGCCTTTGTAGACCGTACCCATCAAGTTGGCAGGCTCCAAGCCCACGTCACCGCTCGTCAAGAACGAGAACATCACGCCTGTGTCTTCACCTCCCTTGAAGTTAGAAATGTGTCCGAACACAAGAAGGTAAATGATCAAGGCAAATACAAGACAGCCGATCATCACAGAAAAAGCTGATTTGATGCCGGTAAAACCAGTAGATTGTTTTTTAGGTGCGCTCTTCTTAGGGGCACTTGCTGTTGTTGTTCCCATGTTTGTTTTTTGATTAAAAGTTTGTAGTTAGTTCTTCTTGTTTTTGTCAGTTTGAATTTAAGGCTTTAGTTCGCAGCGTCCGTTTTTCCCAGACGTAACGGAAGTTCTATTGCGGCACTACGATGGAAACGCGCCTCGAGCGTCCCCGTTTACAGCGCAAAAATAAAGAGAGAATTTGAAGTGGGCAAGTTTTCTTCTTTTTTTTGATAAAACATTTTTATTTTCGCCTTTGCAAGACCGTCAGCCTGACTTCCTTTTTGTATCGATGCCGACATTCCTACGGAAATAGTTTGCAAAAATGCGAACTGAAACATTCCCGTCACACAATAATAATGTAAATTTGCCGGAAAATCGTCCTGCTAATTCATATAACATAAACACGATAGAAATGGAAAACATCGACTGGTCAAATCTGACCTTCGGGTACATGCCCACCGACTACAATGTCCGTTGCTACTACCGCAACGGTAAATGGGGCGAAATCGAGGTAAGTTCGTCCGAAACCATCAACATACACATGGCAGCCACCTGCCTACACTATGGCCAGGAGGCCTTCGAAGGCCAGAAAGCGTTCCGCTGCCCCGACGGGAAGATACGCATCTTCCGCATCGCCGACAACGCTGCCCGCTTGCAAAGCACGTGCCGCGGCATTCTCATGCCCGAAGTGCCGACTGAGCTTTTCGTGGAAATGACCAAGAAAGTCATTAAGCTCAACGAGCGTTTCATCCCTCCCTACGAGAGCGGCGCCTCGCTCTACATCCGCCCCTTGCTCATCGGAACAGGCGCCCAAGTCGGTGTTCATCCCGCCAACGAATACCTGTTCATGATCTTCGTCACACCGGTCGGTCCGTACTTCAAAGGAGGTTTTTCCGCCAACAACTACGTCATCATCCGCGAGTTCGATCGCGCCGCCCCGCTCGGCACGGGCACATACAAAGTGGGAGGCAACTACGCCGCCAGCCTCCGCGCCAACAAAATGGCGCACGACGCCGGCTATTCCTGCGAGTTCTATCTCGACGCCAAAGAGAAGAAATACATCGACGAATGCGGCGCGGCCAACTTCTTCGGCATCAAGAACAACACCTACATCACCCCGAAGTCCACGTCCATCCTGCCGTCCATCACGAACCGCAGCCTCCAACAACTGGCCAAAGACCTCGGCATGACGGTCGAATGCCGACAGATACCGGAAGAGGAACTCGCCACGTTCGAAGAAGCCGGAGCATGCGGCACGGCGGCTGTTATCAGCCCCATAGCCCGCATTGACGACATGGAAAACCACAAAAGTTATGTCATCTCGAAAGACGGCAAGCCGGGTCCCATCAGCGAAAAGCTCTACACAAAACTGCGCAACATCCAGTATGGCATCGAACCTGACGTCCACGGATGGATCACGGTGCTCGACTGACGCGAGCCGTAGCGGTACACATTAATTATATAATACACGATAGCGATGAAAACAAATACAGAACTGCGCCGACAAGGACGTGAAGCACTCGCCGGCCGCTGGGGAACGTTCGTTGCAGCCACCCTGCTTTGCTACGTCATCAACTTTTTCGTCCAAGCTCCTGCCCAGCTGAGCGATTTCTCACGTAATGTGCTGATGACAGGGTTGGGCACGAACGTCACGCTGTACTCATCCACCGGAATCCTTTCCTTGCTCATCCTGCCCCTCTCTTACGGGTTTGACACCATTTTCCTGCGCAACCTGCGAGGGGAACAGGTGGGTGTGGAGCACATGTTCGACGGTTTCCGCGACTATGGCCGCATTTTCGTCACGCTCCTGTGGCAGGGCGTGTTGACCGTGCTTTGGATGCTCCTGCTCATCGTGCCCGGCATTGTCAAGGCGCTGGCTTACGCACTGACGCCCTACATCCTGCTCGACAACCCCAAACTCTCGACCGTTGAAGCCATCCATCTCAGCCGGGAGATGATGTTCGGCTATAAGGCCAAACTGTTTCTTCTCCTGCTGAGCTTCATCGGCTGGGGCATTCTCTGCATCTTCACCTGCTGCATTGGCTATTTGTGGCTCATCCCCTATATCCAATCTTCGATGGCCGCGTTCTACGAAGACGTGCGTGCCGACTACGAGATGCGCAAGCTGTCCCCGCAAGTCTAACTTTCCTCCCACCCCACACTTATGCAGAAAAAAGAAATCATCATCACCGTCGTAGCCGCCATACTGGTCATCCTGCTGGGCAGCGGCCTGTTCTACTTCTACCGGCAACACGAAAAGCAAAAACAGGAAAACGCCGATCTCGAAGCCCTCGCCGCTCTCGACAAGAAAGAGATGGAAAACGAATACACCCAGTTCGCCTTGCAATACGACGAGCTGAAAAAATCCATCAAGGACGACTCGCTCATGCAGCAACTCGACCGCGAGCAAAAGCGCGCTGAGAGCCTTCTGGCCGAGCTCAAACGCGTCAAGAGCAACGATGCTGCCGAGATAGCACGCCTGAAACGCGAACTGGCCACGGTACGCGCCGTGCTCCGCACATATATCTACCAGGTAGACTCGCTCCAACGCCTCAACCAGAACCTGACCCACGAACGCGACGAAGCCCGCGCACGCTACTCCGAAGCCACCAGCCAAATCTCGACGCTCAACACCGAGCGCCAGAACCTGACGGAGAAAGTAGCCATCGCCGCCCAGCTCAATGCCACCGGCATTAGTATCCAACAGCAAAAGAAGAATGGGAAACGCGCCCGTCGCTGCAAGGACATCAAGCGGTTCACCGTCTCGTTCACCATCACCCGCAACGTGACGGCCGAGACCGGCAACCGCAACGTCTACGTGCGCCTGACCAAACCGAACAACGAAGTCATCAACGCGTCGGGCACGTTCAACTACGAGAACCGCGCGCTTGAATACTCTGCCACCAAGGTCATTGAATACAGTGGCCAGGAACTCGGCGTAACCGTCTACATCCCCGTCAACGAATATCTGAGCAAAGGCCGCTACACTGCCTACATTTTCTGCGACGGACAAATGATCGGTTCAAGCAGCCTGAACATCGAGAAATAATTCCAGACATTCCACGCCCCGACCGCCCGGATTCTGCGGCCGGGGCGTTTACTTATCCACAGTTCCCACTCCATACACACATGATCGACGAATTGCTCCGCTACAATAAGGATTTCGTGGCTCGGAAAGCCTATGAACCCTACGTCACGACAAAATATCCAGACAAGAAAATAGCCATCGTAGCCTGTATGGACACACGCCTTGTCCAACTTCTTCCCGCTTCGCTCGGATTGCGCAACGGCGACGTCAAGCTCATCAAGGTGGCCGGAGGTGTCGTGCTCCAACCTTTCGACAGCGTCGTACGCAGCCTCATCGTAGCCGTCTACGAGCTCGGTGTCGAGGAAATCATGATCGTCGGACACACCGACTGCGGCGCCCAACACATGAACGCCCCCGAACTTATCCACAAAATGACCAGCCGCGGCGTCCCACCCGACCACATCGACATGATGGCATACAGCGGCATTGACTTCGAGCATTGGCTCTCTGGTTTCGACGCCACAGAGACAGCCGTGAGCCAGAGTGTCCACCTCGTACGCCATCATCCCCTCATGCCGGCCGACCTCATTGTGCGTGGTTTCATCATGAACTCGCACACCGGACTGTTCACCGAAGTCGAAGCAGACTGAACAAATCCCTTCCTCAGGATTCCGACGTGACAACAAACCTGAGGAAAATCGTGAGAACGGGCGCAGTGACAGAAATTTCTGTCACTGCGCCCGTTCTCACGGTCAGCCGTCCGGGAAATTCTGTCAGCAAACTTGTCTCCGTCCCACACTGCATCCTGAAAGGCCCGTACGCGGACAGGTCTGCCCGCGTTTTCACCTTTTCTCACAATTAGGCTGATTTTCAGGCCGACAGGCGTTAAAAACTGGAAAAACAAAGCGATTTCTGTTCCTTTTTAGCAACTTTGTCCAAATAAGTGGGGCAACATGACCCCCTATCACCGTTTCAGATATGCGCAAACTGACTCTCATCCTTCTCCTTAGCCTGTGCGTTTTCACCCCCTCCGCTGGTGCTCTACCCGACAGCCTCAGCCTCCACATCGTCGAACTTGCCATGCGTGGCGACGTACGTTCTCTGCGCCCGCTCTATGCCGAATACCGCGACTCGCTCTCTACCATGTGCCGTCTGGCCTGCGACCTCACTTTGGCCGAGGACGACAGCGACGACCGCCGTTTCGTAGAATGTGTTGACAGCCTCACCCGTCTTTATTCCCGCCTTATTCCCACCGCCAACCGTGCCGCCTGGGAGATACAAAAGGCGGCTGCACTCTGCCGTCTTGGCCGCTATGATGAGGCTGCCCGGTTCTGCCGACAGCGGCTGGAACTCATGGACCGTGACGAACGTGACAGCCCCATGGCTGACGACCTCCGCTTTTACGAAGAAAAAGGAAAGCGTTACGCAGACACTGTCAGTTTTCGCGGACGCCTACTCGGCGCCATCGACCGCTCTGACCTTCCTTCCATTCTGAGGCTCAGCACCTTGCCTGACACAACCGATCTCGATCCATACGCCCGGTTACGCCTGCAAGCGGCAGTAGGCGCCGCACTCAATCGCCCGTCGTGTGTAACGTCTGCTGTCGACGCGCTTTTCCGCAACTACACCGACTCCCTTCCCGACGCCGAAGCCGGAATGCTCTTCTCTCTCGCGGCCGACGAACTCGCCTTCACCGGCCACTGGACCGCGCTCGACAGCCTCTGCTCACGCTTCTCGTCGGCTTTCGGGACATGGCATCCCGATTTAAGCCACTACCGCTACCTCGCCCGCTACCTCGCCCGCTCCCTTGCCGACTGCCCGCAAACGTCTGTCCACCGCCCACAAGGGCAGGCTTTTACCCTAACCTCCTACGACTGGCCGTTGACAACCGACATCGGGGTCAACGGACGCTTGCTCAACGCCACGATCATTGACACTGGCACACCGTTCACGCTCCTCTCGCGTGCGGACGCCGAGGCTGCCGGCGTCCGCATCCTGACCGATACGGTCAAGGTAGCCACGCTTTTCGGCCTCACTACGGCCACCACCGGCTATGCCGACGAAATCACCATTGGAGGCCTGAGCCTGCGCCATGTCCGCATCCTCGTACGCACCGCCGGTGATGACGCGTCAGGCCATCCCCTGACCAACATTCTCGGTCTTAATGAACTGCGACACATCGGCCGGATCGAGTTCCTTGCCGACAGACTGAAATTTCCCCAGCCACAGCCATCGGACCGCCACACACGACCGAATTTTCACTTGACGCCCCAAGGCGTACGTTTCCCGGCTTCACACGAAGGCTCCACTTACCTTTTCAGCTTCGATACCGGTACGGCCACCCAAGTGCTCTCTGCCGTCACTTTTCCCCCCGAACGGACAGACACAGTCCGATTCGCCCTCGATTTTGAAGGGAAGCACGTCCGCCTCCCCTATACGGTCCTGGCATCCGGCAAAGCCCCGGACAATGACGGCCTGCTGGGCATCGGTTTCGTCAGAGGGTTCGCCCGCTTTTCGATAGACTTCAACACCATGCGCATGGAGGGGCACGCCGTCGCCAGCCATCCTCACCGCCATCTTTCCGCAGCTGACTGGTTCAACCGCCACGACAGCTATGCCCTTGAACGCAATGCTGCCTCGCTCAGCCTGTTGCAGCCGGCGCGCGAGCGAGAACTGACGAACTTACTCGTTCTCTTAGGGAAAAACCGACCTGACAGCGTGGTCGCCATGATCGACCGAGAATTAAGCCGGACAGACTATACGACAGCCATAAGGCTGGACTTCCTGAAACAAAAGGAACTCGCGCTCGAGGATCTGGGCCGATACCATGAAGCAATGGCCACGCTGGACGAAATTGTCCGACTGGGTTCACCATCACGCAAACTGGCTGCCGAAAGCCGTGCCAAACACGCTTACCTGAAAGCACTGCTTCACGTGGCGCCACCGGTTTTCAGGCTGAACGCATCCACGTTCATTCCCCGGCTCGCTGACGGATCTTACGCCGCCACACTGAACGGCGAGCCTGCGTCTGTCACAGTTTCGCCAGACCATTTCACGACAACGATGCCCGAACGGACAGCTAAAAAGATGGGCGTCAACGTCATACTCAAACATCATCACGTAGGGACAAACAAGCTGAAAGTCGGTCTCATCGACAGTCTTCGCGTGGGCAACGCCGTCATCCGCAACCTCATCGTATATCTGGTAAAAGACAAAAAAGCCCCTATCAGTTTGGGTATGGATTTTCTTCGCCATGCGGGTGAAGCGCGTTTCACAGCTTCCTCACTCATTCTCTCCCCCACCGGTTCGCTTGGTTTCGACGCAACATCAATCCCCCTCCGTCTAAGCGACGGTTTGCCCGTTATGCAACCGGCAGCAGACCTGTTGCCGCCTTACGACATCCCCAAACTACGCACACAATTCGGCACGCCATATCCAGAAGCCTTCATCAACCAGTTGGAAAGCCTGACGCTTGATTTCGAGCACATGAGGCTGAAATAAAACATCCGGCCATACCCTCCCGCAATCCCCAATAAAACGCCTCACCTCACAGACGGGTTCGCACACATGCTACGGACACTTTCAGTCATTCTGCTTTTGTTCCTTTCTTTCGCCAAGGCAGGAGCCTACGATCCGCCCACGATGGGGTGGAGTTCGTGGAACACCTACCGTAACCTCATTCATGACACCCTTATCCGCCAGCAGGCCGATGCGCTTGTGCGGCTGGGATTGCGGCATGCCGGCTACAATTATGTCAACATCGACGACGGTGCCTTCGATGGCCGCACGCCCGACGGAACACTCCGTCCTCATGCCACGCGGTTTCCAAACGGCTTGAAATCCGTCGTCGACTACATCCATTGTCTTGGGCTCAAAGCTGGAACCTACTCCGACGCCGGGCGCAACACATGCGCCCACTTTTGGGACCATGACAGAGGTGGCGCGGGAATCGGGCTCTATGACCACGAAGAGCAAGACGCCAATTATCTTTTCAAGAAGTTAGGTTTCGACTTCATAAAGGTCGATTTTTGCGGCGGCGACGCTAAGCAGAACACCGAAAAGCTCACCCTCGACGAACAGGAGCGCTATACAGCCATCCAACGCGCCATCTTGAAAACAGGCCGCCATGACGTGCGCATGAACATCTGCCGATGGGCCTATCCAGGTCACTGGGCACGTAACGTGGCGACCTCATGGCGCATTGCAGGCGACATCAGCAACACGTGGACATCGGTCAAGCGCATCGTCGCAGAGAACCTGTTTCTCTCGGCATACGCCACCGAAGGACATTTCAACGACATGGACATGCTCGAAGTAGGCCGAGGCATGACACCCGAGGAAGACCGCACTCACTTCGGTCTTTGGTGCATTATGAGTTCACCGCTGCTCATCGGCTGCGACCTGACCCACATCGACAGTGCAACACTCGCTCTCCTCTGCAACCCAGAGCTGATAGCCATCAACCAAGACACGCTTGCCCGACAGGCTCATGTGGTGGAATTCGCCGACAGTTGCTACGTTTTGGTCAAAGATGTAAAACAACAGCACGGCGGCACGCGTGCCGTAGCATTCTACAACCCGAGCGATCAACTGCGACGGGCTACCGTAGCTCTGTCACGGCTTAACCTGGAAGGGAAAATCGGAATCAGGGACTTGTACAAACGGGAAACACTTTCCCCTCTCACAGACGACAGTCTCACCGTCTGCATTCCGCCTCACGGCACCCGAATTTATATTCTCACCGGAAAACCCGTCGAGCCATCGCGCTACGAGGCTGAAAATGCCTGGCTCGAACAGTACTCAGCCATTACGGATGGAAAATTTGCCCGTATTCAATATGCAAAGAACCTCTCATGCGGCTGCAAAGTGAGCGACCTTGGCGACGGAGCCATGGAAAACAACTTCATGGAGTGGCGTGACGTATACAGCCAAGATGGCGGCAATTACGTCGTCGACATCGCCTATTTCAGTGGCGAGGACCGCTCGCTCACCCTTACGGTCAACAGCACTACACCTGTCACGCTCGAAAACCTGAACTCGGGCGGATGGGCGCGCAAAGCGATAGTTTCACTCCATGTCGAGTTGAAAGCGGGTAACAATACGATCCGTCTTTCCAACAGTAAAGGCTGGGCGCCTGACATAGACTACATTGACATCAGAAAGGCAAAGCAGCCGTCACAGACTACCATGTAGGAACCATGCAACGCCATAGGGGCTCATCACACGGTCACATAAAAGAATCAGCCACTGCGTCATCTTCGTTCTAAGCTGAACACAGTGAGTTGATTGCACGATTGATCATTTACAGAACCGGTTTTCGCATTACTTGACTCGGTCTTTGGCGGAAACCATTATACACATCCAATCGCATACACGGTCAGGAACAGACGTAGCAAAACGGCAAGATGTGACATCAGTCAAGTTGGCGGAAAAGCAGTCTTTCTCTTGCCTCAGCGCGCGGCTTTCCGTATCTTTGCAACCCATGAATGAAAGAAAGAAGAAAGTACTCGTCGGCATGTCTGGCGGCACCGACAGTTCTGCCGCCTGCCTGATGCTGCAAGAAGCCGGTTACGAAGTGACAGGTGTCACGATGCGCGTATGGGATTTGCCACGCCAGTTTGCCCCGGGAAGCGACGTTCCGCATTTCATCGCCGAGGCGAAATCCTTGGCCGACCGTCTGGGCATCGCCCACTATGTGGCAGACGAGCGCGAGGCTTTCCGCCAGACCGTTGTCCGCAATTTCATCGACGAATACGCTGCCGGCCGCACACCGAACCCCTGCGTAATGTGCAACCCGCTCTTCAAATTCCGTGTGCTCACCGAATGGGCCGGCCGGCTCGGCTGCGACTACATCGCCACAGGGCATTACGTCAACAAGGAAGCCGTAAATGGAAAAGCCTACATCCTCATGGGTGACGATGCCCGTAAGGATCAGTCCTACTTTCTCTGGCGGCTGTCGCAGGAGACACTGTGCCGCTGCCTTTTCCCGCTGGGCGGGATGACCAAGACAGACGTCCGTGCATATCTGGACGCCCGAGGGTTCACAGTCCAAGCCCGACAGAATGAATCAATGGAAATCTGTTTCGTCGAAGGAGACTATCGCGATTTCATCCGGGAGCAAGCTCCCGACTTGGCAAAGCGAGTAGCTGGCGGATGGTTCGTAGACAAGACAGGCCATAAGCTGGGCGAGCATGTGGGAGTACCGTTCTACACGGTCGGACAACGGAAGGGACTTGGCATCGCCCTCGGCCGACCTGCTTACGTATTGCGTCTCAATGCAGAAAAGAACACCGTTGTTCTCGGCACGGAAGAAGACCTTCTTACTACGGCCTTTTTCGTCACCGGATGGCAGGCCGCCGACCCGACGGTCCTGACGAATGAAGCCAAACTCACCGTTAGAATCCGCTACCACAGCGCCCCCATCTCTTGTCACTGCGAGCATTTGGATGACGGACGCCTTCTCGTCCGTCTGCCGCAGGCGGCATCAGCCGTCACGCCCGGACAGAGTGCCGTATTCTACCTCGGACGACGTCTCGTGGGCGGAGGATTTATCGACTCGCAGAGAGGAATCGGCCTATATCTCTAACTCCTGTTTCCTGTACCGAACATAAAAGAACATATATATGAAAAAGTTTTTACTCTTACTGCTTATTCTCGCTGCGGGTACGGCTCGCGCCGGACGTTACGTCCACTTCGACACACCGCTCTACAAGTTCCGCGTTTACCTGACCGATAAGAAAGGTACGCCCTACTCCGTCAAACACCCCGAACAGTTCCTTTCGCAAAAATCCATTGACCGCCGGAAACGCCTTCGCCTGAAAGTGGACGAACACGATTTACCCCTGACGCCTGCATACGTCGACGGCATCCAAGCCAAAGGGCTGCGCGTGGTGAACAAGAGCAAATGGAATAACACACTCGTTGTCGAAACCACTGATACAGCCTTGGCTCAATCACTCACAGCCCTTCCTTACGTCAAGGGCATACGGCGCATCTACACCCGCCCCGATTCCATCGCCGCGCCTGATACGACCGACCGCCACAGCCGCCTGACCGGAAGACTCGACTCAACGACCAACTATTACGGCCACGGCTACACGCAAATCAAAATGCTCAACGGGTTGCGCCTGCATGAAGCCGGCTTGCGCGGACAGAACATGACGATAGCCGTCATCGACGGCGGTTTCCACAACGCCGACATCCTGCCCGGCTTGAAGGAGACCCGCATCCTCGGCACGCGTAATTTCGTCAACGACAACCCCGACGTCTACGCAGCCCACAGTCATGGAATGATGGTTCTCGCCTGCATCGGCGCCCGGGCACCTTATTCGCTTGTCGGGACAGCACCCGAGGCATCATTCTACCTGCTCATGAGCGAAGATACGCCGACCGAACACATGGTAGAAGAAGACAACTGGTGCGCAGCCGTCGAGTATGCCGACAGCCTCGGTGTGGACATCATTACCAGCTCGCTCGGCTATTACACCTACGACGATCCGGCTGAAAGCCACACCTATCGTGAACTCGACGGCCGTACCGCCCTCAACAGCTGCACGGCTTCGCTCGCCGCCAGCCGCGGCATCCTGGTGCTCAACAGCGCCGGCAATGCAGGCAACGACCGATGGAAAAAGATCAGCGTGCCAGCCGACGCGACCGACATCCTCACCGTAGGCGCTGTCGACAGCCTGCGTCGCAACACCCTCTTCTCCTCACTCGGCAACACGGCCGACGGCCGCATCAAACCCGACGTCATGGCCCTCGGCGAGGACGCGGCCGTGTTCGAAGTCGACGGCACAATAGCCCGCGTCAATGGTACATCATTCTCCACGCCGATTCTCTGCGGCCTCGTCGCCTGCCTGTGGCAAGCCTTCCCCGACCGTCGCCCCGAGGAAATCATCGACGCCGTCCGCCAATCGGCCGACAACGCCGGTCATCCCGACAATGTTTACGGATACGGCATCCCCGACATGTGGAAAGCTTACCAGCTCCTTGACAAGAAGTGACTACAATGGATAACGCACTGACGCTCTTCGAGCTCAATAACCTCGTGCGCACCGTCATCGACGGTACGTTCGACGGTAGCTACTGGCTAAAAGCCGAACTGAGCGAAGTGCATGAGAACAGCAACGGCAACTGCTACCTGACATTCGTCCAAAAAGATTCTAAAACCGACCGTCCTGTGGCGCGTGCCAACGGGTGCATCTGGCGCGAACGCTACGGCCTCATCCGCACTGACTTCGAGATTCAGACTGGCCAACGTCTCACCCCGGGCATGACCGTACTCGTCGAAGTAACGGTCCATTTCCACGAGTACTTCGGTTACTCGCTCTACGTCAACGACATCGATCCCGCTTACACCCTCGGCGACCAAAGCCGCCGCCGGCGCGAAATCGTGGAACAGCTCGAAGCCGAAGGCGTGGCCACCCTGAATCGCGAACTGCCGTGGCCGCGTCCCGCTACACGCATTGCTATCATTTCAAGTTCTACGGCAGCGGGCTACGGCGACTTCTGTCATCAGCTCTCGACCTCGCCCTATCGCTTCGTCACCCGCCTCTTTCCCGCCATCATGCAAGGTGAGCACACTGAAAGCAGCATCATCGCCGCCCTCGATGCCATCGCTGCCGAACGGGAACGGTGGGACGTGGTTGTCATCATCCGCGGGGGCGGCGCCGTCACCGACCTGTCGGGCTTCGACACCTATGCGCTGGCAGACAACGTCGCACAGTTTCCCCTGCCCGTACTGAGCGGAATTGGCCACGAACGGGACGAAACGGTCATTGACCTCGTGGCTCATCTCAGCTTAAAAACGCCGACGGCCGTCGCTACATACCTTATTTCCCTACTCGACGACGAGGCTGCCCAGCTCCGACAAGCAGAAGAGCGCCTCCGACGCGCAAGTACCAGCCGGCTAGACCGGACATGGCAACACTTTGAGCAGACGGCCCGCCGCCTCGCCCAAGCATTCGCACTCTATGCCTCCCGCGAGACCAGCCGTACTGACTGCCTCAGCCACCGCCTCGCGACGGCAGCCTCACGGCGACAGACTTTTGAGTCGCAGCGACTGGAAATCCTGGCGCAGCGACTGAAAGACCTGTCTCGGCGACAGATCGAGACAGGCAGGCATCGCCTTGCCCTGATCGAACAGGCCGTCCACACGGCCGACCCTCAGCGCATCCTGCGCATGGGATACAGCATCACCTTGCGCAACGGCAAACTCATACGGTCGGCTGCCACACTCTCTCCGGGCGACCGCATCACCACCCGCCTGGCCGACGGCGATGTTGACAGCACAGTTATCAAATCCTAACACGACCCCAAAACATGCCCAAACAAGAACCCATCACCTACGAAGCCGCCATGCAACGCCTCGAAGATATCGTACGGAAAATCGAAAACAACGAAATCAGTATTGACCACTTGGCAGAACAGCTCAAAGAGGCACAGGCAATCATCAAACAATGCAAGAAGCGGCTTCTTGCCGTCGACAAAGACATCAACGACTTGCTTACAGACGAAAAGACAGCCGCCCAGTAAGCCAGGATCAGCCGCCGGTTCCGCTTTTTTCCGTACCTTTGCCACACCGTATCCCTTGCGACAGACTCACCCGCAGGGGTGCACAAATACAACGCACACCTCATGTCAAAGAACAAACTGGCCAAATTCGCAGACATGGCCACCTACCCGCACGTAATCGAAGCCCCGGACATCATCCACACCGACCAACCCTTTCCGCTCCAGGGGCGGTGGCACAATGACTTTTTCCACAATGACCGTCCTATCGTCCTCGAACTCGGCTGTGGCCGCGGCGAATACACCGTAGGCCTCGGACGCCTCTTCCCGGACAAGAACTTCATTGGCATCGACATCAAGGGTGCCCGGATGTGGAGCGGCGCCACCGAATCGCTGCAAGCGGGCATGACGAACGTCGGTTTTCTGCGTACTCGCATTGAATTCATCGATCGCTTCTTTGCTTCCGGCGAAGTGAGTGAACTTTGGCTTACGTTCAGTGACCCGCAAATGAAAAAGGCAACCAAGCGGCTCACGTCGACATACTTTCTCGAACGTTACCGTCGTTTCCTTGCCGATGGCGGACTCGTTCACGTGAAAACCGACAGCCCCTTCCTTTACAGCTATACCAACTACATGATTGAGGCCAACGGCCTCCCGGTAGACTTCCGCAGCGACGACCTCTACCACACTGTACTCGCCAACGACGGTGATGACGAGGTGAAACGCATCCTCGGTATCCAGACTTACTACGAACAGCAATGGCTCGATCGGGGACTGACAATCAAATACATCAAGTTCCGCCTTCCGCAGACCGGAACACTTGTCGAACCCGACGTCGAGATAGAACTCGATTCCTATCGCAGTTACAACCGCAGCAAGCGTTCCGGCCTGACGACCTCTAAGTAACCCAAAATCACGAACATGACTATATACCCCCAACTCATCACCGACGCCCTGCGCCAAGTGCGCTACCCGGGAAACGGAAAGAACCTCGTCGAAGCAGGCATGGTCGAAGACGACCTCCGCATCGACGGCATGGACGTCAGCTTCTCCCTCATCTTCGACAAGCCGACCGACCCGTTCATCAAATCAGTCGTCAAGTCGGCCGAAGCCGCCATCCACACCTATGTCGACAAGGCTGTGCGTGTCGACATAAAAGTCAAGACCGTCCAGCAAGCCCGTCCAGAACCCGGGAAAATGCTGCCGGGCGTGAAAAACATAATCGCTGTCAGTTCGGGCAAAGGCGGCGTAGGAAAAAGCACCGTGGCCGCAAACCTGGCCGTAGCTCTGGGCCGCCTCGGATACAAGGTCGGCCTGCTCGACGCCGACATTTTCGGTCCGTCGGTGCCCAAGATGTTCCACCTCGAGCACACTCAGGTCTTCGGCGAGATGCGCGACGGCCGACAGGTGATTATCCCGGCCGAGAAATACGGTGTGCGCATCCTTTCGATCGGCTTTTTTGTCAATCCCGACACTGCCACGCTTTGGCGCGGCGGCATGGCATCGAACGCACTCAAACAACTCATCGGCGACGCTGCTTGGGACGAGTTGGACTACCTTGTCCTCGACACGCCTCCTGGCACTAGCGACATCCACCTCACCCTGTTACAAACACTGGCCATTACGGGTGCAGTCATCGTCTCGACGCCGCAAGCCGTCGCCTTGGCCGACGCACGCAAAGGCATCGACATGTACCGCAATGAAAAAGTGAACGTGCCTATCCTCGGGCTGGTCGAAAACATGGCGTGGTTCACGCCCGCAGAACTGCCGCAGAACCGCTACTTCCTCTTTGGGCGCGAAGGGGTCAAACGGCTGGCCGAAGAAATGCAAGTGCCTCTACTGGCGCAAATACCCATCGTGCAGGGCATCTGTGAGAGCGGCGACGAAGGCGAACCCGTAGCCATACATGAAGACACCATGACGGGCGTAGCGTTCCGTCAACTGGCCGAAGCCGTCGTCAGGGAAACAGAACGGCGTAACAGCGAACTGCCACCGACGCATATCGTCGAAATGCAAAAGTAAGGTTTTCGAAAAAGCTTCGAAAGCTTTGCAGACACCACCACATGAATCCCCGACACCCGAAATGGACGTCGAGGATTCATCGTAGTCCGACAGCCGATGCGCACGCACAACACGACAAAATGCCCGGACAACGCAATACCCACACTGACGCTCAGCTGGAATTCACGAAAACAGTGATAAAAAACCATGCCAGGCGGACTGCACTTTCCAAGCACGACGATAAAGTCTGTTTCATAGTGAAATTTGCACTTTACACCACGTGAGACAGACATTGCCGATAGCTATAATAAATCGGGGCAGTATTCCCGTTCTCTCTGTCAGCCTGATAAAATTTTCTGCCAGCCGTCCTGTCGCTTCTATCACTACGACAGGTCTCTCATCCAGCAGACCTACCCTATCCGTCAGATTTATGAAAGCCTCCCGCCCTATCCCTTTGGAAACAGCAGGGCGAACGGGAAAAGAGAATCAAGTTTGAGAAAAGCGTGTCAATGCGTCAGACCTCGCGGTTGAGAAAAAGACGGCACGCCGTAGCCGTGGTGCGTGCTGTGACCTCAGCAGGCCCTACCCCATAGACTGCGGCCAGCCGCTCGATGACCAAAGGAATGAAGGCGGGCTCGTTGCGCCGTCCACGATGGGGCACCGGCGCCAGATAGGGAGCGTCGGTCTCGAGCACGAGCCGGTCTAGGGGGACTTCAGAGAGCACCGACGGAAGCGACGACTTCTTGAACGTGACAACACCGCCTATACCGAGCGCAAAACCGGGAAAGGTCAGCAATTCGCGGGCCTCCTCGGCATCACCGCCAAAACAGTGGAACACGCCGCCCGACAACTGTCCGGCATAAGGACGCAAGACGTCGACCAACTCACGATGGGCCGACCGGCAGTGGATCATCAGCGGCAGGCGGAAGCGGACTGCCCATTCCACCTGACGGCGGAAGACCTCAATCTGCTCGTCACGGCGCGAATCGTCCCAATAGAAGTCTAGCCCGACCTCGCCCACTGCAATGAAACGCCCGTCGGAGGCCAGCATCCGCTCCATCTCGTCGAGCACAGGACACGGCTCGGGCGGAAGTTCTGTCGGATGAAGCCCCAGCATGGGAAAACAGAAACCTGAATAAGCCTCGCACAACTGCAGCATGGGCGCCACCGACGCGGCATCAATGTTGGGAAGGAACAAAGCCTCTGCACCAGCCGCACGGGCACGGCTGACGACCTCGGTGCGGTCTGCGTCGAACTCTTCGAGGTAAATGTGAGTATGGGTGTCGATGTAACCAGCCATCACGACTTGCGGTTCAGCAGTGACCCGACGTAAGCCTGCAACTCTTCCTTTTGCTCCACCGGCACATGAAGTTGCTCCAACAACTCCTTTGCCTTGGCAAAATAACGTTCGATTGCGTCGAGGCAAAGCGACGAAATTCCAAGTTCATCGTAAATGGCCGTGACCGCCTCCACTTTTTCTTCCGGATGCTCCGGCACATGTCCAATCCACTGGTTGAGGCGCTCGCGCTGGGTGCTGTCTGCCCGCATCCAAGCGTTGATCAGCAGGTAAGTCTTTTTGTCGCAAAGGATGTCGCCTCCGATTTTCTTTCCGAACACGGCAGGGTCGCCGTAAACATCGAGCCAGTCATCTTGCAATTGGAAAGCCAAGCCTACCTGTTCAGCATAAGCGTAGAGCAGGCTGGCCTCTTCGTCCGAAGCCCCGCCGAGGATGGCGCCGGCCTTGGCCGCACAGGCCAGCAGAACGGACGTTTTCAGCCGGATCATTTCGATATATTCAGGTTCTGTGACGTCCACGCGCCGCTCGAAGTTCATGTCGTACTGCTGGCCTTCGCCTATTTCGAGCGCAGTTTTCGTGAAGAGCCGTAGCACATCTGCATTTTCGCACGCCTGCATCAGCCGATAGGCCAACACAAGCATCGTGTCGCCCGAAAGGATAGCCGTGTTCTCGTCCCATACACGATGCACCGTGGGTCGTCCGCGACGGATGTCAGCCCGATCCATCAAATCGTCGTGCAGCAAGGTGTAATTGTGATACGTTTCCAAGCCAAGCGCGGCCGGCATAGCACGGTCCAAATCGTCACGATAGAGTTGGTAAGCCAGCAACAGAAGTACAGGGCGCAGTCGCTTGCCGCCCAAAGAGAGCACATATTTTATCGGTTCGTACAATCCGACAGGCTGGTCGGGATAAGGAATAGCGGCCAAAGCCGCGTTGATTTTGTCCAGAATTTGAGTTGAGTTATACATAATAGTGCCAGTTTTCTCCAATCAGGTTAATCTGTATTAAACTCGACAGGCAGTGTCACACGGACGCGAACCTCGCGCCCCTTGTCGCGGCCCGGCTCCCACTTGGGCATCCGGCTGATGGCGATGAGGCAGGCCCGATCAAGCATTGGGTCGGCTTTGCGCGTCACGACAGCATCGCGAATCGAGCCGTCGGTCTCGACTGTGAACGAGACTTCGACGCGGCCTTTCACCCCACGGCGGACGCAGACATCAGGATAGACCACGTTCTTGTCGAGCCACTTCATCAACGCACCCAGTCCGCCGGGGAAATGCGGCATCACCTCGACCAACTCTGTCGGCGTCAGAGGCGGTCCCGCGACAACGGAATCCGCATCGTCCCACTCTGCATTCGCGTCGGCAATAGCAGCGAGTTCGATGGCTTCTTCATCGCTAAGTTCCACCAAACCGTCGTGGCCAATGGGTTTCGCAGCAGACGGATTTTCGACAATCTCGGGCGTAGACATGGTCGAACCGGGCTTCGTGGCGCGCAAGGCAACAACCGACCGGCCGGCTGCAACGTCTTTAAGCTCATGTCCTTTTTCCGCTTCTGGCAGTTTAATCTTGCTGAACACCGTAACATCCGTCATGGCTTGCTTTATCTTGTATTGCACATAAAGCCCTGCACCGACGAACAGCACTACCCAAAACAAGATGAAACCCGAAACAATCATCAACGCCACGGCATAGCGGCGGCCCGCTTGTGAGCGCAAGCGGTAAGCACCATAGTCTTTGTTTTTTCCTTCAAAGACTATATTACACCATTCACCCGATAATAAATTGTTTCGACTCACGTTTGTTTTTATGGGATAACTGCCAAGAAGCCACACAGAGCTCCGGCTTTTTCCCGTCGATTTGCCCTACAAAAGTAAGGCAGATAATCGAAATTAATGTAACTTTGGCCACAATTTTTAGCAAGCCGATGAAAAAATCAGGGTACATCGTCGGGCTGCTTCTGGCAGCCGGAGGGACGTTGCAGGCGCAGGAAGGGGCGTCGGCCTATCACTTTCTGCAATTTCCGCAGTCGTCTCACACTTCGGCGTTGGGCGGTGCGAACATCTCGGCCGTCGACGACGACGTGGCGGCCGCCATGAACAATCCGGCCCTGTTGTCAACCGTCAGCGACCGCACCCTTTCACTCAATTTCATGACGTATGCTGCCGGCAGCAAAGCTGTGGGCGCCGCGTTTGCCAAAGCCTTCGGCGAACGCCATACGGGAGCTGTCGCCGCGCAATACCTTGGCTACGGATCAATGGACGAGACAGACGCTGAGGGCAACGTGATTGGCTCTTTTTCGGCCAAAGACCTCAGCCTTACCGCCGGTTACGCCTATCTGCTCAACGATCGCTGGGCGGGCGGCGCTTCGGTTAAGATGATTTATTCCAAATACGCCGAATTTTCCTCCCTTGCGCTTGCTGTCGACGTAGGTCTGAACTATTATGATGTCGACGCAGACTTTTCGGCCTCGTTAGCCTTGAAAAACCTCGGGGTCCAGTTAAAAGCCTTCGAAGACGACCATGATCACGTGCCCTACGATCTGCAACTCGGACTTTCCAAGGGAATAGACCGCGCGCCCATACGTTTTTCGCTGACGCTGACAGACCTGACACGATGGCGGACGTCGGACTATTTCGTGCCGGAGGGCGATGAACTCAAATCGCTGCAAAAACTGCTGAACCACGTCGTCGTGGGTGTCGACGTCTTCCCCATCGACGCGCTCTACCTGAGCGCGGGCTACAACTTCCGCCGAGCCTACGAATTGAAGGCTGCCGGCTCAGGCAAGGGCGCCGGCCTTTCGGTGGGCGGCGGCGTACAGCTGTCGCGCTTCCGTGCCGGCATCGCTTGGGCACGCTATCACTTAGCCGCCTCGTCGCTTCACTTCGACGTGGCCTACACTTTCTGAATTCCTAAGACTGCGTTAACCCTCACTCCAATGGACAAGAAAATCATCATCGCCATCGACGGCTATTCATCATGCGGGAAGAGCACGATGGCCAAAGACTTGGCACGCACTATCGGGTATACCTACATCGACACCGGGGCGATGTACCGTGCCGTCACACTCTACGCCATGCGCCATAATCTCATCGAGGACGACAAAGTAGACACTGACGCCCTCGCCGCACAGATGGACAACATCCACATTACTTTCGGTAGCGACGAAGCTACGGGCCTGCCGTTCACCCGGCTGAACGGCGAAAATGTTGAACGTGAAATACGCTCACTCGCCGTTTCAGCTCATGTCAGCCCCGTATCTGCCCTGCCTTTCGTCCGTTCGGCCTTGACACGCCAGCAACAAGAGATGGGGCGTGCCGGCGGCGTCGTCATGGACGGCCGCGACATCGGCACCGCCGTATTCCCCGACGCAACGCTTAAAGTATTCGTCACCGCCTCGGCCGAAGTCCGGGCGCAACGGCGCTACGACGAGTTGAAAGCCAAGGGCATGGAAGCCTCGTTTGAGGACATCCTGAAAAACGTGAAAGAACGCGACTATATCGATTCACACCGCGACATAGCTCCGCTGCGGCAGGCCACCGACGCCCTCGTGCTCGACAACAGCCACATGACCATTCCCGAACAAAAGGAGTGGCTTTTGAACGAATTCCGCAAGGCCACAGAATCCTGAAACGCCATGAATGTGACGATCGAAATAGACGAGGGGTCGGGCTTCTGCTTTGGTGTGACCACAGCCATCCGCAAGGCGGAAGAGGAACTCGCCACCGGGACACGCCTCTATTGCCTCGGCGACATCGTGCATAACGGCCGCGAATGCGACCGCCTGCGGGCGCTCGGACTAGAAACGATAGACCACGCAGCATTCAGCCGCCTGCACGACGCCAAAGTGCTGCTCCGCGCCCATGGTGAGCCACCTGAGACCTACGCTACGGCACGCACAAACGGCATCGACATCATCGACGCCACCTGCCCCGTCGTCCTGCAACTCCAACGCCGCATCAAGCGCGTGGCCGACCAGGAACCGGACGCGCAACTTGTCATCTATGGCAAGCCGGGACACGCTGAGGTCATCGGCCTCGTCGGTCAGACCGCAGGACGCGCCATCGTCATCGAACGCCCCGAGGACGTCGAACGCCTCGACTTCCACCGCGACATCCGCCTCTTCTCCCAGACCACGCAGCCGCTCGAAGGCTTCCGTCGCATCGTCGACTACATCACGGCACACATCGTCGCGCCCGCCACGTTCCGCCCGTTCGACACCATCTGCCGCCAAGTGGCCAACCGTCTCCCTAACATCCGCGCGTTTGCCGCCCGTCACGACGTCATCCTCTTCGTCTGCGGGTTGAAGAGCTCCAACGGCCGGGTGCTCTACGAGGCCTGCCGCGAAGTCAATCCCCGCTCTTATCTCGTCGACGACCCCGCCCGCATCGACTTCAGCTGGTTCAACGGCGCGCAGACAGTGGGCATCTGCGGCGCCACGTCCACCCCAACGTGGCTCATGGAAGCCTGTCGCGACGCCATCCGCCAATACGAAGGCTGACCCGCCCCGCCCGCAATCTCCTTCACCCCACTCCTTTTCCCCGTCGCTCTGACAGGAATTTCTGTCAGGGCGATAGAATTTTCTGTCAGCCGGACAGAAAAAACGCCCAACGTCCCCGTATTACCCCTTCCGCCGCACGAAAACCGCCGCAGCGTAGGGGCGCCATTTATGACGCCCACACGCCGGAACATCGGAACCACGGGTGGACGCAACGAGACTGAGAATAAGTCGAGTTGCGGCGGTAGGAACTGCGAAAACAACGATAAAAGGCCTGCCTCCACCGCGTGGAAAACATTTCGCCGTCCCGGCGACGGGCGTCACAAGTGGCGCCCTTACGTACTTTACCCTTGATACGCGAGTCCAGCCGGCAGGCATCCCGCCCGACGTGCCCGCTATTTCAGCCCCCGCCGCACGAAAGCCACCGCAGTGTAGGGGCGCCATTTATGACGCCCGCACGCCACACGCCAGAACCACGAACGGACGAGGCGGCATGGGCGGTTTTCCTGCATACTTTTTCAGCGCAACCGTCCCTGCCACAGAGCGGGCGTGCGGACGCCGGGTTTCAGCTCGCCGCCGAAGTAGTAGAACGTCGGTCCGCGACCGACGAGGGCAGCACCGGCGCGGGCCGCTTGGTCGGCCTCAGCGACGACATCCCAACGGTCGGCGGTGGAGGTGTAACGGAGGACGCAGCGGTTGAAGCGGTACCACGCGGGCGGGCGGGTCATGTAATCGTGACCGGCGGCCTGCAAAGCACGGACAAGGCTGTCGTTGCCCGACGCGCGGGCTTCGGCCAAGCGCTGCTCCCGCTGCAAGGCGGCGAGAAATACGTCCTTGTTCACCCCGCCGAGGCAGAGGGCCGTCGTATCGTCGAGGGCATAGCCCGCTCCGCCACCCAAGGCGAGAGACTCGCCCCGTCCGTCGGTCGGTGCGGCCACCGGCTCCCACCGACGGGCGGAGGGCACATAGCACCACGCCGTGAGCGAGACACTCGCCGGACGGCTGGCCGAAGCGCCCGCGAAGCCGCCGAAGAGGAAAAGACACGACTCGCCGCCACGACGCAGCGCCACGGCCACGGGCTGCGTACGCGGTTCGCCGGGAAAGGGCGGCTCCTCGCGCCACCCGGCTGTCAGGCTGTCGAGCGAGATGGAGAACATGCGGTTCGACGGCACACCGCCGACGTTCCCGCCCACCACGTAAAGCCGCCGCCCGAGGCGGACGCCCGCCATGTTGTCCACCGCCATCGGGAGGGGCGGAAGGCCATCGCACGTAACCTCCCCGTCTTTCTCCGACCCTCGGAGTTCCCAAACCGCGGCCAGCGGGCCGTGCGACGTGGTGCCCCCGATGAACGCCACACCGCTATCCGTCGGCAGGGCGACCCCATAAGCCGCCGCCTCAGGCAAACGGCCCACACGCTCCCAGCCTCTGTCCGGCGCATCCAAGCGCAGCGCATACACGTCATTATAATACGTTTTCTTTCCGCCTTCTGCGGCCGGAACTCCGGGGAAATTGCATCCTCCGGCCACAACGAGACGCTCGCCAAGCCGCCCCGCATAAACAGCCGAGACCCCTTTCCGGTAAGCCGTATCTGCCACTCCGCCTACGGACGGCAGCGGTGTCCAGTCCCACATGCCGGATTCCGATTGGGCATGGCCGGTCAGGCACATCACACACAGTAGTGGTCCAAGCCTCAGCTTTCTCCATATTCCACGCATAGGCCTACGGATTTTCGGTGGTGAACGTTGAAGCCGGCAAACCGGCCTCATTCACCAGATTGGCACGGGTGAAAGGCTGCCATCCATAACGGATGTATCGCGGTGCAGGAACCTGCGGCGAGTGGAGGGCCACCACCCCGTCGGCCACGATACGGGCATCGGCGGGATAAAAGCGCCGGTCGGCACCGGCCACTTCAAACGAACGGAGAGCGGCGCCGTCCGACGTGTGCAGTCCCCGGCCAAAATCAAAAGCCACGCTGACCGCTTCGCCCTCGACCGTAGCGATACGGAACATCGGGCCGGAGGGGATGAGCCGGTCGGCGTCGCAGCCGTAGGTCCAGACGAGCGCCTGACGGGCCAGCCGTTCGCCCACCTCGCGCTTCCGGGTGGGATGCACATCGAGCGAATCGCCCACATCCGTCGTCACCACCATGTGGACACCCGGCAGCGAAGCGGCCAGTCGCCGCTGGCTGTCGCGGAACCACGGCCACGACGGGCGGTTGAGACTGGACAACTGGACGGTGTAAAAAGGCAATGCGCCATCGCCCCAGAAGTCGCGCCAACTCTGCACGAGCAAGGGGAAAATCCGTTCGTGCGCCTCCATGTTGTGGGCGTTCGACTCGCCTTGATACCACGTCACCCCGCGCAGGGGATAACGCGCCAACGGCGCTATTCCGGCCTCGAAAAGATAGCCCGTCTGATACGGATGACGTTGCAAGGGCGACGCATCCTGCCCCACGTTGAGCCGGGCCCGCTGGCGCACCCAAGGCTGGACGAAGTCGTTGCGATACCAGTCATCAAGAAGGTCGGGAAAATCCTGTTCGACGGCAGGACGCGCCACCCAAGCCTCGGCCGGAGCGCCACCCACCGCGTTCAGAATAAGCCCTACCGGCACGCGCAGGCTGTCGGCCAGCATCCGTCCGAAATGGTAAGCCACCGCCGAAAATCCGGCAGCCGTCTGCGCCTGGCTCGTCCGCCACACGGCGGGCGCGAAGTAGTCCAACCGGTTTACGGCAGCCAGTGCCTCCTGAGGCCAGGTGCGGGCGTCCGTAGCCCAGCGCGGAGCCATTTGGAAAAGCCGCAAGTCGGTTCGCCGGGACGTCTGCAAATCCTGACGGGCCGTGAAAGCACGGGCCAAGGGAAACTCCATGTTCGACTGGCCGGAGCACAGCCACACTTCGCCCGCCACGACATCATGAAACGTCAGCGTCCTACCCTTCGTACTCACTTCGAGCGTGTAGGCTGTGCCCGTGTCGAGTGGAGCAAGCACAGCCGTCCACCGACCGTCCGGACCGGCAGTTGCATGGCGCTCCTGTCCGCCGACGCGCACCGTCACGTTCTCTCCGGCGTTGGCCATTCCCGTCACGGGCCACGGCCGGTCACGCTGGACCACCATGCTGTCCGTGTAAACCACAGGCAGACGCAGCCCGCCGAAATCGCCCGTCAGTGCCGAGTAAACCGTACGGGCAAGAATGCCTGCGCCCTCTTCGTTCGGATGCAAGGCATCGGGGAAGAGCTCCGGACGGCAATGAAGCGGTTCATACAGGTCGATAACCTGCACGTCTCGCCCCAAGGCGACTGCGTCAATGGCCGACCGGATCTGCCGGTGCCAGTCGCGGGTGCCCGAACGAAAGCGGGGATGACGCTCAAAGATGGGAGTCAACCGACAGATCCAGACCTTGCAGCCGCTGTTGGACTGACGGAACGAATCGATAAGCGCCTCGTAATCCGCCACGAAATCATCGCGCCAGTCGGGCCAGTCGCGCGGGTCGGTATCGTTCAGCCCAAGATGAATCACGACGAGGTCGGCCTTGTAGTCAAGGGCCTGACGGAACTCGGGCAGCTCCATGTAAGGCCGATGGCCCCGCCGAAGCAGTGTGGCACCGTTGTGGCCGAAATTGCGCACCTCATAGTCTGCGCCCAACAGCTTTTGCAACTGTGCGGGATAGGCCGTGTGCTCACGGTCGGCAAGGGTCATGCCGTAAGTGACGCTGTTACCCACACAGGCCACGCGAAGCCGCTCGGAAGACACGGCCACGGCCGCACTCCACAGCGCCACGAAGACAAAGAGCAGGCGTCTCATTCCGGCAGGCTGGTGAGCAGTTCCGTACATAGGCGATACCCGCAAATCATCATGCGCGGCACGTGGAACGGCCCCTTGAACAAATTACCCTTGGCAGGCTGCGCCACCGTGCCGTCGCGGTGCAGATAGCCGTACCACTCTCCCCGTTCGTGATCGGGAAAGTGGCCGTAGGTCCAGTCGCTGACCTGACGGTGCAGGTCGAGGTAACGCTCATCGCCCGTGGCCTGATAGGCATAGAGTGTGGCGATGATGGCCTCCGTCTGCGGCCACCAGAACTTCATGTCCTGCGAGTAGTCCTGCGCAGGGAAGTTCCGACAATCGCGGAAGTTGATGATCCCTCCATAAACGTCGTCCCAGCCCCAACGCCACGACCAGTCGAAGATGGTCAGTGCCGTGTTGAGCAGTTCACGGTCACCACCACGATATTTAGCCTCTTCCATGAGGAACCACGACGTTTCTATGCAATGGCCGGGATTAATGAGACGGCCGGCCGAAGTATCGATAAACTCGCCGTTGGGCCCGACCATTTCGAGCAGCGCCTTGAACTCAGAATGCATGAAGCACGTGCGAATGAGGTCGACAGACTTGGCGATTTGCGCGTCCAAGGCGGGATCAGCGATGACTTCGCGCACACGCGCCGCCGTGTTGATGAGAATCATTGTGATGGAATGCCCTTGCGCCTGCATGGCCGGCAGGTATTTCGGTTCGAGCACGCCGGGCGTCGTGAGGAAGCCCTGCACACGTTTGAAAAGGTCGAGCGCGCGGCGGGCATAGCGTTCGTCTCCCGTGGCTTTGGCATACTCGGCCATGGCGATGATGGCGAAACTCTCTGAAAAGACATAGCGGCGCTTGCGGAGCGGCGTGCCGTCGGCCGCCACCTCGAAAAACATGCGTCCGTCGGTATCGTAACAATGGGTGTCAATGAAGTCGAGCGTCTGTCGGGCTGCGTCAAGCCATTCAGGGCGGCGCTCCACATGATTATAGGCAAACGCGCAGACAAAGGCAAAGCGGCCTTGGAACCAGACAGACTTCGTAGGGTCCATCAGTACGCCATCGCGGTCCAAACAAGTGTAAATGCCTCCGTGCCGACGGTCCAGACCGTGTTCCAGCCAGAAAGGAAGGATATCCGTCGTCAGGTCGTCCTTGTAGCGGGCGGCCCAGGCTGTAAGATATTGCTTTACGTCCATCGTTCAGGTCATTTGTTGCAACGATTGAAGAAGTCAATGGCTTCAAGTTCCGCCTTCATGCGGGCTTCCTCCTCATCCGTCATGTTTTGGAAAGGAGTACGGTTTTTGCCCAGGTCGAGACCGATGAGCTTCATTATGCGCTTTCCGGCTACGATATTGCCACGATAGTGGCAAATAACGTTGATGACGTCTTGAGCAAAATTCTGCAATTCGCGTGCCCTGTCGAGGTCACCGGCAGCCCATGCTTCGAGGATGCCGGTCAGACAGCGGCCGTTATAGTTGGTCGTTCCGCCGATGCCGCCCTGCGCCCCGCCCATCGCGAGGCATGGCAGAATGGTCTCATCCTGCCCATGAAGCATATCGAACTTACCCCCGCCGTACAGGCGGCACTGGTTATATTCGTAAAGACTCTCGTAGGTGTACTTGATGCCGGCGAAGTTCGGAATGCGCCCGTCTACGGCTTTCAGGAAGTCGACCATCGAAAGATAAGCGCCGTTGAAGGCGGGTATGTGGTAGAAATAGAACGGCAGATTAGGAGCCCCGGCGGCGATTTCAGCGCAGTAGTCGACCAACTCAGCCACGCGGTTCACTTTGGGGAAAGGCGGCGCCATCGCACCAATACCCCACGCGCCGATGAAGGCGGCATGCTCGGCTAGCTGACGGCTGGCCTTGACACAGGTGCTGCCAACATGCACTATAACCTTAAAGCCCGGCCGAACTACACTAGTCCAACGCTCAGCCAAAGCTCTGCGCTCGTCGTCGGTCAGCAGATATCCTTCGCCCGACGAACCGTTGATGAAAACACCTTTAAGCCCATTGCGTTCAAGCAGGCGGGCATACGCCTCGATCGGTTCGAGATTTACTTCTCCGGTTGCATCAAACGGAGTAAATGGAGCATCGATCAGCCCTATTATCTTTTCCATAATTATTAATATGTGTAGTAAAACGATTTGACAAACCAGCCGCTCAGTCAGTCACGACCCGTATTTTTCCTATGAGTTTACGCACCCGCCCTGAACCGACGACCGGGGCATGGGGGTCTTCGGGAAAAACAATGGCCGCCTGTCCCGGACGGATCGTCAGCCACGTAGACGGACGGTCGGCATAGAGGGCGCAATCGGCGGCAGGGTCATAGGCCTTCCGCACGTCGGTGCAGGTGTCCAGCGGGCGCCATCCAAAAGTTTCCTCGCCATCGAGCACCACGTGAATATCTATATAGTCGCGATGAGCTTCGAGCGGCTGCGTCTCAGGAGCGACGAGGCCGGCATCAACACGGTTGATAAAAAGGCGGTCGCCGTCCACCTCGATTCGCCCGAGGGGTGCGTGAAGCAGGTCGTGCTCCTTCACATAATCGAAAAAGCGTTTGAAAAGCGGATGTAGCGGTTCTATACGTCCGCTGTCTGCCAGAGTGGTAAGTATCATATCTGTCTGAAAATTTTAAGTCAGTATCTTTATTCCATGTTATCGGTTTTCGGACGGAGGAAGTAGAGCTGTGCGACAAGTGCCAGCACTACCACACAACCCAGCAGGACAAAACCGGAACCGAGCGTCCCTGCGTCGGCCCATGAGCCCAAAACCGTCGTCACGGCAGCCCCGGCAAAGACGCCAATCATGTTCATCAGACCATAGGCCGTACCGCGATAGCGCGAGGGAACGAACTGACAGAGAATCGGCATGTTGTTGGCGTCGAACATGCCATAACCCACGCCGAAAAGCAGGCCTGCTCCCACAACGCCCACGAAGCTATGGCTATAACCCAAAAGCAAAAGCGACGGAACGGTCAGTGCCAGGCCGATGGCGCCCGTATAGATTCGGCCACGCAGGTTACGCCGCACCCAACGGTCAGAAAGGATGCCGCCGAAGATAACGCCCACGAACGACGATGCTGCAATGGTGATGGTCGAGATTGGGCCAGCCTCTGACATGGGGATGTCCAAAGACGAAGCGAAGAGTGTCGGGAGCCAGTTTTTCGTAGCCCAGCCCGGCAGGCTCGGCACTGCAAAGTAGAAGAGGATGACCCAAAACGCCCAGTTGGTCAGCACAAACGAAAGGGCGCCCCACACCGACACACGCCCACCCTTGGGCGACGTAGCGGCCTCGGCCTGATGTTGCGGATTCTCGTGAAGCAGGAAGATGAGCACGAGTGAGTAGGCCACACCCACGATGCCGAACCAGTGGAATGCCGTATGCCACGTGAACATCGCAGCAACGGTGGCGCCGAATCCGCCGATAGCCTGTCCCATGTAAAGTCCGGTCATGTGGATGCCGACGGCCAGCGAACGCGTCGGGCCGCGGTGCCAGTCGGCAATGAGCGAAAGGGCGGAGGGGATGTAGAGCGCTTCACTGATGCCCATCACTGCGCGCAGCCAAAAGAGCTGGCTGAACGTGTCGGCATAGCCCATGAGATATGTGACACCCGACCACACGAACAGGCTCCCCACAACGAGCCACTTGCGACTCACCTTGTCTGCCACGACACCCGCCACGGGGCTCATTATGCCATATACCCACAGGAAAATGCCCATCAGCAGGCCGAACGCCTCGCCCTTCGCCAGCTCGGCGATGTCGGCCTTCATAGCCTCCTGCATGGTCGAGAGCATCTGTCGGTCCATATAATTAAGGAGAGCCACCACCCAAAGCAGGGCCACCACGAGCCAGGGATAAAATTTCTTGTCTTTCATGATTATTTCGTTGGTCAGTGATTGCAGGCTGTAAAAGTACACAATATCTTCCACGCAGCCCACTCCTTTACCCGGAAATTGCTTGAATAAATGCCAGGCAGCCGACTTGTGATTTCAAGTCGGCTGCCAAGAAATTCTGGAGCAGTGACAGAAACGACGGGACGGCTGACAAGACTTCCTGTCGCGGCGGGAAAAGTCTATCTCTCATGTGCTACGGACTTTATCGCTATGCATGAAGTTTTTCAAAGCCTGCCCACCGTTTTTTACAGTCAAAAAACGTACCTTTGCCGCTCACGGACGCAAACTGCGGCCGCCGACGGCGGTGCGCAAAGCCTCACCCGTCATCATGAAACGACTGCCCATAATGCTCATTGCGCTATTGTTCTGCGCCCTTCCGGCACTGGCACAGCTCGATTCGGTCGGCCTCACGCCGAGCGCCGTCACCCTCATGACCGACACGGCGCCAGCTGCCGCCGACTCGCTGGGCTATACCACACCTCCCGCGACCCAAATCCACCAAGTAGGATTCGATTTCGACATTCCGGCTGCCGACCATTTGTTCAGCCTCGTGGGCACAGGTCTCTTGGGCTTCCTCGTGCTACCCCTGCTGGTAGTCGTGGCCGGTATCGTCCTCATCGTACGCGCCTTGCGCCGACCGCGCACACCGCGTCACCTACCGGCGGGCAGCGTCCGCACGTGGGGCCACGCGCAGCAGAACAGCGCCATCCGCACAGGTGCCCTCGGCGTGGGTCTCGCCCTGATGGGCCTTGTGATGGGTTGGCCGCTCGTGACCGGGACGGGCCTGCTCGTGGCCTGTATCGGCGTCGGAAACTTCTGGGCGGCCCGACGCGACATAAACTACTACACCTCACTTCAAGAAAAGAACGATCCGACATCATGCGACAGTACCAAGACCTGCTCCGGCTCATCCTCGACGAAGGAGTGACCAAAGGCGACCGCACGGGGACAGGCACGAAGAGCATTTTCGGCCACCAGATGCGCTTCGACCTGGCCAACGGCTTTCCCCTGCTCACCACGAAGAAACTCCACCTGCGCTCCATCATCTACGAACTGCTTTGGTTCCTAAGCGGCGACACCAACGTGCACTACTTGCAGGAACACGGTGTGCGCATCTGGAACGAGTGGGCCGACCCTGACGGCGAACTCGGACACATCTACGGCTATCAGTGGCGCTCGTGGCCTGACTACAACGGCGGCCACATCGACCAGATCCGCGAAGTGGTGCGTCAGATCAAGGAGGCGCCCGACTCGCGCCGCCTCTTGGTGAGCGCTTGGAATGTGGCTGACCTCGGGCGGATGAACCTCCCCCCGTGTCACATCCTGTTCCAGTTCTACGTGGCCGAAGGACGGCTCTCGCTCCAACTCTACCAGCGTTCGGCCGACACGTTTCTCGGCATGCCGTTCAACATAGCCAGCTATGCACTCCTGCTGCTCATGACAGCACAGGTCACCGGCCTGACAGCCGGCGACTTCATCTACACCACGGGCGACACTCACCTCTATCTGAACCATCTGGAACAAGCCCGCCTGCAACTGACGCGCACCCCGCGCACCCTGCCGCACATGCGCCTAAATCCGGAAGTCAAGAGCCTGTTCGACTTCCGCTTCGAGGATTTCGAGCTTGAAGGCTACGATCCTTGGCCGCACATCGCCGCTACCGTTTCCGTCTGACCTGCAAAACCACAGCACAGCCATGAGCATCACCCTCATTGCGGCCCTCGCCCGAGACCGCGCCATTGGATACAAAAACGGCCTGCTCTATCACCTGCCTGCCGACCAGCGCCGTTTCAAGGCACTCACCACAGGCCACACCGTCGTCATGGGACGCCGGACGTTCGAATCGCTGCCCAAGGGAGCCCTTCCCAACCGCCGCAACATCGTACTGAGCCGTCGAGCCGGAGCATCCTTCCCCGGTGCCGAGACGTTCGCATCGCTACGCGACGCCCTTGCTGCCTGCCAACCCGGCGAACAGGTATTCGTCATCGGCGGCGCCTCTGTCTACGAAGAGGCCCTGCCGCTGGCCGACCGCCTCTGCCTGACTCACATCAGCGCCCGTCCTGCCCGCGCCGACGTCTACTTTCCCCGGATCAACGGCCGTCAATGGCGTGTAGTGCTCCGCGAGAAACACGCTGCCGACTCGAAAAACCGCCAACGTTACCAGTTCGTCGACTACATACGACGGCACTGAGAACAAAGCTGTCAGAACGGTTTGTTACTTTTCCTGAAACGTCGCCCGGTGCGACGTTTTTTTCGTACCTTTGCGACCACTACACTGAAACAAGCCATCATGAAGACCAAGATAAGACTGTTCGCCCTCCTGGCCCTGCTCGGCACGCTCGAAACTGTCGCCCAACCACTTATCGGCCTGCAAACCCGCCGCCACGAACTGGGCAGCATTCTCTGGAAGCAACCCGCCGAAGCAACCTTTGAACTCGAAAACCGCGGCACGACACCCCTCGTCATCACCGAAGTCCACCCCGACTGCGGCTGCACGGCTGTGCGTTGGACCACAGACAGCATCCGTCCCGGCACCAAGGGATTCGTCACTGTCACGTATGACGCGGAAATGCTCGGCTATTTTGAAAAACAAGTGGCCGTCACTACAAACGCCGACACCGAGCCGCTCTATCTGACCATATCCGGAGAAGTCGTCCGCGAGAAGGTCGATTATTCCAACCGCTTTCCCCATCACACTGGCGACATCTACTACGATTGCGGCGAAGTGGCTTTCGACGACGTCCACAGCGGCGACATGCCGCAAGCCACCATCACACTGCTCAATGGCAGCGGCCGCACCTACGAACCGACACTCATGCACCTGCCGCCCTACCTCACGATGGAAGCTGTGCCCGCACGAATCCGCAGCGGCCGCACGGGAAAAGTCATCCTCACCCTCGACAGCCGCAAACTGCACGGCATGGGCCTCACGCAGACCAGCATATACCTCAGCCGCTACCCGGGCGACCGCGTGAGTGAGGAGAACGAAATCCCGGTCTCGACACTTCTTCTCCCGCCTGCCGCAAGCCTGACTCCCGAACAACTGGCCAAAGCTCCCGTATGTACCTTCGACCAGACAAAACTCGACATGGGAAACTTCGATGGCAAGAAACGGCTCAAAGGCGAGTTTATCCTGACCAACACAGGACGGAGCAAGCTCACCGTGAAATCGTTACAGGTCTATCATCCCTGCCTCAACGTATCATTGGCTAAGACCGAGTTGGAACCGGGAGAGAGCACACGACTCCGCGTCACTGTGGTGGCAAAATACCTCCACCGCTCGAAATCGCGCCTCCGCATCCTGCTCATCACCAACGACCCGGTCAATCCGAAAGCTATACTTGAAGTAAAAACCGCAAAATAGGAGAAAAAATTGCCCAAAGCTTTTGTATCTCCGAAAATAGTCGTACTTTTGCACCGCACTTCGGAAAGTAGCGCAGTTGGTAGCGCACTACGTTCGGGACGTAGGGGTCGGGCGTTCGAGTCGCCTCTTTCCGACTGTAAAATAAGGCGTCAGTTCTAATGGACTGACGCCTTGTTTTTTATCCCCTACCGACCCAAGTGCCGAACACCCCGCCCGAACCGACAGCCTCCGTGACAGGAAACACATAGCGACTGACAGGAAGGCCAGCATAGCGGAAAAACAATCCAAAGGCAACATTCTATCTTCCCGTACTGGCAGTTGCCGTGCCGGCCGCAACACTTTTTTCGCCCCGTCGGCATGAAAAAACTCCACCCGGCCGACGCGTTTAATCAGTTTTACTTATTTTTGCAACAATAAGGGAAGCTCTGCGACCTGTTGCGGTGCCGGGTGCCCGCATAACAGGCAGACAGCCGCCCGTCTCACTCACACTAAAAACACACGACATGAAGTTCATCTCCTGGAACGTCAACGGACTGCGCGCCTGCTGCGACAAAGGGTTCCGCGACAGCTTTGCCCGGCTCGACGCCGACTTCTTTTGCCTGCAAGAGACCAAGATGCAGGCCGGACAGTTAGACTTGCAGTTTGAGGGCTACCACGACTTTTGGAACTACGCCGACAAGAAAGGCTATTCAGGCACCGCCATCTACACCCGCTACGAACCGCTCGCCGTAACATACGGACTCGGTATCGACGCGCACGACCACGAAGGCCGCGTCATTACGTTGGAAATGGACAGGTTCTTCCTTGTGACGGCCTACGTACCCAACTCGCAAGACGGATTGCGCCGCCTTGACTACCGCATGACATGGGAAGACGATTTCCGCACCTACCTGAAAGAGCTCGACAGCCGCAAGCCCGTCGTGGTCTGTGGCGACCTTAACGTGGCGCATCGCGAAATCGACTTGAAGAACCCCAAGACAAACCGCCGCAACGCTGGCTTCACCGACGAGGAACGTGCAAAGTTCCAAAAGCTCATCGACGCCGGTTTCACCGACACCTTCCGTCACTTCTACCCCGACACCGAAGGCGCCTACTCTTGGTGGTCCTACCGCTTTCGCGCCCGCGAAAAGAACGCAGGCTGGCGTATAGACTACTTCCTCATCTCCGACCGCCTCGTGCCCCAACTCGAAAATGCGGCAATACATTCCGAAATCTTTGGCTCCGACCACTGTCCCGTCGAAGTCGACATCCAATTCTCCTAACCCTGCAACTATAATTTCAAACCGATATGAAAAACTTTTTCAAGTACGTCCTGGCCACGGTGGTCGGACTGCTCATCACCGGTGCCATTCTTTTCCTTATGGGCATCATTACACTCGGGTCAATTGTCGCTGCCAGCGACACTACGCCCGCATTGAAAGAACACTCCGTCCTGCACATCAACCTGTCTGGCAGCATCGCTGAACGGACTACTGACAATCCGCTCAGCACGCTCTTAGGCAGCGAGATAGAGACGACCGGACTCGAAGACCTGCTCACAGCCATCAAAGTGGCTGCCACGAACGACAAGATTGATGGCATATACATAGAGGGAGGAACCGTCGCCGCTGATCCCGCCTCGCTCGAAGCACTGCGCGGCGCCCTCGCCGACTTCAAAAAAAGCAAGAAGTTCGTCATTGCCTACGGCGACGACTATTCGCAAGGCGCCTACTACGTGGCGAGCGTTGCCGACAAAGTCTTGCTTAACCCGGGCGGCATGCTCGACTGGCATGGCTACGCCTCGGCGCCCATCTTCTACAAAGATTTGCTCGACAAAGTCGGCGTGAAGATGCAGGTCTTCCGCGTGGGCACCTATAAGAGCTATGTGGAACCCTACACCAGCACTGAGATGAGCGAGGCCAACCGCCAACAAATCTCGTCATACCTCCACAGCATTTGGGCAAACATCTGTAAGGCCATATCGGCTTCACGCAAAATCAGCACGGACAGTCTCAATGCCTATGCAGACCGCTACATCGTCATGGCCGACGCCTCCGATTACGTCCGTATGGGCCTTGTCGACACGCTCAGTTATGTCGACGGTCTGCGCGACCAGCTACGCAAACTCACCGGAGCCAAGTCCGTCAGCCTCGCCAAGCCGAAAGACGTGGCCAAACTTGCAAAGAAGACAGACGCCGACGACGGTGAAATCGCCGTATACTACGCCTACGGCAGCATCGTCGGCTCGGAAATTCAAGGACTGGGCAGCGAAGAAGCCATCGTCGGCCCCGACGTGGTGGAAGACCTCGACAAACTGGCCAATGACGACAACGTGAAAGCTGTCGTGCTGCGCATCAACTCAGGCGGCGGCAGTGCTTATGCCTCGGAGCAGATGTGGCGCGCCATCCAACTGCTGAAAGCCAAAAAACCCGTAGTCGTCTCGATGGGCGGCATGGCCGCATCAGGCGGCTATTACATGTCGTGCGGCGCCGACTGCATCTATGCCGAGCCGACGACACTCACGGGTTCCATCGGCATATTCGCGATGATTCCGGACGCCTCCGGACTGCTCACCGAGAAGCTCGGCCTCCACTTCGACGTCGTCAAGACAAACGAAGCCTCCGACTTCGGCGTCGTCGGCCGTCCCTTCAATGCCAGCGAGAGCGCCGCGATGCAGAGCTACGTTGACCGCGGTTACGCCCTTTTCCTCAAACGCGTGGCCGACGGTCGCCGCATGACGCCGCAGCAAGTCGACAAAATCGCCCAAGGTCGTGTGTGGACCGGCGAGCAGGCCCTAAAAATCAAACTCGTCGACCGTCTCGGCTCGCTCGACGACGCCGTGGCCGAAGCCGCCCGCCGTGCCAAGGCAAAGGACTACGCCGTCACCGCCTACCCAGCCCCGGCGTCGTGGCTCGACGACTTCATTTCCGATCAAGGCAGCTCCTACTTCGAACAGGAAGTGCGCTCTGCATTGGGCAGCTACTACCACCCCCTCATGTTCGTCAAGAGCCTGAAAGGCACCGACTGTATACAGGCCCGTATACCTTTCGAACCTAACCTGCACTGATCCATGGCGCAGACGCCCCCACGCCCGAAAGTAAATCACTGGTTGCGCCCCCTCTCCTGGCTCTACGGACTGGGAGTGGGGCTGCGCAACGGCATGTTCGACGCCGGCCTGCTCCGCGAGACGACGTTCGACGTGCCCCTCATTTGCGTGGGAAATCTCACCGTCGGTGGCACAGGCAAGACACCGCATGCCGAATACATCGTCCGCCTTCTCCTGCAAGGCGGGCACGACGTGGCCCTGCTCAGCCGGGGATATAAGCGGAAGACGCAGGGCTGGCAAATGGCTGACGGGCAATCGACAGCCGACGACATCGGCGACGAACCCTTCCAGATACACCGCAAATATCCTCAGGTAAGGGTAGCCGTCGACGCTGACCGCCGCCACGGCATCGCCATGCTGCTCCGACAGGCTCCGACTCCCGAGTGCATCGTACTCGACGACGCTTTCCAGCACCGCTACGTCAAGGCCGGTCTCAACATCCTCCTGACCGACTTCAACCGCCTCTATGCCGACGATGCCCTCCTGCCCGCCGGACGACTCCGCGAGCCGGCCCGAGGAAGGCGGCGCGCACAAGTGGTGATTGTGACAAAGTGCCCGCCCGACCTCTCACTCAACGACTGCCGCCTCATACGCCGCAAACTGCACCTCGTAGCCGATCAGAATGCCTTTTTCACCTCGATGACTTATGGCACACCCTATGCGCTCTTTCCTGACGCCGTGACCGGAGATGCGGAACGGCTGACAGGAAGTCCTGTCGCAGTGACAGAAAAGACAGAAACGCCGACCGGATGGGGGACAACGCCTCCCGACGGCCTGCTTGTCGTCTCGGGCATTGCACGGCCGGAACCGTTCATCCGCCACGCCCGGATGATTTGTCCCACAGCCTCGACGCTAGCCTACCCAGACCACCATGCGTTCCGCCCCACCGACCTCGTCCACATAGACCGCGCCTTCGCAGCCCTTACCGGCCCCCGACGCCGCATCCTCACCACGGAGAAAGACGCGGCCCGCCTGCTCCACGCTCCGGGTCTGACGCCGGCAGTGCGTGCAGCCCTCTTCGTGCAGCCCATCGACATCCGCTTTCTCCACGATGAAGCATCCATGTTTAACGACATTATATTCCGATATGTTAGAGACTATCAAAGAAACCGCTGAATGGCTCCGCGCACACACAGAGTTGCGGCCGCACATCGCCATCATCCTTGGCACAGGCCTCGGCCACCTGGCCTCGGAAATCGACATCGTCGACGCTTTTCCCTACGCCGACGTCCCCCACTTCCCCGTCTCAACCGTCGAAGGCCATCAGGGACGCCTGCTATTCGGACGCCTCGGCGGCCAGCCCGTCATGGCGCTCGACGGCCGCTTCCACTACTATGAAGGTTACGCCATGACCGAGGTGACGTTCCCCGTCCGCGTCATGCACGAGCTGGGCGTCGACACGCTCTTCGTCAGCAACGCTGCAGGCGGCATGAACCCTGACTTCGAAATCGGCGACCTCATGCTGATTACCGACCATATCAACCACATGCCCGACCACCCTCTCCGGGGCAAGAACCTGCCCACAGGGCCACGCTTCCCCGACATGAGCGAAGCTTACGACCGTCAGTTGCTCGCCATGGCCCGCGACATCGCCGCCGAAAAGGGCATCCGCGTCCGTGAGGGTGTCTATCTCGGCACCTCAGGACCGACCTTTGAGACCCCGGCAGAATACCGCATGTTCCGCATACTCGGTGCGGACGCCGTGGGAATGAGCACGGTGCCCGAAGTCATCGTGGCACGTCACTCAGGCATCCGTGTCTTCGGCGTGAGCGTCATCACGGACCTCGGCGTAGAAGGGAAAATCGTCGAAGTAAGCCATGAAGAGGTACAGCGCGCCGCCAACGCCGTGCAGCCCCTTATGGCTGACATCTTCCGCACCATGATCGCCCGACTCGAAGCGTAAGCCCTAACGCCCAACGCAGCGACTGCTTTTTGCAGCCGGCTGACAAGTTCCACGAAGACAGACTACGGTTTTCGACGAAAACTGCCAACGGGCAAAAAGCCGGCACCGGGCTTTCCATTAAGCTATTTTAAGCGAGAAAACACACTTCTTAGGCGTTTTCTCGCTTACTTTGTCTTTCAAAACGCCCCTAATGTGATGAGAAATAGACTATGGACCACTTTGGCCGGCTTACTTGTGACAACACTTGCTCCGGCTCAAAATTTCAACAAACTGTGGAAAAACTATGATGCAGCTATCGAGGCCGACCGCCCTCGGACAGCGATTTCCGTCGCCGGAGAAATCGCCCGCAAGGCGCTCGACAAGGGCGATGATGGCCAGCTCGTCAAAGCGCTCTTTGCCGAACGGTCGCTTTGGGGCAGCCTCTCGCCCGACAGCATGACGGCCGCCACAGCCCGCCTTGAACGCCGCGCCGACGCCGAGGAGCGCAAACCGCTGCGGGCGGTGATTCACTCGCTCCTGGCAGAAATCTACGCTGGTCAGCGATGGGAAGACACTGCAAACGTCAGCCGGGCTGCCTCCTTCTACCGGGCGTCCGTCAGCGACTTTGCAGCACTCGCCGCGACAAAAGCCGAAACTTACGTACCAGCCGTGGTCACGGGGAAAGACAGTCACTATTTCCGTGGCGACCTGCTCAGCCTCATCGGTCGCCGGGCCACCGAGGGGCTGTTCAGTCTGGGATGCAAAGCCGAAAGCAGGGCACTCTCCGCCCGCCTCTTCCGCCACTACGCCGACGCCGGACAGCGCGAAGCCGCCCTGCTGCTGACGCTCGACTCCCTTAACCGCGACCCCGGCGACGACAGACACCAGCCCCTTGCGCAACGCAAGGTGTTCGCCGCACTTTCCGCCCTCGCCGAACGTTTCGCCGACCTGCCGCTGAACGTCGAAACCTACATCGCGCTCATCCAACAAAGCGGACGGGACGAGGCGGACGACTCCCTTTCGCTCGTCCTCGCCCGCCGGGGGCTCGCCTTGTATGGAAAGGAGAAACGGGCCGACCTGCTGCGCAACACAATCACCACGATTGAAAACCCCACGGTATCGATCGACTTCCCAGTCACGACAGCCGGCATCCCCGATGCCGGCGGCCGCTACGCTTATCCCGGACAACCGTTCCGAGCCGCCGTGCGGCACAAAAACGTCTCACACCTGCGCCTCGTGTTCCACCGCATCCAGATGCCACTCCCGGCATTTCAAAACTCACAGGACGACCTTGAAAAGCTCACACGGGGGCTTTCTCCCGCACTCACCTACGACTTCCGCCCGAAGCCTGCCCCGTCTTGGCACACGTGCACCGACACCGTCAGCCTCAGCTTGGCCCAACCCGGTCTTTACGTCGTAACCGTGATGGTCAACGGCGAAGCAGTCAGCCGTGACTGGCTTACCGTGAGCCGCTACAAGCTCTTGCAACTTCACGCCGCCGGGCCTGATTTACGCTTCGCCGCCGTCGACGTCCGTACCGGAGCTCCCGCCGCAGGCCTTACCTTGCGCCGCATGAATGACGCCCAACCTGCGCACCTCATCGACAGCATCACGACCGACGCCGACGGCATAGGCACACTCCGCCAGCTGCGCCAGTCGTCCACGGTCTACCTCTCGACCCCCGCAGGCGACTGGGCGTGGATGCCTGTCGGCAGCGAACGTTTTTCATCCCGCGCTCCAAGAAAAAACCGGCAGACATTCGTCTATACGGACCGCGCGGTCTATCGTCCCGGACAAGACGTCCGCCTCAGTCTTATCAGCTACGAGCAACTGGGCGACAGTGCCCGCACGGTCGAAAGCGACACTGTCTGCATCCGCTTGGCCGACACCAACGGCCGCACGGTGGCCGCGGACACCCTGACGACCGACGCGTCCGGCATGGCCGCCTGCACGCTACGCCTGCCGTCCTCATGCCTGCCCGGCACATTCCGTCTCGTGGCCGGGACGGCCAGCCGGGGCATCCGTGTGGAGGAATACAAACGTCCGACGTTCACGGCCAGCCTCACGGTGCCTGCCACGGACTACGCTCCCGGCGACAGCGTGACGCTCACGGGCTCAGTGCGAACCTACACCGACGTGCCCGTTGCGGACGCCACAGTGCGCTACACCATCGACATAGTGCCCAACATCTGGTACCGCCTGCCCGTCTATTCCAGCATCCCGGAGAGCAAGACCCTCACGGGCACGACCACGACCGACGCCGAGGGGCACTACACCATCGGTCTGCTTGCCACCCTGCCCGAGACTGACAGTCCCACCATACAGCGCGGCCACCGCTACGTAGTCCGTGCCACAGTCACCGCCCCTAACGGCGAGAGCGCCGAAGCCAGCACTACGCTTGTCGTGAACCAGTGGCCGTCCACCCTGTCGGCCGTCTGGCCCTCGACGATGTACAGCGCGCGCCTCCCTCAACTGACATTCAATCAATACAACTCCAACCGCCAAAACCTGACAGCCCGCGGCGAATACGCCGTACTGCGAGGAAATGAAGAAGTGGCACGCGACACGTTCACGACAGGCAGCCCGTTCTGTCCGACGGCCTTAGCCACGCTCCCGGCTGGTACATACCGCATCATAAGCCGCATAATCGGCGCGACGAGCCCCGTACTGGCCGACACGACAACCGTTATCCTCTTCACGGACAATGCCACACGGATGCCGGCCGGTACGCCACAGACCTGCCATGCCGTCCTGAACGAGCGGGGCGACAGCGCCGTGCTTTTCCTCAGCCTGCCCGACACGGCCTATGTATACGCAAGTGTGGTCAGCACCACCGGAGAAACCGAACACCGCCTGCTCCGACCGAAGGGAAACGTGCTCCGCCTCGACTACGCCTACCGCCCGGCCTACGGCGACGGCGCCACGATCGCCTTGGCCTACGTCAGCCAAGGTCGTCTGCACACCCACACCTGCCAGCTCCGCCGTCCCGAACCGCAAAAACGGCTGCAGCTCACTTGGCAGTCTTTCCGCAACCGCCTACGTCCGGGACAGGACGAAGAGTGGCGTCTACGCGTGACGTATCCCGACGGGCGCCCAGCCCGGGCTGCCCTGACTGCCACGCTCTACGACGCCTCACTCGACCGCTTCGCCCCGCTAAACTGGCCTGTACGCCTGTCATTTCCGCGTTTCGTGCCGTACGCGTCGTGGAGCAGTCTGTCACAAACATGCAGTTCCTATGCCGCACTCGACGCCGACTACCGCCATGTCGCCCCGCTCAGCTTCGACCATTTTGACCCGTCGCTTTGCAGTTCTTCCCACTACTTTGTCCTCGCTGAGGGCATGCGTCCGGGAATCATGATGGACCAATCCGTCGGCCGCATGACCTCCGCCGGCACCGCACCCCGGCTGTCTGTCAAAGCCAGTGCCCGTCAGATGAACGCGACCGCTGCGATGGAGAAAACAGTCGAAGCGACAGAAAATCCGGACGCAGTGACAGGATTTTCTAATGCGGCGACAGACGAGAGCGCTACGGCATCCGTGCGCACGGACTTTGCCGAAACTGCCTACTTTGCCCCAATGCTCCACACAGATGCCGACGGCGTGGCCACACTCAGATTCACCCTGCCCGAGAGCACGACAAGCTGGAACTTCCGTGCCGTAGCTCACACGACAGGAATGGACCTCGGCGCACTCGACACAACAGTGATAGCCTCCAAACCGTTCACCGTGGCCCCCAACCTGCCGCGCTTCCTGCGCAGCGGCGACGCCACGACTATTCCCGTCACGCTACGCAACCTCAACAGCGAAGCCGTCAGCGGTAAAGTTTACTTCACACTCACGGATGCCGTGGACGGACAGACCGTCGTCAGCATCTCGCGTCCCTTCCATGTCGAGGCAAACGCGCAGGCAAACCTCACGTTCGACTGCCGCGTCGACACGCTCCATCCCCTGCTTGCCTGCCGTATCGTGGCAGAGAGCACGACGTTCAGTGACGGCGAGGCGCATTACCTCCCCGTACTGTCAGACCAGTCGATGACAGTCAGAAGCGTACCGTTCACAGCCGAACAAAAAGGCAAGACAGCCATTGACCTTAGCGCCTTGGCTGCAAGCGGGAATCCATACCCGAGCGACAGCGCTGTAACCGTCGAAGTAACCGCAAATCCCGAATGGGCCGCCGTGGCAGCCCTGCCCGCACTTTCGGAGCCTCGCCAAGACGATGCTTTCTCACTGGCCGCATCCTATTATGCCCTGACGCTCGGACAAGCCATAGCCGAAGCCAATCCCGCCGTGAGCGAGGCGTTCCGCCAGTGGCGCGACGCAGAAACCTTGAGCGCCGAGCGCGAATCCCCGCTCGAACGCAACGCCGGACTGAAACAGCTCGTGGTGGAAGAGACGCCATGGCTCGCCGCCTCGAGTGAAGAAAAAGAAAACCGCCGGAGGCTGGCCGACCTGCTCGATCCGACACGCACGTCACTCACCCGCTATTCCGCGCTCGACCGCCTTGCTGCCCTGCAAAACGCCGACGGCTCGTGGTCGTGGTTCAAAGGCATGACGGGGTCCACGTCGGTCACGACGGACGTAGCCATGATGCTGGCCCGCCTGCAAGCCCTTGTCCCCGACGACCGCGCCGCCAGCCTGCTGAACCGTGCAGGCCACTTCCTCGACCGCGCCATGGCCGACGAGACCGCCGGACTGCGCAAGCAAAAGAGACCGGACCTGTCCAGCAACGCTGTACGCTACCTTTATATCAACGCACTCACCGGGCGCAGCCTCAACGGCACTGTCGCCGACAACGCCGAATATCTGAAAAAACTCCTGCGGCAGCCCGGCATGGGAAACACCCTGACCGACAAAGCCCTTGTGGCCTCTACGCTCAGCCTGCTCGGTGAGACGGACGCCGCCCGCGAACGGGTGAAAAGCCTTGAAGAACGACTTGTCGAACGTCCGGGCATGGGCTGGATGTTCGATGCCGCACCACAGTCCGCTGTCATTCCTCTCTACGCGCACCTCAGCGCCAACACCGCCCTCAGTGCCCACACTGCCTACGTCGAAGCTGCCCTGCGAACCGCCATAACGACTTCCACACGCTTTGTCGACGGCGTGCGCAAATGGATGATACTGACACGTCACACAACTTACTGGGACGATCCGCGCCAAGCCGCCGACGCGGTCTACGGCCTCTTCTGCCAGTCGCCACTGAGCAGCCGGCGACTCTTCCTAGCCCGTCCGCAACGCCAGCCGTCGCTGTACCTCGAAACCGCCGACGGCCGACAGAAACCCGTCACACTCGTCCACGAAACGCCCGCCACTGCCATTGGCTATTACAACGTGCCTGTCCGGCTCGATAAAGGCGACGGCCTGCCTGCGCGTCTCATCGTTACGCTACCCGACAGCGGCCTTGTGTGCGGCGCGGTCTACGCCCGTTATGTCCAGCCGACAGCCGAAGTGACAGCCTCGGCCGCCGGACTGTCTGTGAAGCGCACACTCGAAGTCTGGCGGGATGGCCAATGGCTAGCGGCCGACGGCAAACGTGTCCAGACCGGCGAACGCCTCCGCATGCGCTTTGACCTGACCGCGGACCGCGACTACGACTTTGTCTGCCTCAAAGCCACACGTCCCGCCTGCCTCGAACCGCGCCAGCCCCTGTCCGGCTACACGTTCAGTGGCGGTCTCGGTTGCTACCGGGCCTGCCTCGACGCCTCGACACGCTACTTCTTCGACCACATAAGTAAAGGCCACCACACACTGACCGACGAATTCACCGCCGATCGCCCCGGCACGTATTCCTGCGGCTTGGCCGAAGTGCGTTGTTGCTATGCCCCAGAATTCGGCGGATACACAGAAGAGCAAACGCTGCTCTGCCAATAAGGCGACCCACCCTAACCCTGATCTGAAACAAATATCTGAATATGACACACAAAGCAATCCTCACCCTCCTTGCGGCACTCGCGTTCAGCACCGCCGCCCCGGCCCAGCAAGCCGTAGAACTCACGCAACAGAAAATGTCGAAATGGGACATCGGCACAGCCAATTACAGTGGCATCGCCCCTATCGGCAACAGCCAATACGTCCTTGTGAGCGACAAGGAGCCGACCGACGGTTTCTTCGTCTTCACCATCATCCAAGACCCGACGACCGGCGAAATCAGCGACATCAACATGGAAGGCTGGAAGGGTAACGTGGTGCCCCAAGTCGACGCCCAAGGCATGAGCCAACGCGACTGTGAAGGCATCGCCTACTTCCCGACGAATGGCACCGTATTCATCAGCGGCGAAGGCGACCAGGAGATCTTCGAATACAGCATGGAAGGCCAACCAACGGGGCGCCGCCTCAACGTGCCGGCCATTTTCGGTCGCGACAAGATAGTGCCGAACATGGGATTCGAAGCGCTGAGCTATTCGCCCGCGACACACCGTTTCTGGACCACGACCGAAAGCTCGCTCAAAGCCGACGCCGACGCAGCCGGCCCCGACAATCCGACTGCCCAGAACCTCGTCAGGCTGCAAGCCTTCGACGAGGCGTTGCAACCCGTCGCCCAGTATGCCTACCGCATGGACCGCGGCCGGAGCGAAGACTTCGGAAAGTATTACGCCCTTGGCATTCCCGAGGTCACGGCGCTGCCCAGCGGCAAACTGCTGGTACTCGAACGCGAACTGAACGTCACGAACGGCTACATGGGGTCGGAAGTCATCTGCAAGCTTTTCCTGGTCGACCCGACGCAATCCTGGCAAATCGACAGTTCCATAGCGCTGGCCGGTCTTGACCCTAACAAGTTCATGCTCAAACAACTGTTGATTACGTTCAAGACCGTGCTCACCCCGTTCAGACAGACCTTTGCCAACTACGAAGGCATGTGTCTCGGCGCCCGTCTCGCCGACGGGAGGCAAACGCTCCTGATGGTGAGCGACTCGCAAGGTGGTGCAAGCAAAGGCCCGGTGCGCCTCAAAGACTGGATCAAGGTGCTCATCCTGCCAGACGGTATCTAAATCCCCTCCCTTGCCCTTGTAGACAAGGAGCCCGGAGATCCGCAAAGCCCTAACGGCAACCTGCTTCCACGGGATGGCTGACAGAACGTCCTCTCCGGCTGACAGGATTTTCTGTCAGCCGGACTTTTTTTCCAGCAAGGTTCCTGAAAGCAAAAACACGGGCCGGAGAAAGCCGCGCACTGCCCCCTGACAACATGCCTACAACGAAAAAGCTGTCCGGAACGGCGACAGAATGCGCAGGTTGCATTAACTTTGCAGGAGAAACGTATTCCGTTTTAAGCCATACAACGATGAACCTGCCTGACGCTTTTATCGAAGAGATGATCTCAACGCTCGGAGCGGCCGAGACCGACAAGCTGGCGGCGGCCCTGACCACCGATCCCCCTGTGAGCGTTCGCCTCAACCCGGAAAAGAACGTGCGCCTCACCGACGCGGCCGAAGGCGTGCCGTGGTCGTCAACGGGCTACTACCTCACTGCGCGGCCAGCGTTCACCTTCGACCCGCTCCTGCACGCCGGTTGTTATTACGTGCAGGAGGCAGCCTCAATGTTCATCGAACAAGCTTTCCGTGCCATCGACAGCCCGCCACGCCGTGTGCTCGACTTATGCGCCGCCCCGGGAGGGAAGAGCACCCTCTGGCGCAGCCTTTTGGACGACGACTGTCTGCTCGTGGCGAACGAGCCCCTGCGCACCCGCGCCGCCATCCTGTCCGAAAACATGCTGAAATGGGGGCACCCTAATGTATGCGTCACTTCGGGCTATCCCTCACAGTTCGCTCCGCTGACAGGTTTCTTCGATGTGGTCGCCGCCGACGTCCCCTGCTCGGGCGAAGGCATGTTCCGGAAAGACCCGACAGCCGTCGACGAGTGGCAGCCGGGCAGCCCCGCCCTCTGCGCCGCCCGCCAGCGTGACATCGTGGCCGACGTCTGGCCCGCCTTGCGCACCGGTGGGCACCTCGTGTACAGCACCTGCACCTTCAACCGCGCCGAGGACGAAGACAACGTCCGATGGATTGCCGACGAGCTGGGTGCCGAGGTGGTCGACTTGCACACCATCCCCTCGTGGGGCATCACGGGATCTACTTATGCCGACGACCTGTCCGTCTGCCACTTTTTCCCACACCGCGCCCGGGGCGAAGGCTTCTTCCTGGCCCTGCTCCGCAAAACGGCCGATACGACTGCTCCGCTCCGGCGCCGCAAAAAGACACCGCGCAATCCGGCTGTCACCGTGCCGAAACCCTGTCGCGAATGGCTTACGGGCGACTTCACGTTCAGCCAAACGGAAAAAGGATTCTCGGCCTTGCCCGTAATAACAGCCGACGACATGGAGCGCGTAGCTGAAACCGTGCGGACACTACTGATGGGCGTCCCCCTCGGCATGGAAAAGGGCCGAAAACTTCAACCAGCCCCCACACTGCCACTCAGCACGGCACTGCGCTCCGATGCCTTTCCAAGCATCGGGCTGGACTACGCCGACGCCATTGCCTATCTGCGACGTGAAGCCATCGTGCCGGCGACAACAGAACGCGGATACTGCGTCGTGACCTACCAAGACCGCGCCCTCGGCTTCGTCAACCACCTCGGCGCGCGTGCCAACAACCTTTATCCCGTCGAATGGCGCATCCGCAGCAGCCACGGCCCCGACACGCCCCCCCGCGTCGTCGAGCCCAACCCTTGAACCAACCAATTCAACCACGCATGAAGTACTTAGAATTCACGTTCACCCTGTCGCCGGGCAGCGAAATGGCCGGCGACGTATTGGTCGCCTTGTTGGCCGACGCGGGTTTTGACAGTTTTGTCCGCCCGGAAGTGGAAACCGATCCCATCAAAGCCTACGTGCCCAAAGACAGGTATGACGAACAAACCCTTGCCGACACGCTTGCCAACTTCCCGCTGAACGACATCACGGTGAGTTATACCAGCAGTGAGGCAGAAGACAAAGACTGGAACGAAGTATGGGAAAAAAACTTTTTCTCCCCGCTCGTCGTCGACGGCAGGTGCGTGGTACACTGCACATTCCACAAGGACGTGCCCAAAGCAGAATACGACATCACGATCGACCCGCGCATGTCGTTCGGCACCGGCCACCATGCCACCACCAGCCAGATGATCAGCGAGATCCTTGCACACGACATGACAGGCAAAACCGTACTCGACATGGGATGCGGCACGAGCATCCTGGCCATACTGGCACGAATGCGCGGTGCCGCGGCCGTCACGGCCATCGACAACGACGAATGGTGTGTCACGAATTCGCTCGAAAACATCGCCCTGAACCACCTCGACGGCATTGACGTAGAACTGGGAGACGCACAAGCACTGGCCACGAAAGGCCCGTTCGACTATATACTGGCAAACATCAACCGGAACATCCTGCTTGAAGACATGCACCTCTACGTTCCGCGCATGAAGCCCGGGGCAAGCCTGTTCATGAGCGGCTTCTACGTAGAAGACACCGGACTAATCCGCGCCGAAGCTGAACGGCTCGGGCTTCACTTCGACCACGTCCGCGACCTCAACCGCTGGGCTTGTGTGGAATTTCGCTTGGACTAAACTATCGTTAAGGTTATTTAAGCCTGAATAAAGCTGCACTTCCTATTTTTATCCTTACATTTGACACATAGAGTGGTTCTTCCGCCCCATCTGTCAAACTGAAAACACGATAAGACAATGAAGGCAATGCTTCTGAGCATCCTGCTCGCCCTCACATGCGCCGGCCTCACGGCCAGCACCCCCGACCGCCGCGACGACAACCGCCGCGAAATGCGCTGCTACCGTAGCGACTGCCATTTCCGCCACTGCGACAGGAATTTCCGTCACTGCGACAGGAATCACACACACTGCGTCTGGCAACCCTGCTGCAAGGAGTGCCAACCCGGCGACTGCGCCTACGAGCGTTGCCGCGGCTACTATAAGCACGTCCGCACCGATGCTGACCAACCCCGACGCTTCCGGCACCACCGCTACCGCAGCCACTGCTGCCACGACTGACCCCGGCACAGCCAGGCCAGCAACTGTCCCATACGCCACCACCTGTCCGAAAACCGTACGGGGTGGTGGTTTTTGACATTACGGCATACAAGGGACATGCACACTGCAAGAAACGGAGGGCAAACTGCGGACAGCAGATTTCACAGTTCGACAAATTTTGTGTACATTTGCCACGGCTTATTACAAAGCCAGCGACTGAAAAAAACAAACCAATAAACATTCAATACAATGAGTGAACAACTGAAAAAGATCAAAGAACTCGTTGAGCTGCGCGCCAAGGCACGCTTGGGCGGCGGTGAGAAAGCGATCGAGAAACAACACGCCAAAGGCAAGTTGACTGCGCGCGAACGTATCGACCTGCTGCTCGACAAAAACAGCTTCGAGGAAATGGATATGTTCAAACTGCACCGTTGTCACAACTTCGGCATGGAAAAGAAGCAGTTTCTGGGCGACGGCGTCGTAGCCGGTAGCGGTACGATCAACGGCCGTTTGGTATATGTGTTCGCTCAGGATTTCACAGTCAACGGCGGTTCGCTGTCCGAGACAATGGCTGAAAAGATCTGCAAAGTCATGGACCAAGCGCTCAAAATGGGTGCTCCTTGCATCGGACTGAACGACTCGGGCGGCGCCCGCATCCAAGAGGGCATCAACGCCCTTGCCGGCTTCGGCAACATCTTCCAGCGCAATATCGAAGCAAGCGGCGTCATTCCTCAGATCTCCGGAATTTGCGGCCCGTGCGCCGGCGGTGCTGTCTACTCCCCGGCCCTGACCGACTTCGTGGTGATGCTGGAAGGCATAAGCTACATGTTCCTCACCGGACCGAAGGTCGTGAAAACCGTAACGGGTGAAGACGTCACCCAAGAAGATCTCGGCGGAGCCGGCGTTCACTCCACACGCAGCGGCGTCTGCCATTTCACGGCCAAGACGGAGGAAGAATTCGCCGGGCTCATCCGCAAGTTGCTCAGCTACCTGCCCCAAAACAACATGGAACGCGCACCGCGCATCGCATGCACGGACCCCATTGACCGTAAAGAAGACAGCCTGAACGAGATCATACCTGACAACGCCAACATGGCCTACGACATGTACAAGGTCATCAGTGCCATTGTCGACAATGGGGAATTCATGGAAGTGCAGCGCAACTTCGCACGCAACATCATCATCGGCTTTGCTCGCTTCAACGGCCAGACGGTCGGCGTGGTAGCCAACCAGCCCAGCGTCTACGCCGGTGTTCTTGACTGCAACGCCAGCCGCAAGGGCGCCCGCTTTGTCCGCTTCTGCGACGCGTTCAACATTCCCATCGTCTCGCTCGTCGACGTCCCCGGCTTCCTTCCCGGCACAGGCCAGGAATACAACGCAGTCATCGACCACGGAGCCAAACTGCTCTACGCTTACGGCGAAGCCACCGTACCCAAGGTTACGGTCACGCTGCGCAAGAGCTACGGCGGCTCGCACATCGTCATGGGCTGCAAACAGCTCAAAGCCGACCTCAACTATGCTTGGCCGTCGGCCGAAATTGCCGTGATGGGCGCCAGTGGAGCCGTTGCCGTACTCAACGGCAAAGAGGCAAAGGAACAGGCCGACCCGAAAGCATTCCTCGCTGAAAAGGAAAAAGAATACAACCAGCTCTTCACCAACCCCTACAAGGCTGCCGAATACGGCTACATCGACGATGTCATCGAGCCGCGCAACACCCGTTTCCGCATCTGCCGCGCCCTTGCACAGTTGGAAAACAAACGGGAAACGCGCCCGGCCAAGAAACACGGCAACATCCCTCTCTAAATTCCAGGCGACAGACTGAATAACAGTACGCACAAACATGAGAACTTTCAAATACACCATCAACGGAAAGGCCCTATCTGTCCGCGTGGACGAGAAACAGGGCACGATTGCCGACATCCTCGTAGACGGCGTACACCCCGCCATACCCGACGACAAGATGCCGATTTACGCCGCCGTCATCTCACTGGCCCTCATCGAGCACGAAGTCGAAATCGTACACGACGACGAACCCGGTGTCATCACGTTGGCTCCCAGCACCTCGGTCTGGGGCAACGTGGCCGGCCTGCTCATGCAACAATAAACACAACGACCCTTTCCAAACAAGCTGAACAATGAAACAATATAAATACAAAGTGAACGGTGCCGCCTACGACGTGACCATCAACGGCATCAACGGCAACAAAGCCAACGTAGAAGTCAACGGCATTCCTTTCGAAGTGGAAATGCAGGGTTCCTCACTCGTCGAGGAAAACCTTCCTGAGGCGCCTGCCGCAGCCGATGCCACCCCCGCAACCACTCCCGCTCCGGCCGCCGCGACCAGCGAGACACCCTCCACCACCCCCGCAGCCGCAGGGCCAGGCGCAGGAAAAGGCGTCAAAGCGCCACTGCCTGGCGTCGTGACTGCCGTCAAGGTCAAAGTGGGGCAAACCGTGAAGAAAGGCGAAACTGTATTGGTGCTCGAAGCCATGAAAATGGAAAACAACATTACAGCCGAAGCGGACGGAACGGTCACGGGAATCTGCGTCGCTGCCGGCGACTCTGTGATGGAAGGCACCGTACTGCTCACCATAGGATAAACTACACATCGCACGCCGGAGCGGAAGGCCGCACAAGGGATAGGAGAAAGTCCCTCCGGCCGTAACCACCGCTTCGCGCCACAGACAAATAATGAGGGGCAAACGAGCATGACAGCTTGTTTGCCCCTCATTCTATATCAAGCCGGAATCAATCCAGACTTTCGAGCATACGTTTCAGGACCACCGTGGCCGAGATCTCGCGGTTAGCCGCTTCGGGAATGACGAGCGAACGTGGTGACTCAATGACGTCGTCAGTCACAATCATGTTGCGGCGCACCGGCAGGCAGTGCATGAAGTAGGCATTGTTTGTCACAGCCATATGGGCAGCATCGATGGTCCAGCCCATGTCCTTCGAAAGCACCTCGCCATAAGCGTCTGGACGGCTCACGCCGGGACAACTCCAATTCTTGGCATAGACGAAGTCGGCCCCGTCGAGCGCCTTCCATTGATCGTACTCCACGCGGGCGTTCCCCACAAAACGCGGATCAAGCTCATAGCCCTCAGGATGGGTCACGACGAAATCAACGTCGGCCGCGTTCATCCATTCGGCGAAGCTGTTCGGCACAGCCTGCGGCAGCGAACGCGGGTGCGGTGCCCATGTCAGGACCACCTTGGGACGTGCCTTTTCCTTGTATTCGTCAATCGTGATGAGGTCGGCAAAAGCCTGCAACGGATGTACCGTAGCGCTCTCCATCGAGAACACAGGACGCCCGCTGTGACTGATGAATTGATTGAGGATGCGCTCCGTGTAATCGTCCTCCCGGTTCTCGAATCGCGCAAAGGTGCGCACTCCGATCACGTCGCAATACTGCGCCATCACCGGCACAGCTTCGAGCAGGTGCTCGCTTTTGTCGCCATCCATGACAACACCTCGCTCCGTCTCGAGTTTCCACGCACCTTGGTTCACGTCGAGCACAATGACGTCCATGCCAAGGTTGCGGGCTGCCTTCTGTGTGCTGAGACGCGTGCGCAGGCTGTTGTTGAAAAAGATGAGCAACGCGGTACGATGGCGCCCGAGGTGCTCGTAACGATAGCGGTCGGCCTTCACGGCACGGGCCTCTTCGAGAGCGGCACGGAGGTCACCAAGATCACTGACATACTGGAAATTTCTCATTATCCTATGCATTACGGTTGTCCACTGGCCCGACGGCAGGGCGTGAGCTACGGCCGCCGGACGAACAAAAATGACGAAAGGCGAAAGACGAGACCTGGAAAATTCGCTTTTCCGTCAGCTCGACCGAATCGCCTCTTATCTTCGTGCAACAAAGATAGCGAAAAAAAGCGACGCACCAAGCAGATACATCAGGAAAAGCGTAAATTTGTACCCGGACAGCAATGCTGACAACCAGCAGCCTGTTCCGGAAACCTGAAACATCACCTCACAACATCATGAAGCACCATCATCTCTTCACGGCGTTGGCCGGCCTGTGTCTGTCGGCAGCCCTGCAAGCCCAGACTCCCCGCTACCGCCTCGTGTGGCAGGACGACTTCAAAGGCCGCCGGCTCGACAATTCCTCATGGGCCAAGATCCCACGCGGCCTCTCGGCATGGAACCGTCACATGTCAGACCATGAAAGCCTCTATGCCGTACGGCGCGGAAAGCTCATCCTGCGTGGCCGCGTGAACGACGGTATCGCTCCCACTGACACTGCGCGCTACATCACCGGTGGCGTCTTCACCAAGGGCCTGCGCACTGTCTGCCACGGCAAGGTCGAGGTCCGAGCCAAGCTCGAAGGCGCACAAGGCGCATGGCCCGCCATCTGGATGCTCCCCGCCGATGCCCAGTGGCCATACGGCGGCGAAATCGACATCATGGAGCGTCTCAACCACGACACCAAGGTCTATCAAACCATCCACACACAATACACCTACATCCTCGGACACGAGGACGAGCCGCCGCACGGCTCCACGGCGCCCATTGATCCGAAGGGCTACAATATCTACGCCGTCGAAATTCTTCCGGACAGCCTTGTATTCTCTGTCAACGGGCAACATACGTTCACCTATCCCCGCATCCAGACCCAAGAGCCTGGCCAGTTCCCGTTCGGGACGCCCTTCTACCTGCTCATCGACATGCAGGTAGAAGGAACATGGGTAGGTCCTGCAAAACCCGAGGAATATCCCGTAGAGATGAAAGTGGACTGGGTACGCATGTACGAGCTCATCCCTTGACCACCGGAGAGCGGACACCCCGGCAGCCACAGCGACAGCATGACACACATGCTCTCTTCTGGAAGCCCGCGGCGGCCCTGTCCTGACATGACGGCTTCCCGTCGTTACGGGTCGCCTTCACGTAAAAGCAAATCGTCGTCCCGCACGGAACAGTCACTACGACTGTTTCGCGCGGATTTTTTACGCCATCTCCGTCCATTGGGCGCAGCACCCTCCAAACATTACCGTACAAGCAGAATACGGTTTAAGCCAAATCGTAGAAAGCATAAACTTTTTTTACTTCGTCACTAGCCTTTTTACATCTTTATATCACAAAGACAGGATGCGGCCTTTCCAAACCAAGAAGAAAGCTCGTTTTCTCTTGCTTCGGCGCTCGTCTTTTCATATCTTTGCACCGGAGCGTGAACAGCCATCCCGCCCCGACAGACCATCGTCAAACTTCAAACACACAGCAAAATGAAAAAGACAGTACTTCTATTACTAGCCGCAGCGCTCTTTGCCGGCACCAGCTGCGGACAACAGAAAACCACCCCTCAGGAAGCTACACAGACAGCAGCACCAGCCGAAGCCGCCTACAAAGTGAAGACCATTGCGCCCACCGTGACGGGCGACGCCATCCTTAACGCCATCACCGCCGACTACAAGGGCAAAGTGACGCTCATCGACTTTTGGGCCACATGGTGCGGCCCCTGCCGCATGGCGATGAAGGAGATCGACGCCATCAAACCCGAATTGATTAAACGCGGCGTACAGTTCGTCTATGTCACCGGAGAGACCTCGCCCGAAGCCACCTGGACTGAAATGATCAAGGGCATAGACGGCGACCACTATCGCCTGACCAAGGCACAATGGGACGACCTCTGCACGCGCTTGCAGATACCAGGCATCCCGAGCTACATGCTCCTCGGCAAAGACGGCAGCGTGGCATACAGCAACCTGACCGAGGGAGGATATCCCGGCAACGACATCATCAAGGCCGAAATCGAGAAAGCCCTTCAATAAGCAATTACAAGACAGACATTCCCGGCTCACGCGCCCCCTTGGACCTGCAACCACCCGCCGTCCAAGGGGGCGCATTCCGTACAGCTCAGACCATGCCGGAACGACCTTCACGAAGCGTCTCTGCAATACGTTGGCCATTTTACTTCTTTCGTCAACAGAAATTCCTACCGCTTTGACAGGTACTCCCGTCGCCCCATCACACACCAACGGCAACGTCCGTAGGGGCGCCACTTGTGACGCCCGCACGCCGGACACGGCGTAACGTCAACCGACGCACGGCCTGACAGAATCCGTCGCCCGGGCGTGAAAATCGGGTTCATCGTCCGATGAGTTTGTCGGGCGTCATAAATGGCGCCCCTACGCTGCAGCTGTTTTCCAGCGACACGACTGAAAATCCCGTCGCCCCGACCGTCTCACCTGCGGCTGTGCCCGTAGGGGCGCCACTTGTGACGCCCGCACGCCGGATACGGCGTCACGTCAACCGACGCACGGCCTGACGGAATCCATCGCACGGGCACGAAGACCCGGAGGCATCGTCCGCAGACCGTCCAGTCCGGGCTCTATTTCTTCCACTGGTTGGGTATCACAAAATGCCCAATGAGTTGCGTCGGGCGATCCATCTGTTCCCACGCGCGGTAGAGCTGTTTGCTCAGCGAGAGCTGGAAACCCATGTCGCTTTGCAGCCGTTTCTTGCGCGGCCACCGCGTGACGCGCATCATCCGCCGACGGTTTGTCATGGCCGAGCGTTGGAAAAGGTCGTCTACGTAGCGCGTGATGTCGCCACCGTACTCCGTATGTATCGTCGCATAAACCAAGGGCACGTAGTCCGCCGTGTCGCCGAACGCACGCAACTGCGCGGCCAGCTTGCGGCGCTCGGCGGCCTCGTCGAAGCTGCCCGAGGCGTACAAGTCGCGCTGCACGCGGCGCAGACTCTTCATCTCACTATCGGCCTGTATACGGACAAGAGGCATCTCGGACACACTAGCACGCAAACCGTAACGAAGTGCTCGTCCGATATTGATGAAATCTTCTCGCATGTCGTCGGCCACGTTACGCTCGCTACGGATCAGATGCGAAACAGACATGAAGGTTGCGAAACAACTGTCAAACACACAAACATCGCTGACAAGATCTACCCTTCGTTCCTTGACAGGACTCCCATGTGTCGTCACGAAACATAACGGTTCGCGAGCATTATTACCCGTTGCAGAGAGAGGCAAGGACAACAGACTGCATAAAAGGCACAACAGGTACAATCGATTTTTCAACATCTTACTTCTTTCTATAAAAAAATACCATCAAAAAAACGGAACAGGCTGTCCAACTCATCCAACATACACATCACCACGCCCGTTAAAGTAAGAGCCACTGAGACGGAGCCGGAAGAGTATTTTGCCGGAATCCCTACTAATCAGGTGCAACTCACCCGAAAACGTAAAACCCGGTTGCATACCCATGAAAGTGTATGAACTTATTTTAGGAACTACCTCATAAGGACAACTGTAAGCCTCCACATCTACATCCACTTTGCCAGGTATTTCTATTCCCCATTTCCACGAAACAGTAAAAGTCATCCAATACCCAAACACATTCTTATCATCACGGAACTCTCCGGACGTGGTTTCGCCCATCATGCGCGTGATGCGCTCCGGGCGAGCAGATGCCACTGTTCCTTTCTGGAAAATAGCTGTCGCACTGTCGGCCTGCACGCATTTATACTCCCCTTTCAACGCGGCCACACGACGGAACTCCGCATCAAGGCTGTCGATATTAAATTCTTGTTCAGCGCCGCGTGTGCGCCGTGTCTCATCAATCGTGACGTCGAGGTCATAATACTCAGCCAGCTCCATAATCTGCGCTTTCTGCTCAGGAGTAAGAGCGCCCGTAGTTGCGGATGTTTCTTGTGCGGCTTCCAACTCAGCATCTTGCGAACAGCTGTTCAGGGTCATTGCGGCCAACAGAAGAGCCGCCCAACCTGTAAGATTTTTCATAACTTGTAGGTTTTTAATTAGTTAATAAAAGGTTGGTTATTCAGTTCCGGCCCTTCGCCGCACTTGGAGCGCAGTTGGGGGCGGGGCTTTTCTCGTCCGCCGTAGCGGACCCGACAGGCGGCAACCCTCCCCGCGACAGGCGGCGACGGCTCCCGCTTGTCGCGGTCAGAGAGAAGCGCGTCCCGCCCGGGCGTCCGGAGCGGCTGCCACGGCCAGCGGCTTGCAGGAACGGCCGTATGTTCCGGGCTGTTCGAGCCCGCCACCGGGCCAGTCGACGTGGGGAAAATGTGGATGTCCCTCGGCGTCGACATAGAAAGGCAGTTCTTCCTTGCCGGAGGTCAGGTCACTCAGCCAATAGAGCGTGCCGACTTCCAGGTCGGCTTCGACAAACTCGTAACGCGCCGGGCGCACCCACTCCGTCTGCCATCCGAGGCGACTGTCCCACCGCCTGAGGCGATAAAGATGGCCGCGCTCCACGGTGTTGGCCGCATGCTTCGGCACGTAGCGCACGGCGTGTACCCACCGGGGCTCTTTGAGACGCAGCGTCACATTGGGCCAGCGGGCGGGCGCCGTCTGCACGTTGCCGTCGTACTCCTTCCGCCACTTGCACTTGTCCAGCGGTTCGTCCAGCAGGCGCACCCATGCCGTGTCGCGGCGGGCGGTGTCGGCGGGGACGTAGACCCCGATTTCGGTCGGCGTCATGGTGAGGTCATACCCATAGTCACGGCGGGTGAGAAACTGCAACTCGCCCATGTGGAGGTAGGGAAAGTCCGCCGGCGCAGCCACACGATAGAAACGGTAGGGACGTTCGACGCGCAGGGGCAGGTCGGCCCAATAGGGACCGTCCACCCGGTCGAGGCGGGCCAGCGTGTCGGCTACGGCAAAGTCGGCCCGGTCGCTGCCGAGCACCACCATGCCCGCCATGCGCCGCGCCTGTCCGGCCAGCCGGGCCTTGACGGGAAACTTGTGGCGCAGCACCGTCCTCACGCGGCGGCCCGTGGCGGCCGGCATCATGTCGACGCGGAAACCGGAGGCACACGTGGAGTCGGCAGCCAGCCAGAACGGACGCCCGAAAGGCCGCAGGCGACCACGCTCGTCGCAGTAGACGGGGAAATAGAGGTTGTCGCCCACCACACGACCGAACGTCACGCGGCGCGTCAGGCTGTCGATGCGTCCCCACGTCACGGCCAGCACGCCCTCGCTCCCGCGAAACGTGGCCAGATAGGCCAACCGGCGGCTGCGCAGCACGACGGACGGCACCGGCAGCGTCACCCGCCCGAGGGGCAGGTAGCAGGCCGTGACGTCCTCGATGCAAGGATCGTCGAGCCCGGCCGGGAGCGGCTCGCCCGGCGCACGGAGCGAGAAGGGGTTGTCGGCCTGTTGCCCGAAGTGGAGGCGATAGAGGTTCAGACACGACGAGAAGTCGCCCGAGCCCGCATAGGGCGTGCTGTATTCCGGGCTGAACGGACACCACGTACCGTCGGCCAGCCGCACGGCCACCATGAAGTGGCGTCCCTCGAAGAGACGATAGGCCGAGTTGTACTCCACCGCCACGGGGATGCCCGCCGCGCGCAGCGCCAGTCCGCCGTAGTGGGCTATGTCGACGCAGTCGTGGTTGCCCCAATAGAGCAGTTCGGGCAGGCCGCTGTTGGTCCGGAACGGGTATTTACCTCCCGTGCGGCGCAGCCACACGACGTAGTGGTTGTAGCGGGCGGCCACGTCCACCGGGCTCTGCGCCGTGTCGGCACGGAGTATGGATGCGAACAGACTGTCTACGCTCGCCGGATCGGTCACAAGCGGGTAGGACCCGATCACCCGGTAGGGAAGAACGTATTCGCAGAAGTCGGCAAACGACAGCTGCCGCGCCCACGGCGACTGCTCGCGCAGGGCGAAGGCGTGGTCCACCACGCGGCGCACGAAGCCGCCGTCGAGTGCCTGCACGTCGGGACGCACGGCCACACGCACCACAGGCTCGTCCGGCCGCAGGGCCTGACGGCCTTTGCGCATGGCGGCGGCCGTGTCGTTCATCAGCTTGCTCATCGGCTTGCGGTTCAGCTCGTCAACCGTGTGCCCCTGTGTCAGACCGACGTAAGCCCGCGTGGCGGCCGTCCAGCAGCTGTCGAGGCGCGGGTCGTAGCGCACTACCGTGCCGCCCACGCTGTGCCACCGCATGTGGGCTATCAGGTAGCAGGCCGCAGCGTATTGCTCGCGCGTCTCCTTCGTGTCGTAGTGGGCCAGCACGGCTTCGAGCGACGCCCGGTTCTCGCCCGCCAAGGCCAACGCGGCCTCCACCTCGGGAGGGATGCCGGCCCGCGCCGCCGTCAGTGCCACGCCGCTCCACAGGCAGACCACGACCCACGCAGCCCGCACCGCACGACACGCGCCGTGCCGGAACAACCACAAGCCACCGACGGAGGCAAAGAGGCAGGACAACACCGCGCGAACGAACGGCGGGCTTGTCCGTCCTAACCGCCGACCCGAATCTTCTACCCGGCGACCTGTCGTCAGCCGACAGGCAAGCGGAAGATGAATTATTCTGTGCATCATACAATGTTCCGTTTTTTATTGTTCATATTGTCCACACGTTCCTCCGGCTTCGACGGCCGGAAGCGGGTGCAGACGTCTGTTGCGTGGCGGATGTGCCGCCGGGGCGACCATTAGGAGGCGCCTCGGCGGACACCGCCAAGGAAGCGTCACCTTTTGGCATCAGAGAGTGACGCCCCCCCTGTACGCAAAATCACTCTTTGCGTATTATCTACCTGAGACGACATAGGTCGTCCTTGTTGCTCCCAAAGACGATACATCAACTTCGACACGACAAACTGGAAGCCCGGGTCTTTCGCCATGCGCCGCATGGTGGGCCGCCTCAACAGCTTGCGCAGCGCCCGGGAGTTGGTCACGGCCGAGTGTCCGTACAGGTGGTCGGCATAGCGCTGCACGTCGCCGTCGAAATCCACTTCGATGGTCACAAAGACAGGCGGTAAGACGGTGGCCGTGTCGCGGAAGGCAGTCAACTGCGCGACCAGGCGAGCTTTGTCGGCGTCGAGGTCGAACGTGCCACACCGCCGCAGGGAATCGGCGTAGGACTTCAAGCCTTCGAGACGGCTGCGGATGCTGTCTTTGTAGTCGTCAGGACGTTCCCACGGCCGACCGAACCGTATCAAATAAAGGTCTTGCAGGACGTCACCCTCCCCTCCGATGAACATCGATTCGTACTGTGGCGCACGGCTACCGGCGCCCAAGATCCGATTCACTTTATCAGACAAGCTGCGGTCTTTCAGGACGGCAGCGCCCAAGTGGGAATAGTGCCGATAGACCTGCGACACGCGACGGAAAGCGGAATAGCACGTGTCGAATACACACGAAGAATGCATGGGATGCGCTAACGTGGTTCCTTGTGCACCTGCATCTATAACAAGCCCAAACATAAAAGACAGTATCATAATTAGAGTCTTCTTCATCGCTTTCTCTTGCTTTAATTTAACTGCAACCAATTATATTAATCATAAAAAAGCCTATGATACAACAATATGCCCTAAATGGTTAGAATAATCACCAAATACTTTGAACGTATAAACGATTACACCATTCCGTTTCCTTGCCTGAAAATCACAGAAGAAGGTAAAGCTCGGTTCTGCTCCCACAAATTGATACTGTAAACCACGCCTTTCAAACTCACAATTATCAAAAAGAGCAGGAGCTGACAACATCTCCATATTAGGAGAGACGATGCCTGAATTGCGACCATAATATGTCCACTGCACAGTTATTAGACACACACAACCATTCACAGGAGAGACTTGGTCAAAACTACCGGTCGTTGTTTCTGGTGTATAAATCGAAGCTCGCAGAGGAGTGGTTGACTGCAAGCCTTCTTTAAGAAAAACTGCACTACTGTCGCAACTCTCAGTACATACATAACGCCCTTTCAAATTGGACATCATCCTAAATTCCGCATTGAGACTATCAACATTGAAATCCTCTGTGCCGCGTGTGCGCCGTGTCTCATCAATCGTGACGTCGAGGTCATAATACTCAGCCAGCTCCATAATCTGCGCTTTCTGCTCAGGAGTAAGAGCGCCCGTAGTTGCGGATGTTTCTTGTGCGGCTTCCAACTCAGCATCTTGCGAACAGCTGTTCAGGGTCATTGCGGCCAACAGAAGAGCCGCCCAACCTGTAAGATTTTTCATAAGAAAAACGTTTTTAATTAGTTAATAAAAGATTGGTTATTCAGTTCTCGCCGCGCTTGGAGCGCAAGCGGGGGCGGACTTTGTTTTTTCCGTAGAGGCGGCCGCGACGGGAGGCGGCCTCCCCGGCCCGACAGGAGACGGCGGCCCCGAGCGGAGCGACCGGACGAGACTGGCGGCACGAGCCTTCATGGCGTCGACGTCGGCCGAGGGAATCTTGACAGGTTTGCCCACCAAGTGGCGAGCCAAAGCGAGCGCCCGCACCGTGTCGGCACGGGGCACGTAGACTTCGGTCAAAAGCACATAGAGAGGGGCGAAACGTACCGGCATCATGGCCGACGCCCGCAGGAGATGGCGCTCAGCCTCGGCATAGCGGCAGAGGGCAAGCGCGTAGGAGGCGGCGAGAAATTCGGTGTCGTAGTCGCGACGAAAGCGGACGCAACGTCGCCAGACGCTGTCGCTCCGGACGTAGTCACCGGCATAATGCAGTTCGGCGGCATAGTTATAGAGGAAAGAGCCGTCGGCCGACAGGCGACGCGACAAACGGGCATAGTCGGGCAGGACCGCCCGTCCGCCTCCCGCCAACGCCCGACGGGCCACCACGTTCCAGCGCCAGGCGTCGGCCATCCGCACAGCGGTGAAAACAAGACAAGCAAGCGAAAGGACACAAGCCGCCGCACCCGTCAGACGGACGCTCCACGCCGCGGCGGGCACGCCACGCGGCAGCCACACCCGCTCGCCACGGCAGAGCCATGCCGCCGAAGCCACGAGCAGCAGGCGACCGAGCGCATAGAAAAGGGGATAAGAGAACAGAGACAGCACGGCCATCCCCACAGCCACGGCGAGCCATCCGGCATCGTCCGGGCCGCCCCGCCAGCCCCGGCGGACCACGTAGACCACGCCGCCACAAACCAGCAGGCACAGGGGCAGACCACCCGCCACAGCCGCCGACAGGTATTCCGAAAGAGGATGGCGCACCTGCCCGGCCAGCTGCCGTTCCTGCGGCGTGGCATGCCGGGCGAGCCACTCAGCCTGGCGGGGCATGTAGTCGCGCAGGAAGCCCGACGTGCCCCGCCCCGACCACGGCGCATCGGCCACGAGGGACACCGCGACGCGACAGACCGTCCAACGACCCGTCGTCGAGGCGGGCTTGAACACCCGCAGGGCCACCGCGGTCGCCACGAGGAACGCCACACCCAAAGCCCAGCCGGCCACACACCGCCCACGCGGCCCGACCGACCGCACAAGAAGCACGCACAGCGCCGCGCCAAGCGCCAACAGTCCGGCACGCGAACCGGCCCAAAGGCACAACGCCACGCCCATGAGCGAGACGAGCGGCCAAAGCACACAGCGCCACCGGCGCGGCAACCGCTCCGACCACGCCCACGCACCGGGCAAGAAGGCCAAGGTAGCTACGGCCAGTCCGGCGGGGTTGTCGAAACCGCCCGTGACGCGGAACGCGGAAACCGACGCAGGCCACCATCCGGCGGCTTGGAAAGCCGCCCACAGCCACTCCGCGACATACACAGCCGCCAGCCCGGCAGCGAACGCCATGGCCGGACGGGCACGCACGGCCCACACACGGCGCCACGCGACAAACAGCCCCGTACACGCCGCAAGGTCGATCCACACGCCCTGAGACGGGGCTCCGCTCCTCGCGTCGGCCAGAAAGAGCAGGAGGAGACACAGGCCGACGCCCGCCTCGGACAGGCTCACACCGAACCTGCCCCCGGCCGCACGACGCACAGCCCGCCACGACGCCCACACGCAGAAGGCAAAAGCCCCAAGCGCCACGCCGAAATCGGCCCCCGACGTACCCGACACGAAATGACAGGGCAGCCAGAGCGTAGCCGCCAAGGGGAAAACACCCCATGCGACAAGGGGAAAAAGACTTCGGCGAAGAGCTGACAGGGGCCTCATAGGACGCGACAGTTAAAGACGTTCCGTCACTTCATCCCGCCGTCGACGACGAACATGCCTTCGTAGACCACGCCGTCCGCAGCCAGCGTCAGCGTATAAACACCGGGCTCGAAACCGGCCAACGGTATCCTCGCCTCACCGTCGGCCGTGACGGCCGTACCACTCGCGGCCACCGTCGCGTCGGCAGCAGTCACCGCATAGCCCACCGTAGCAGCCAGCGTGCTTATATATAAATATGTGTCGTCGTAACAGGCCGACACCGGAGCGGGAAGGCGACGGGGCCTCTTCTCATCCTCCCCCATCTTCTTCCTCACCAGTGTGACAGACTGACGTTCTGAGTAGGACGTACTTCTATCGTCGCGCAAAGGCAAACGGGATGCAGTCGCAGAAACAGGCAGGGTCAAACTCACTAACAGGCAAAAAGCCATCGTTTTTCTTAACAAAATAGTTTCTCTCATTTTCACAGTTATTTTTGGGTTTATTACTTTCAAAGTTCGGCAAATCCCGCTTGTCGGCAAAATTATCAAGCAAGAATAATCTATCATTTTTCTAACACTTAAAATCACTTGTCTTACAAATAATTAACTCGTTCGATTTAGATATTTGATAGATGCTTTGGCTTTGTCTTTACCCCTTCGTGCCGTCATCCAATTGCCCGAAAGGAAAGCGCGCAACAGCATTTGAAGCGTTTTTCCCACTTTCTGCCATTCGAAAGGCCACCGTGTCAACTTTTTTCGTACTTTTGTGGTGAATCCACTTACAGAGAAGAACGTGAAAAGCCAGAAACTGCATCTCTTGTGCTTGTTTGCTCTCCTATTCTGCGCCCTACTTTCTGTGAGCTGCCGCCGCTCGCACCCACGCGATGCGCTCAGCTCATCACTTGACAGCCTCACAAAACGGGTGGACATCAACCCCGACAGCACAGCCGACGTGCTCAACGCACGCGAGGCCCTATTCAGCGCGGCCGACGAGGCCACGCGGATGCGCTTCGAGCTGTTGCGCACGGCCGCTCTCTTCAAGGCACACCGCACGCCAAACGACGACAGACCGATGCGCGCCGTCGCTGCGTACTACGAACGTAAAGGCACCGCCCTTCAACAGGCTTGGGCCTACTACCACCTTGGTGGCATCTACGCCGACCGTGGCGATGCCCCGGAAGCCATCAACTGCTACCACAAGGTGCTTGACCTCGAAAAGGAGCTCTACGACCAAAGCAAACTGATGTTCTTTACTTATACACGTCTCACCGCCATATACAGCAACCAGTACAAACCGCAATATGTCATCACCACTGCGCGGAAAGCCTTGGCTTACGCACAGCAAATCCGGAACGTCCACTACATCGGGGATTGCTATGAAACGCTTGCAAATGGTTATAGACTAAACAATCAACAAGACAGCGCCTTTCACTACTTTAACAAGGCATGGCAACTGCTCTGGAACAAGGCACAGCTTCACTTGACAAGCGACTTGTTGGACCATTACATATTATTGTGCATCGAGACCGATTCTCTTGACTTAGCCCAAAGACTAATGGCCAGCATGCCACACCATCCCGACAGTCTGAGCGGTTTCAGCAACGTGGTCGTGGGTGATTATTTCTTAGCCCGCAAACAGGCAGGACTGGCCGCACCATACTTCCGCCGAGCCACACAAAGCGACAAACTCCGCCACCGCGCATACGGATGGCAAGGTTTGCTCGAATGTGCCCGCCTGCGGGGCGACGTGCAGGCACAAGCGGACTACTCCGACCGTTACATCGCCACGCACGATTCCGTGGACAACCACATTGACGAAGAAACAGTAAGTCAAGCCTATGCTCAGTTCAATTACGATACCTACCGGGCTCAACGTAACGTTCTCACCGATCAATTGGCACGCAGCCAGAAATTTGAGTCTCTCTTCTGGACGACACTGGGGGCCTGTTCCGCTTTGGCAGCTGCCGTCAGCATACTGGCCATCATAGCACGGCGGAGACGCAGACGCATCAAAACTTGTACCTATCGGCTGGAAAAGGCCCTAAACAAGGTCCGGACGCTACATCAGACCGTCCTTCGCGTCCAAAAAGAGACCGAAACAGCCCACACAACGTTAGCCAAGAAGGAATCGGCACAGCAACAACAGACAAGAAAGCTACGCGATAAGGCCGAATTGCTCTACAAGTTCCACAAAGCGGTCATAACAAGGGAACAGCCCGACGGGAACGATTGGACCGCCCTGATACACGTTGTCGACACTCAATGGGACAACCGGGGCACCAGTCTTGTTGTCTCGCCATTAGGGCTCACCAATAAGGAAATACGCCTCTGCTTGTTGCTCTACTTCCAGTTCAGCTACAAAGAAATGCAGTTTCTCCTCAGCGTCAGCAACCCGAGCATGGAAAAAAGCCGTCTCTTGGCCAAACTACAAGCAAGGCGGCAAGAGTTAGACCAAGGGGGCCAAGCACTTGTCGACGCGTGGCTTCAAAAACTCATTCTCAAGCAAAAGCCTCTTTATTCCGGCAAATTTCCCCCTCACGGCTGAAATGATGGACGCTATGACCGACATAACCGCCGAACAAACAGAAAAACAGGACTGAGTTTGGCTCGTTCGGCAATTTCTGTTTATCTTTGTTGCACGAAGATAGGATGCGGCGCGACAGTGCCATGAAGAAAGCAAGCTTTCGCTTGTCGTTGCGCTCGCTCTCCACTTTCTTTGTTCCCAAACCTACTGTCACTTTTGTCAATCCATAAAGAAAAAGAAATATGTTCGACGTAAAAGCCTGCCTCGCCGCCTGCGAGGAGAAAATGGAAATGAGTGTGATGCACCTCGAAGACGTTCTGGCCACTATCCGTGCCGGAAAAGCCAACGTACACATCCTCGACGCCATCCGCGTAGACTCCTACGGCTCGATGGTGCCCATCAACAACGTAGCCGCCGTGACCACGCCCGACGCCCGCACGATAGCCATCAAGCCGTGGGACAAGTCGATGTTCCGCGTCATCGAGAAAGCCATCATCGACTCGGAAGTAGGCATCATGCCTGAGAACAACGGCGAAGTGATCCGCCTGAACATTCCGCCCCTCACCGAAGAGCGGCGCCGCCTGCTCTCGAAGCAATGCGGAAAAGAGGCCGAGGAGGCCAAGGTGAGCGTGCGCAACGCCCGCCGCGACGGCATCGACAAACTCAAAAAGGCCATCAAGGACGGACTGAGCGAGGACCTCGAAAAAGACGCCGAGGGCGACCTCCAAAAGATGCACGACCGGATGATCAAGCGCATCGACGAAATCCTGGCGGCCAAGGAGAAGGAAATCATGACCGTCTGACACGAAAAAACGAAGGCTCATGCACGGCACCGTCATCCGCAACACTGGCAGCTGGTACGTCGTCCGCACGGACGACGGCCGGCACGTCAGATGTAAGGTCAAGGGCAACTTCCGCCTGCGCGGCATCCGCTCGACGAGCCCTGTCGCCGTGGGCGACGGAGTGACGCTCGGCGAGGAGACGGACGGCACGGCCTACATCACCGAGCTGGACGAGAGGCGCAACTACATCGTCCGGAAAGCCTCGAACCTGTCGAAACAAAGCCACATCCTGGCCGCTAACGTCGACGCCACGCTGCTCGTCGTGACCGTGGCGCGACCCGTGACGACGACCACCTTTATCGACCGCTTCCTAGCCTCGGCCGAGGCCTACCGCGTGCCGGCCCTGCTGGCCTTCAACAAGACCGACGAGATGGACGACACCGCGCGCGACGAGGCCGAGGCGCTCATGCTCGTCTACCGCCACATCGGCTACGACTGTTTCCCCCTCTCGGCCCTGACGGGCGACGGCCTCGACGCCCTGTGCCGGGCCATCGCCGGGAAAACCGTCCTGCTGGCGGGCCACTCGGGCGTGGGGAAATCGACCCTGCTCAACCGCCTCGTGCCGGGCGCCGACGCCCGCACGGCAAGCATCTCCGAGACCCACCAGACGGGACAGCACACCACGACGTTCAGCGAGCTCTACGACCTGCCCGGCGGCGGCGCGCTCATCGACATCCCGGGCATCAAAGGCTTCGGCACATTCGACATGGACCCCGCCGAGGTGGGCCACTACTTCCGCGACATCTTCGCCCTGTCGGCCGGTTGCCGCTTCCACAACTGCACCCACACGCACGAACCGGGATGCGCCGTGCTCCGCGCCCTCGACGAACATCGGCTGGCTCCCTCACGCTATGTATCCTACCTGAGCATGCTCGAAGACAAAGACGAGGCCAAATACCGCCCGGCCTACTGACGCCGCCACACCGCCCATCCTCAAAACCTATCGCCATGGAACTGCTCACAATCATCATCCTGCTGGCCATCGTGACCCTCCTGCTTTTTGCCATCGAAGCCCTCATCACGCCAGGTTTCGGCGTCGCGGGCATCTGTGGCGCCGTCTGTGCCGTCGTGGCCAACATTCTCACTTTCATCCGCTACGGCAACGCCATCGGGATGGCTGTCCTGGGCGCCACGGTGGCCGTCGTCATCGGCTTCCTCTACTGGCTGAGCCGCTCACGCGCCATCGAACGCGCCACACTACACAGCACCATCTCTTCGACAGCCGCCACACCCGCACAGCTCAGCATCAAAGCGGGCGACGAAGGCCGTGCAGAAACTCGCCTTGCCCTCATCGGCAACGCCGTCATCGACGGCAAAACGGTGGAAGTCAAATCAGCCGACGGCTTCATCGACGAAGGCACGCCCATCGTCGTCACCCGCGTAGAAGACGCCCTCATCCTCGTGCGCCGCAAGCCCGGAAAAAACGTTTAACCTACCAAAATCTAAGCCTATGATCTCACCTATTTTCGCTATCATCGTCGCGATAGCTGTCATCGTCGTACTAAGCATCTTTTTCCACTTCGTACCCTTCTTTCTCTGGCTGTCTGCCAAAGTGTCGGGCGTCCGGATCTCACTCATCCAGTTGTTTCTGATGCGCATCCGGAACGTTCCGCCGTCTGTCATCGTGCCGAGCCTCATCGAAGCGCACAAAGCCGGACTGGGTTACATCACCCGTGACAATCTCGAGGCCCACTACATGACGGGCGGCCACGTGCAACGCGTGGTCCACGCCCTCGTCTCGGCCTCAAAAGCGAACATCGACCTCTCCTTCGAGAAAGCCACGGCCATCGACCTGGCCGGACGCGACGTATTCGAGGCCGTGCAGACCTCGGTCAACCCCAAAGTCATCGACACGCCGCCAGTGGCCGCCGTGGCCAAGAACGGCATCCAGCTCATCGCCAAAGCCCGCGTCACAGTGCGTGCCAACATCCACCAGCTCGTCGGCGGCGCAGGCGAGGATACCATCCTGGCCCGCGTGGGCGAAGGCATCGTGTCGAGCATCGGCTCGGCCTCCTCACACGAAGAAGTGCTCGAAAATCCGGACTCCATATCGAAACTCGTGCTCCGCAAGGGCCTTGACGCCGGCACTGCCTACGAAATCCTGTCCATCGACATCGCCGACATCGACGTCGGCAAGAACATCGGCGCCACACTCCAAATCGACCAAGCCAACGCCGACAAGAACATCGCACAGGCCAAAGCCGAAGAGCGCCGCGCCATGGCTGTGGCACAGGAGCAGGAGATGAAGGCCTTGGCACAACAGGCCAAAGCCGAGGTCATACAAGCCGAGGCAGAAGTGCCCAAAGCCTTGGCCCAGGCACTGCGCGACGGCAACATGGGCTTCATGGACTTTTACCGCCTGGAAAACCTGAAAGGCGACACCGCCATGCGCGAGAACTTCTCGAAATTCGGCAAGGACGACGTCAAAGATATTCTCAAATGAAGACAGCCTCCGACGCATCTTCCCAATGCCTAAGGCTCCTGAACCATAAACAATGCTAAACAATCAAACATATGGACAAATTTACATCTCTGCTCAATCTTCTCTCACTGGGCTTGGCGTTTTCCATGAACGGGCAGACAGCCAAGGCGGCATCGCCTGTCCTTTCCAGCACAAACACTACAACAAACCACATGTCAGCCTATATGGCCGAAGAAAGTTCCACGTCTGACAATGAAACTGCCGAAGGGACTCCCGTCACCATCACCGTCGACATAACCACCGGAAGCCTGGCCAGCGGTACGGGAAGCACCTATTCCAACAGCTGGACCAGCACGGCTACTGACCCGCAGCTTTCGCTGTCGTGCGGTGCCAACAACATGGTAGCCAACGGGACGAGCCTGGCACTCTGCCAAGGACAACGCGGCAATACGTACACCCTCAGCGTACCCCGCGGATGGCTCATCAGCGAATACGCGTTCGACTTCACCAACTCGGGCGAAGACATGACCATCACGCCCGACGGCGGCAGTGCCATCACCTGTGAGGGAGACGGCACTGCTCACGTGGCGGCGACAGCCATCAATGCCCAGTCGGCAACATTCACCGTCACAGCCGCAAACGGAACGGCAGGCGCACAGGCTATCACAACAAACTTCACCGTCACCGTGGACAAAGCGCCGGAAAGCGAATTTAATGTGACCGAGATATTCTCGTCGGAGACAGGCGGCGACATACCCTATCGCATCCCCGCCATTACGCGGCAGCCGAACGGCAACCTGCTCGTTGTTTCGGACTACCGCTACTGCCGTGCCGACATCGGTTTCGGCCACATCAACATCGTAGGTCGCATCAGTACTGACAATGGCCAGACGTGGGGCGAAGAAATCCTTATCGCCGAAGGGAACGGAATTACAGGCGATCCGGCCTGCGGATACGGCGATGCAGCCATTGTCACAGACAGCATCTCCGGGCGCATCCTCATGATGTGCTGCACGGGCAACGTATTCTACTCCAACGGCAACCGCCAGAACCCGCTCCGCACCGCGCGCCTTTACAGCGACGACGGCGGCCTCACATGGAGCCAGCCCGAGGACGTGACGGAACAGATCTACGGTCTCTTCGACGAGGAAGACGGAACTTCAATCGCAGGCCTTTTCTTCGGTTCCGGACGTATCGCACAAAGCCAGCTCGTCAAAGTGGGAGACTATTACCGGCTATACGCCGCACTCTGCACCCGCAGCGGCAACCGTGTCATCTATTCTGACGACTTCGGCGGAACATGGAAAGTGCTTGGCGGCGTCAACGCCACTCCCGCGCCCAGCGGCGATGAGCCCAAATGCGAAGAACTTCCCGACGGCCGCGTGCTGCTGAGCAGCCGCATGAACGGCGGACGCTACTTCAACATCTTTACGTACACCAACCGGGAAACGGCCGAGGGCTCTTGGGGTACAGTCGTGGCCAGCAATCAGCAGGAAGGCGGCATCACCGTCAGCCAGAACTCGACGAACGGCGAAATTCTCCTTATTCCGGCCGTGCGCAACGCCGACGGCAAGAAGATGTACCTCGCTTTGCAATCCATTCCCTTCGGTCCGGGACGCGCCAACGTAGGTCTCTGGTTCAAAGGCCTCGAAACGTATGGCGATTACAGCACCCCGGCGACCTTTGCTTCCCAATGGGAAGGCAGTTACCAGGTGTCGCAACTCAGCTCGTGCTATTCGACCATGATGATGCAGGCTGACGGCAAACTCGCCTTCATCTATGAGGAAAGCACCCCGACGGCTGTCAGCGGTGGCTACACCATCGTCTATGCGCCCCTCGATATCGAAACGATCACCGGCGGCCTTTACAGCTTTGACAACAGCGTGAACCGCATGGATTTTTTAGCCGACGGCGTCGATGAGCTCACAAGTTCACTGGAAACGACCGGTTACGTAGGCACCATCTCCGAAGAAGGGATTGCCGACGTTTACCAAGCCGCCGACGCCTTCAAAAACGTTCCGACGTTCGACAACTATTTCGCCATCATCAGCGCAATCAACAATCCGGCCAAAACCATCACTTTTGATCCGGCCAAAGTGTACCGTATCTACAACGCACGCGCCGAGGAAGCCCTCAGCAGCCTTAGGGTCAGCCAACGTTCCAACGGCAATTTCTCGGGAAACATCGTCACGGCGGAAGACTTCGGCAGCAATGACTATGCTGCACTTTGGAAGTTTGAAGGAAACGAAACAGACGGCTACAAATTGAAAAATCTGAACGCTGATGCCTACTACGTGGCAGCAGAAAGCAACGCGTCTCTCAATACCACCGAAACGGCCTCTGTGCTGGCCATCGGCGAAGGTTCAGCCAAGGATAACTGGACGCTCGCTGTGACCAACAACACGAGCCTGGGCGAAAACGTCTACCTTAACGCACACCACTGTGACGACGCCAACCAAGGCAATCCCAACAGCCACGCCATCGGCACGTGGAGGAACGGTGCCTCGGATGCCGGCAACCAATGGATGCTTCAACAAGTGGACACTATGACGACAACCCTCGATGAAAGCGGATACGCAGCAGTCGACTATCCCTTCGCCGTCCGGCTGCCTGAGGGACTCACGGCCTACACCACACTCGGTGAAGAGAAGTCCGCCCTCGTGCTGAAAGCCATCGAGGGTGACGTGCTCCCCGCCCACTCGCCCGTACTCCTCGGCGGCAATGCCGGGACCTACACGCTCACCATCCTCGACGAAAACACCGACGAACCCCTCGCCACGGGGTTCGACGGTGTGACGGTACGCACCATCATCAGCAACGACGCAAACCACTATCTCCTCGGCGTTGAAGAAGGAACAAGCGAAGCTGTGTTCAACCTCACCTCGTCGACCAGCATAGCCGCCAACACGGCTTACTACACAACCACGACCGAGGACATCGACGCCTTTACGCTGACCACAAACACCGTAGGCATCGACGGAGTGACGACAGGACCGGAAAAGAGCACTTCTTTCTACGACCTCAGCGGCCGCCGCGTGGAGAAGCCCGCACACGGCATTTTCGTGACCGGTTCGGGCAAGAAAATCATCGTCAAATAAGACGATCCATACAGGCTGCCGACAGCGCCAGAGAGCGTCTGAAAGCAACCATACGGCACAAAGAGAGCGGCAGTCCGGCCGGATGTGACGGACTGCCGCTCTCTTTGTGCCCACCCAACTCCTGGGCGACGGGAACTCACTGGCGATAGACCTTCTCGCCTGTGCTGGTGACGTAAATACCCGAACCGGGCTTCTCCACGCGGCGGCCGCTGAGGTCGTAGAAAGCGGGCGTCCCCGGCGCGGCAGCGTCACTGAGTTCGACGCTCTCGACCGGCGTTGCCCCGGGACGGAAGTTGACCTCGATGGCAGCCGGATAGATGCGCTCGGGATCGAAGAACGTGGCACAGCTGTTGACCATGTGCTTCACGTCGGGTTGCAACATTCCTTCGAAATACTCATTACCGTTCACCGTGACGGTCACGGGCTGGCTGAGGTCGACCATGTCATTATTGAGATAGATGAGCACCTTTCCATTACGCACCGTGGAATAAACGCGGCGGTAACGGATGGCGATGCCGGTGGAGGCGTCTGTCTGGATGGCATAATAACGCACACGGTCGGCCGTGATTGAGATATGGTTACCCTCTATGTCCATGCAATAATAGACCGGACCGCTTCCGGGGTCGTCCGTCACGACAAGGTTGTAAAAGCCCTTGCGTTGGATGCCGTCCATGGAATAATTCTCCCAGTTGACATGCTTCGGATGGAGGCGGCGCGTATAGCGTTTCAGCCACGGCGTGGTCGGACTGTAATCAATGCCGTGCCCCTGACCCGGAATAAGCTGCACGTTGTGCACATAATCGTCCGGATAGAGGGCTTGCAGGCTGTCGAAAGTCTCCTTGGCAACCGTCGTGAGCTGGTTGCGGCAGAAGCCGTTGTCGTTGGCACCCGTACGGAGCGAAAAAGCGATGTGGCGGCAGTTCTCGGCCGGCGCGTTGATGAGCGGCTCTCCCCCCGCCATCGGGCCGGCTGCAGCAAGGTAGTCGGCATAAAACGAAGCCAGGCGCTGGCTGCCGTAGCCACCCTCAGAAATCCCAAAGAAATAAACCCTGTTCGGGTCGACATAACCAGCCACGAAAACCTGACGCAGGAGTTTTTCCCAAGCGTACTGCTTGGCCTTCTGCCACCAGCGGTAATACTCACCGGTGTTCGGGATCTGCGGAATGAAATAGAGCGAGGGACTGTCGTTGAAGCTCGTGCAAAGCGTGTGCCCCCCGTTCCATTCGCTGTCGCGGTCGCCCGAACCGTGCAGGTAGACGAAGAGCGGGTAGACGTTGTCGGCCGTACGCCCTTTGTAGCCGAACCAATAGTTCATCACAGCGTTGGGCTCAAGGTTGGAAGGCAGGTTCCACACTCCGCTCTTCTTCTGCGCAAGCGGGGCGAGAGGAATGAGTTTTTCCTCGTCAAAAGCGTTATTGGCCTCGCACCAGGCCGCCCACACCTCGTCGCGGGCCGCGTCGAAGTCAGCCTCGGACAGGGGACGGCTGCCCTCATACGTGCCCGACATGTCCGGAAGGTAGGACGAAAAGAAATTGGTGATGTCCGACGCCTCGTCGGCCGTCTTGTCAGCAGTAGCGGCCGCCGGTTCAGTCACCGCCACAGTTTTCACCGTCCTACTGTCAGCATTTACATGCAGGGCGGCAGCAGCCATAAAGGCAGCACCAAGGCACAACGCCTTGGCTTTCGGTGTATGAATGTTCATTATCTCTTATGTTTAAGGATTACTTCTGCGGACAAAGATAGTGCAAATGAGCGAAATGGCAGGCGAAAAATCATTAGATTTTCGACAGGAAAAGCCCGGGAACCTTCTGTCAGCGAGCAGTATCCCTGCGCCGCTGTCCACAAACGGTCGATGACCGAAATGCATGCCCGAGATGTATTACGACAGACAGACTCCACAACATATGCGTGGACGGTGTCAATATATCTGTTGAGTCAGGCTTTACAAGGGCCTGCATTTTAAGACGTAGTATTTACTTTGAACTTGGTTGCGCGCCGGCAGCCGGATGCCCTTTACACGTACAAAATATCCCCGCCGCTTCTTTGAGAAACGGCGGGGATATTTGTGTGGAACAGGAGCGCCCCTTGTCTTGTGAAAATCACTTCAAATTACCGACGCGCAAAAGGTATTCGGCTATCTGCACGGCATTCAGGGCCGCGCCTTTCTTGATTTGGTCGCTTACGAGCCAGAATGTGAGGCCATTGGGATTGGCCAAATCCTTACGGATACGGCCCACGAAGACTTCGTCCTTACCGGCAAGGAAGAGAGGCATGGGATATTCCTTGGCCGCAGGGTTGTCCATCAGGACAAGTCCATCGCCACCGGCGATGGCTTGGCGTGCCTGCTCGACGCTGATGGGCGACTCGGTCTCGACCCATACGCTTTCGGAATGCGACCGCAGCGACGGCACGCGCACACACGTGGCGCTTGTCAGGATGTCGCTGTGCATGATTTTCCGGGTTTCGTTGAACATCTTCATCTCTTCTTTGGTGTATCCATTGTCTTGGAACACGTCGACCTGCGGAATGAGATTGAACGCCAGCTGATAGGGGAATTTTTCGACCGTGACGTCCTCGCCGGCAAGCACCTGGCGATACTGCGCATAAAGTTCGTCCATCGCGGCCTGGCCTGCTCCGCTGGCAGCCTGATAAGTGGACACATGGACGCGCCGGATGGGACTGATATCGTTGATGACTTTGAGCGCCACGACCATCATGATTGTCGTGCAGTTGGGATTGGCGATGATGCCGCGCGGACGGTTAAGCGCATCTTCGGCGTTGCACTCCGGCACGACGAGAGGCACGTCTTCATCCATACGGAAAGCGCTCGAATTGTCAATCATGACCGCGCCATACTTGGTGATGTCGGCGGCAAACTCTTTCGAGGCTCCCGCCCCGGCCGAGGTGAACGCCACGTCCACGCCCTTGAAGGCGTCGTCGTGCTGGAGCAGCTGAACGGTATATTCCTTGCCCTTGAACACGTACTTCTTGCCCGCACTACGGGTAGAACCGAACAAGAGGAGGTTATCGACAGGGAAGTCGCGCTCGGCCAACACGCGAAGGAACTCTTGGCCTACGGCGCCGCTGGCGCCGACGATTGCTACGTTCATTTTCTTTTCGGATTGAATGATTATCGGCAATGTGAGTGATTGCCGTGCAAAAGTAGAACTTTTCTACGGCAAAACGGCTGAAAATCCCAACTTTTTCTTTCCTTTGCAATTAAATACTGAGCATGTGACGCAATTGTTGGCAGACATATCGCACTACTTCCCCATCACGGATCCGACCTGGATCTTCTTCGTCGTGCTCTGTATCATCCTTTTCGCGCCCATGCTGCTGAACCGCCTGCACATCCCCCACATCATTGGCATGGTGCTGGCAGGAATCCTGGTAGGCGAGTACGGTTTGGGGCTGCTTCGGCGCGACGCGAGTTTCCAAATCTTCGGCGAGGTGGGACTCTACTACATCATGTTCACGGCCGGACTGGGCATGGACATCGGCGGCTTGAAACGTAACCTGAGCCGGGGGCTGACGTTCGGGGCAGCCACAGTGGTGATTCCCGGCGTGGCAGGTTATGTCGTGGGGCATTTCGTGCTTCACTATCCGCCTGCCGCCTCACTGCTTCTGGCTTGCATCCTGGCCTCGCACACCCTCGTTGCGTTCCCCATCGTCACGCGCTATGGCCTCATGCGCCACATCAGCGTGACCATCAGCGTAGGCGCCACGATGCTGGCCGTGCTCGGTTCGCTGCTCGTGCTGGCCGGTATTTCGGGCACGTTCACAGGCTCGGGCGACGCTGTCTTCTGGGTTTGGCTCGCAGTGAAGTGCATCCTTTTCTGCCTGTTCATGTTTTTTGCCCTGCCGCCCATCATCCGCGGCTTTTTCCACAACGTGGCCGACAATGTGTTCCAGTACATCTTTGTGCTGATCATCGTTTTTTTCAGTGCGGCGTTCAGCAAGCTGTGCGGCCTCGAAGGCATCTTCGGCGCCTTCCTTGCCGGACTTGTGCTGAACCGCTACATCCCCCCGGCTTCCCCACTGATGCACCGCATCGACTTCGTGGGCAACGCCCTGTTCATCCCTTACTTCCTTATCGGTGTGGGAATGCTTATCAACGTCGGGCTGCTCTTTGAGGGCTGGCACACACTCTGGGTCGTACTGGTGATTCTCGCGACAGCCACCGTGTCGAAAGGACTGGCAGCCTGGACGTGTCAACGCCTCTTCCGGTGGGACAAGGCGTCGGGCTGGATGATGTTCGGACTGAGCAACGGACATGCGGCCGGCGCGCTGGCCATGGTGATGGTGGGCACGGCCCTTTATGTGGCTCCGGGACAGCCCCTGATGAGCGACGAAGTGATGAACGCCATCGTCATGCTCATCCTCTTCTCGTGCATCATCAGCTCGTTCGCCACTGAACACGCGGCAAAGGAGCTCGCCCTACATGCAGAAACCGGCACTCAGCAGACGCAGGACGAAGAGAAAATCATGATTGCGCTGCACAATCCCTCGACGGTCAGTTCGCTCGTGGCCCTCGCCCTGATCGGCGCCCACAAGCGGGGCATGCCACTCGTAGCGGTCAACGTGGTCCTCGACAACGCAGAGAGCGAAAAAGCCCGCGCGCAAGGGCTGCGCATGTTGGACAAAGCGGTCAGCATGGCGGCCGCCGTCGACATCAAGATGGAAACACAAAGCCGCTGGGCTGTCAACGTGACCAGTGGCCTGATCCATGCAATGAAAGAATTCCGCGCCACGGAAATCATCATTGGCCTGCACCAACGGCAACACCTGTCGGACATATACTACGGCCGCGTGGCCCAGACGCTCATCGCCGGCATCGACCGGCAGATCTCGGTGCTACGCTGCACAGTGCCGTTCAACACGCTGCGGCGCATCCATGTGCTCGTCCCGTCGAAGGCGCAGTTCGAGGTCGGATTCCAGCGCTGGATCGACCGCATCGCGCGCATCGCCGGGCAACTCGACGGGCGCATCACATTCTACGCACACCCCAAGACACTCGACGGCATCACCCGTGTCATGCAGGAACGCCACGACGACCGCACCTATAACAGCGTAGTGTTCACCGATTGGAGCAACCTTGTCAGCATCGCAAGCCACGTGGCGTCCGACCACCTCGTCGCGGTTGTCGCAGCACGCCGCGGAACCCTCTCATACAAGCAGCGGCTCGACACCCTGCCCGATCTCCTGGAACGCTATTTTTCAAGCCGGAGCCTGCTCGTCATCTACCCCGACCAATACGGATCGGCAGAAGTACACCCCTCGTCGTTCAGTGCCGCCCTCTCACCCTCAGCCCCACACGAATGACCCTCACACCCGACGAAAACTGGCAAGAACGCACCCGCCTGCTGCTCGGCGAAGAACGCTGCGAACGGATGGCCCGCGCCTCGATAGCCGTGGTCGGGACAGGCGGAGTGGGCGCCTATGCCGCCGAGATGCTCTGCCGCGCAGGTGTCGGAAGACTGACCCTCATCGACGCTGACTGCGTGGCCCCTTCAAACATCAACCGCCAGCTACCGGCCCTCCACTCCCTCGTCGGACAGAAAAAGGTGGACGTCCTCGCCCGCCGTTTCCTCGACATCAATCCCCGCCTCCACCTCGACGTCCGCGCCGCGTATCTCACGCCCGACGATATGCCCGCCCTCCTCGACGAGAACTTCGACTTCATCGTCGACGCCATCGACACCATCGCCCCCAAATGCGCCCTGCTCATTGAGGCCCTGCGCCGACACCAACCCATCGTCTCGTCGATGGGCGCCGGGGCGAAGACGGACATCACGCAGATCCGTCAAGACGACCTTTGGCGCACGTTCCACTGCGGACTGGCCAAGGCAGTCCGCCACAACCTGGCCCGCGCAGGACTGCGCGGCTGGCGATTGCCCGTAGTATTTTCGACCGAACAGGCCGATCGCGCGGCAGTCGTGACCGTAGAAGGCGAGAGAAACAAGAAAACAACCGCCGGCACCGTCAGCTACATGCCTGCCACATTCGGCTGCTTCCTCGCCGCCTATGTCATACGGAAACTCTGATCGCTCCACTCCCCATACGTACATCCCCGCTTGATTGTTGCGTCAGCATTATCAAGCGGGGATGTACGTATGGGGAGTGGATAGGGAAATCACGGCACAGCATCAACGAAAAACGGCATGGAGGAACATGATAGTCCACCCACGAAACATGTAAGCATCAACGCCCGACAGCCGTAGGAAATGCCCAAAAACGTGTCGCACGACGCAGCAGTAACCACGAGGACATGGAAAGCGCAACGAGAAGCAGCCCCGTGGTCATGAGAATATCGCCCAATCCCACAAGAGGCGTCACCACCACACCGCCGGCAAAGCCCGCCGCACCCAACAGGGCCGAAGCCACACCGGCGCGGTCGCGCTCGCTGTCCATGGCCAAGGCATTAGAGGCCGTAAAACCGAGTCCCACTGCTGCCAGCAGCACAAATACAAGCAGTTCGTATACCCAAAACGGACAACCCGCAGCCAACGCCACGCATAGCGAAAGACCGAAAATGAACTGTCCGCGCGAGGCTACGTGAAGCGCCCTCGCCATATGCGCGAAACGCGCGGACAGCCCCGTAGCCCCCACCATGGCCAAGGCGTTGACACCAAAAAACAGGCTGAACGTAAGAGGTGAAAGGTGGAAGTGGTGCTGCATGATGAACGGTGCCGACGAGATATAAGTGAACAGCAAGGCCATCGACAAACCATACTGCATGACATTAGACACATAGCTGCGGTTACGCAGGACGCTAAGGAAACCTGCACGTACCTCACGGAAAGACCAAGGCTTACGGCACGAAGGGGCGAGGGTTTCGCAGAAGCGGCATGTGGCACCCACCAGCAACAGACCCAAAGTGAAAAGGAACCAGAATATGCCTTGCCAGCCGGCTACAGCGTCGAGCAGCCCGCCTGCCACAGGAGCTGCCACCGTAGCCACACCATTGATGGAACCTACAACTGCCAACACTGCCGCCAATTCACGGGCCGAATAACGGTCTGCTGCCACCGAGCGGGACAGCACTACGCCTCCGGCACCAGCCAGCCCCTGTACAAAACGTGAAACGACGAACTCCCCGATGGTGCCTGCATAAAGGCAGCCCATTGTGGAAAGCAAGAAAAGGCACAAAGCCACGAACAAGGGGCGCCGGCGCCCATAGGCATCGCTCAGCATTCCGAACACGAGCTGCCCTATGGCAAGCCCTGCCATGCAGCTGGTAAGCCCCCACTGGACAGCCGAGGCTGACGTATGGAAATAACCCGTCATCGAAGGCAGCGACGGCAAATACATATCCATCACAAACGGCCCGAACGCACTCAGCAGGCCCAAATAAAAGAGTAAAAATGTCTTTGAATTATAGCAGTGTGACTTCGACATAGCTTCTTTTTACATTCTGACTGCAAAATTACGAGAAAAATCAGGTAGACAGCATGGCGAAACTCGCACAAAACATACCAGAATCAGAACAAAAGCAACAGATTCCGCATAAAACACCTATATTTGCATTCTGAAAAACGACTTCATACATGGAACACGAGCTTCCGTCCGACACAACGTCTGTCCGCCTGTCGCACACCGACCTGAGCGGACTGGACCGCTCCCCACGTCATGTGCGCTGCGGTCTCTACCTGGCCTGTACGAACGGAAAGGCCGTTATCTCGACCGGTGCACAGCGCTACGACCTCTGCCCCCAAACAGAACTCATCTTCCTGACGGGCAGCCTTGTACAAAGAATGTCTGCGGACGCCAGCTTCCACTGCCGTGCGCTGCTATTCCCGACAGAAGTGTTTCTCCGGGCCATGCGCCCCATCGACACGCCCTATTTCGACTATGCCCACGACCATCCGCATTATGTCCATACACCCGACGAACGCAGCCAAAAAACATGGCGCGAACTCAACTTGTGGTTCGATATGGGAGAAATGCTCTTCGAGCAGAACGAACCGGACTTCCGCAGGCAATTAGAACTCAACTACATGCAGAGCCTGCTCATGTGGCTTTTCAATACAATTCCCGAGAAGCAGGCACTCAGCCGCCCATACAGCCGCACACAGGCCCTCTGCCATCGCTTCATGCAATTGATACGCGAACACGGCTCGCACGAACACCAAGTCAACTTCTACGCCGACCAGCTCTGCATCTCGCCGCGCTACCTGAACCGCATCACGGCTCAACACATGGCCGGAAAGACTCCAAAACAGTTAATCGACGAGCAACTCGTGGCGGAAGCCAAAGTGCTCCTAGCCGAACCCAGCCTCACCATCACCGAAATAGCGCAGCGTCTAAACTTCGTCGAACAGCCGCACCTCACACGCTTCTTCAAGAAAGCCACCCACATATCTCCCTCCGAATACCGCCGCACCTTGCAACAGGCCTAGGGATACTTTCATACATTATAATGTCCGGGAAATGTATAATCATCGCCAGACTCCACACATAAGAGTTTTATTGCGAACTAACGGCATAAAGAAATTAGCCTGAAAAACAAGAACAAGCATCGTATGAACTACACAAAGCACATCACATTAAATACAGACCGGCTGCAATTACGGGAAATGAACCTTTCGGATATGGACGCCTTGTCGTTAATACTGCAGGATGAAAAAGTTATGTATGCGTACAATGGAGCATTCAACGATGAAGAGACAATAGCATGGATGCAAAAGCAATTGCGACGATATAAGGAATACGGCTTTGGTTTATGGGGAGTGGTTAATAAAAAGTCAGGCGAAATGATAGGTCAATGCGGCATTACCATGCAAGAATACAAAGGACTACAAGTTCCTGAAATCGGCTACTTACTTGCATATAAGTATTGGCATAACGGTTATGCTACTGAAGCTGCAACTTCTTGCCGCGAATATGGATTTAATGAATTACACTTTGACGCTTTATATTCCATTATACGAGATACAAACATTGCATCTCAAAAAGTTGCAATCCGTATTGGCATGAGATTAGTCGATACCACTGTCGTTCGCTATCGCGGAATAGATATGCCACATACGGTATTTAGCGTGAGAAGAAATGATATCTAAATAAAATGAGGGAACAATAGTCAAATAAGTTATCACCTATCCGCTCTCCACCATCCATACTGTTTCTCTGAAAAGAAACTGACCGTTTACCTTTGTTTTATCAAAGACGTACAAGTTACTCTGTCTCCAATTATATAAACGAAGAAAAAGCCAAGACATGAAACGTGGGGCACGAAACGGACAGGACAGATGAATCATGTACGCCGTCACGCCGCAAAAAAGAATCCCGTCCCCCTCGGGCCGCTCGGCCTGTGAGGGGGACGGGATCTTACTATCCATAAAAAAGGCGGCGACCTAC
>ERZ827496.44-NODE-44-length-155984-cov-12.381885_pt1 | contig 155984 bp, 127 predicted proteins | sample MGYA00519769_ERZ827496 | MGnify/ENA primary metagenome ERZ827496 (study PRJEB31778, sample SAMEA3449327) | human gut metagenome | biome: human gut; feature: human-associated habitat; material: faeces | place: United Kingdom | collected 2010/2012 ...
ACTACAAATTTGCCTTTAACCACAATCAAAATTAAAAAGACAAACCCTAATTTATATAACTATCTTTCCCATAATAAAAATTTATAATAATAAATCAATAATCACAACAATAATAAAATAATTTAAGGCAGAATAGCAAATGCAAAATATAATTTAACAAAGAAAATTTGTAAATTTAATAATTTATATGTTGACATATGTTATAAATTGGTATATAATACAATCAACCTAGACGTTTAGGCAAATATTTAACATTTTCATTTGATTAACCAATTGTATTTTCTTGAGTGAAATAATAGTACTATTTTATAATTGGTTTGGAAAGGAGTCAATTATGACTAAAAAAAGACTAATCCCTTTTGCAGTTGTTTTAGTAATGTTGTTCTCTATTTTCTCTGCTATTCCATCTGCAGGGGCTACATCAACAACACCGGTAAAACTGATTTATGCAACACCTAACGGAGTAGATGGTATTGGTGCATCAGGTTACATTGAAGTTGAGAACATTGCTTATGAAAAGAATGTTACTGTTCATTACTCATATAACGGTATTGACTGGTATGACTGTTCAGCACAGTACTACAAGCCTACTCACGGTAACTATGAGGCTTGGTCATTTGCAACACCGGGTATTTCAAGACCGGGTGGTGACTTACCTGTAACTGTTCAGTTTGCTATTAAGTATGAAGTAAATGGAAACACATATTGGGACAACAACAACGGTAATAACTACAAAGTATATTCCGGTTATCACGCACCATCTTTCTATGATTTTGGTTGTGGTGGAGTTAAAAACTACTATTCTTTTATAGATTTAAGCAATAATTTTACAGGTGCAGTTCAGCTAAAAAATCTTGGCTATGAAAAAGATGTAAAGGTAGTTTACTCTACTGACAACTGGAAAACAACAAAAAACGTAAATGCTTCTTTTGAATATACATCTAACCCATATGTAGAAAACGCAATAGAGGTATGGTACTATTCTGTTCCTGTTAACGATAATTCACTACAGTACAGAATTGAATACACAGTAAATGGCACAACTTATGTTGATGACAACTTTGGTGCTAATTATACTGTCACAAAATAAAGTACAAGTTTTAGTTTTTATTCATATACCTACTTCCTATGGAATGCTGAGGCATTATGCCTCAGCATTTCTCTTTTGTGGATTTTTATTATTTTAATATAAAATACATTTATACATATATAAAGAAATTCAGAACTCTGCAACTTTTCTGATTTTATTTGCAATAAAGTTAATTGGAATACAGAGAAACCCCCACAATGTGCTATAAAGAATACAAATCTGACCTGACAGATTAAGTGGCATTCTGCTGTAATTCCACACATTCATATGAAAAGTTAAGTTAACAATACAACCAACTATAAATTCTAATGCAGTTATTACAATTGCACCTAAGGCACATTTTTCTATTAAAGAATAATTACTCATATATCCAAAAAGTTTATATAAGGTTAAGAAACACAATCCACCAAGTAGTACCATTGTCCAATGGGTGTTACCTCTCCACATTATTTCAATCATTGCATAGGTAACTCCACCTATCAGAAACACCACCATATCCCATTTTATACTCATAAAAAATCACCACTTTTAGTATTAGTTAAAGTGGTGATTTTATTTATCATATTAATTTTTCTCTAAGATTTCTTTTATCTCATCTTTTGTAACAAGTACATTCAAAGCAGAAATCATTGCATTAGTTGTTAGGTATGTAGGTAGGTTAAGATACTTTAGCACCTTTTCCCTATTTGACTTTGAGTTATCTCTACCTGTTAAGCCAAGTTCAAAGAAATCATTTTTTGTAATTTCTTCTGTTTTCTTAACATTTTCCCCTTCAATAGTGGCACTTGACCTTTTGATTGCGTTTATAATTTCTTCATCACTAATACCCTCAACACCTAGGTATCCCTCTTTTGATGGTTTTTCTTTTCTCTTTTCCTTACCCTTTAGCTGAGGAATGTAGCACTGTTTAATTGTACTGTCATTTACAATTCCTTTTAAGAAATTTCTAATTACAAAACCTGCTGAGTCACTGTCTGTAATTATCAGCAGTCCTCTTTTATTTGCCAGTTGTCTGATTAAATTTTGCTTTTCTTTATCCTTGAAAACTCTAAAACCGTTTGTTTCAATAATAGGTGCATCAATAATACCTTTTAGCTTTATTTTGTCATACTTACCCTCTACAACAACTGCCTCTTTAATTCTTAGCATAGCTAATCTCCTTTGCTATTAAAGAAAGTTTTGCAATTAATTTTTCCACCAATATTCTACCGTTAGCTGATGTACTTTTTAACTTTAAGTCTGTATTAATAATTTCATCAATACTTTTTCTGATTGCCGGTGTTGAGATATACCTACCGTCTCTAGCTGAATTAGTCAGCACAAAACTTCTTTTGCCATAGTTAAATTCATTTGCTACAACAGTAATTGGTATTCCACTTTCACCGGCTACTCTTGCTCTATACAAATCCATATATGCATTTGCAATATTTGCAACAATAACAATAGGCTCTGTCTTTTGATAAAAGAGAATATCAAGTTCTTTATATGCTCTTTGCAAATCATTTTTGATAATATAGTTTGAAATATAATAAACCTTAGTTTCTAGGTTTACATGAACTAAATCGTTTATCATATCAATGGTAATTTCTTTACCGTCAGCATAGGCACATAGTTTATCAATTTCATTTTGTAATGCAGTTAAATCTGTACCAACATAATCAACAATTTTACCGGCATTAGCTAGGGTTAATGGGCAACCTCTCTTTGACGCTGCTCTGACTAACTCTTTTGATGTAGCATGAGAATCATACTTAGGATACTCAACCACAACACCGTTTTTATCAACCAGTTTAACAATAGACTTAAACTGAGCTTTTCTTGTATCTTTTCTGCCTTCCATACCACCTGTTGATAGTGTAGGAAAAGTAAAAATCAGCTTTGTTGACGGTGAAAGATTCTTGATAATAGTCTTTAGCTTTTCCATATCTGACTTAATAAGTGAATCAATATTTAAATCAGTAACCACAACACAGTTGTATTCACTCATAAAAGGCATAACATCACAGGCTACTGCAATATCATTTAGTTCACTGTTATTATCAAAATTATGGAAGTTAAATTCAGGTGGTTCTTCCCCCATAATTGCTTTTACTAACTGCTTTGTATATACCTTTACCAAGAACTTTTCTTCACCATAGATTACATAAACATTGCTAAATTCTTTTTTCTTCATTTGTCTTTTAAATTCCGATTCATTTAGTATCATTTACCACACCTCTGTCTTTGAAGAAAAGTCACCATTAAAAGTTGTATAAAGTTCATTTGAATTTATTGCGATATTTTTCATTGCATTTTTATAACTGTCTTCTGTACAACACAAAATAAGAAGATTTGTATTTATCAAATTGCTATTACTTATGTAAGATTTATCTGTAACTGTAATGTTAGGATTACGATACTGTTTATCTAAGTATTTACAATCACCACTTGATGGCAAAATCAAAATTGACTTATCATTAACTTTAGTGTAAATAAAAACGTTATCATTTCTTACAATATAAGTTATCTTTATCTCACCTAAATTTACAGTTGTATCTTTCTTAAATTCTGAAATATTTTCATAGCTATATGTATTTTCATATTTACTTTTATCTATCCTATGATATAGTAAAACTTTCTTTAAGTCAAATTCATTTAAAACATCACTACTGAAAATTGACCTTTTACTACTGTTATCTGTAATACTGAAAAAGTCATAACTATTGCTACTGTCACCTAAACTTGTTATAGGGTCATATATAACAGAACCACCACTACTTAGGATTGCAGATTTATTGTTACAATGTACACTAAGGGTTATACCATCACCTGTATCATAAACATTAATTCTAGGTGTATTGTAGTTAACTATATAGCTAGAAACGGAACCTACCACCAATACAAAAATCATAATCAAAGTAGCTAAAGGTACAATTCTTTTATAATTCTTTAAAAAAACTACTAAACAAATCATTGTAAAACACATTCCAAGAAAAACATATACAAAAACTTTGTTTGTACTAATATAACTAAATGGTAATTTAGATGTTGTACTTGCCACCCATCTAATATAGGTTGCCAATTTATCGGCTACAAATAGGAAAGGTGAATATAGCACTGCAATACCTGTTAGCCCTAAAACTCCACCTATCATAACAACAATCAGTAAAAATTCAAATACAGGTGAAATCAATAAATTTGAAAGTATCTGCACAAGTGAAATTCTTTTAAAGAATAATATTAATATAGGTGTAGAGAATGTACAAGCTGACAAAGTTATTGCTATTAAGTCTAATATATGAATTAAAATTCTTTTGTGGAATTTTAACTTCTCTACTAAGAAAATTCTTATAGGTCTTGAGAAAAGTATTATTCCCATTGTTGAGCCAAAAGAAAGTAATAACCCAACATCACCGGCAGAATAAGGATTGAAAAGCAAAATCACAAATGCTGAAATACCAAGGCTGTTTAAGGAGTCAGACTGTCTGCTAATCATCATTCCCAGTAGCATAAGAATAACCATTATACTACTTCTGATTACAGAAAAGGAAAGTCCCGTAAGTACCATATAAAACAAAACTAAAAGTATTGTTATCGGGCAGTAGATAAACTTTTTCTTAAATAGCTTTCTGAATATGAATAGAAATATCATAGATACAACAGTCATATGCATACCGGATACCACCAACAAATGTGACATACCTGCCTTTTTAAAGTCACTTTTCACATTATCTGTAAGGTAATTTCTTTCACCAAAGCCTATTGCACTACAAATTCCACTGTTGTCACTATCCATATAAGAATTGATTACAGTTACTAACATTTTCCTTAATTTATAAGGAAAATATTTTATAGAATGTGATGTTGCCTTAGTTACTGCACAATTTTTACTATCAGTAATTTTTGACCTTAAATAATAACCTTTCGTTTTATAATAGTCAGTTGAATTAATCTTTAAAGTACCCACAAAATCAATTGTGTCGTCCAAATCAGCCCTTAAATCACCTTTTGAAATTAGGGTAATTTTTACTGATTTTTCATCACTTCCAATGGTAGTAGTTTTTACAGGATAATAATACTGACCAAAATTTTCATATGGTGAGTCAATTACAATTCCTGATACTGCTGTTTCTTCATCAGAATTATTATATACAATTGGCTTATAATAGAAATTTGTGAAAATAGCAAAAAACAATGCTGAAAAAACTACAGCACCTAAAACCAACTTTATATAGTAATTCTTTCTATATTTCTTCACTATGAAAGAAAGTACAAACAATACAAAAGCAATTGCAGAAAGAATTAGTGAAAACTTTACACCAACAAAATAAGCGAATGAAAGCACTACTAAAGAAGTTATCCCAAGTAATGCACCCATTCGCTTCATAGTTTTACCTCATATTATGTAAATAGTGGTAGTTTCTCTAGGAATACAATGTCATCTCTTTCAGCAGCATCACCCTCAGCAAGAACTGATGCACAACAAACAGTATGACCACCGGCAGACTTACAAAGAGCCTTTAGTGCTTCTAGGCTTTCACCTGTACTAATAACATCATCAACAATAAGAACATTTTTGTCCTTAAGTAATTTTGCCTTTGCACCGTCAAGATATAGCTTTTGCACTCTTTGTGTTGTAATAGACTTTACATTAACAGACACAATATCGTTCATATAAAGTTTAACTGACTTTCTTGCAACAACATAAGGCTTGTTGCTTTGTCTTGATATTTCATAAGCTAAAGGAATACCCTTTGCCTCAGCAGTCAAGATAACATCAAAGTCACTGACTTTCTTTAGTAGTTCTGTTGCTGACTTAACAGTAATTTCTGTATCACCAAACATAATAAATGCTGCGATAGTTAGGTTGTCATCAACTTTACAAAGTGGAAGTTCTCTCTCACAACCGGCAATAGTCATTTTATATGATTTCATAATTTACTCCTTAAGCCATTTCTGTGTTAAGTTTCTTACCACCAAGTAGATGGAAGTGTAGGTGGAAAACTGTCTGACCGGCTTCTTCTTTACAGTTAGTTACTACTCTGTAGCCATTTTCAAGTCCAAGTTCCTTTGCAACCTTAGGAATAACTTCAAAAATGTGAGCAACTACTGAAGAATTTTCACTAGTAATTTCATCAGCACAACAGATATGTTCCTTTGGAATAAATAAAACATGAACGGGAGCCATAGGGTTTAGGTCCTTGAAACAAAGAATCTGGTCATCTTCATAAACCTTTGTTGATGGGATTTCACCTGAGGCAATTTTACAAAAAATACAATCACTCATAACAAATACTCCTTACTTTTTTGCTTTTATTTTTTTCTCTTCCCCACGAATTAGTCTACCGATATTCTCGTGGTGCTTAATTATAACAACAACACCTGTTAGCAACGCAATGGCAGAAACTATGAATACATAGGTTAGAGATAGAATTTGTGTAGTCTGATTTCTATATTCAAAGAAATATGTAACTAAGAAAGTAATTGGTCCGTAAAGTCCTGCACAAATCAGTGAACCCAAGGAAATAATCTTGCTACATAGGAAGATTATTAGGAAGATACCTAGGATAATTAGGAATGTTCTCCAGTCCAGTACAAAAATCATACCGATTGCAGCAACAACACCCTTACCACCTTTAAAGTGGAAATAAATTGGGAACATATGACCAAGGATACAACAGAAACCTGCAACATAGTTACATATTGAAGTACCTTCTACAAGTAAGTTTTGGTTAGTAGCCAAGAACACCTGTGCATCATTACTGTAGAAAATTGAAGTAAATACTGCAACACCTACCCAAATAAATACATTGGATAAAAGTACTGCCACAACTGCCTTTAAGAAGTCACACACAATGGTGATGATAGCCGGAACTTTACCAACACAACGAAGTACATTGGTAAAACCGGCATTGCCACTACCCATTTCTTTAATATTGCCACCTTTTGTTACAATCTTAGTAACGATGATGGCTGTGTTAATTGAACCAAGCAAATAAGCTAATATTGCCGGAATAATGCAAGATAAAGCAATTATCAAATACATTAGTACTTTTCTCCTCTCTCTCTAACAATAATACGGATTGGAGTACCCTCTAGTCCAAATGACTCACGAATACGGTTTTCCAAATATCTTTGATATGAGAAGTGGAAAAGCTCCTTATTATTACAGAAGAATACAAATGTAGGAGGCTTAGTTGATGCCTGAGTACAATAATAAATTTTAAGTCTTTTACCCTTATCTGTAGGTGGCTGAACTCTTGTAGTTGCAACATTTAATAAATCATTTAGCATACCTGTACGGATACGCATTGCGTTATTGTTTGCAACAGTTGTGATAAGTTCAAATAGGTTGTTAACTCTCTGACCTGTTTTTGCAGAAATGAAAATATATGGTGTATAGCTCATAAATGCAAATTCTCTGTCAAGAGTCTTTCTAAAGTCACCCATTGTGTGAGTATCTTTATCAATAGCATCCCACTTATTAACTGCAATAATGCAACCTTTACCGGCTTCAAGTGCCATACCGGCAACCTTACTGTCCTGTTCAGTATAGCCAACTTCAGCATCAATCATAATTACACAAACATCACATCTGTCAATAGCCATTCTGGCTCTGATAATACTGTACTTTTCAATGTTGTCATAAACTCTGGCTTTTTTACGCATACCGGCAGTATCAATAAAATTGAATTTACCATATTCGTTTTCAACAATAGTATCAATAGAATCTCTTGTTGTACCGGCAATATCGGAAACAATACAACGGTTCTCACCTGTAATATAGTTAATAAGTGATGACTTACCAACATTAGGTTTACCGATAACTGCAACAGAAATTACATCTTCATCAAGTTCAGCTTCATCTTCAGGTGGTAAAAATTTACAAACTTCTTCAAGCAAGTCACCTGTACCTGTACCATGAACAGAAGAAACCTGAATTGGCTCACCTAAACCTAAGTTATAAAATTCATAAAACTGTGCAGGTGGTTCACCGATTTGGTCACATTTATTTACACAAAGCACAACCGGCTTACCACTCTTTTGTAGCATTTGAGCAACTTCTTCATCAGTTGCAACAACACCGTCACGAACATCAGTTACAAGAACAGTAACATCAGCAGTATCAATAGCAAGTTCTGCTTGTCGTCTCATTTGTTTTAGGATAACATCATCGGAATATGGTTCAATACCACCTGTATCAATAATACGGATTTTGCGATTATTCCACTCACATTCACCATAAATTCTATCACGAGTAACACCGGGAGTATCATCTACAATAGAAAGACGCTCACCTATAAGTTTATTAAACAATGTTGATTTACCAACATTCGGTCTGCCTACAATAGCTACGATTGGTGTGGACATAAAACCCCTCCTATCTATAAATCAAAATTTTTAATTTTTCAATTCTTTTAACTTTTTAGCAATAAAATAATTTATCTCAAATACTAAACACAATAATCCATTATATTTTAAGCTAAACGCACTCTTATTATACCCTATTTTACGGCAAAATAAAAGATAATATAAGAAATATTTGACATAAAAAAAGACGGATATAAAATCCGTCTGTTTTTTATAAATTAAAATTATTCAGCTTCTACTGCAATAACCTGTCTGCCATTGTACTGACCACAGTTCTTGCAAACCTTATGTGGAGCTTTGTATTCGCCACATGTTGGACAAACTGCAAGTGCAGGAGTGTTTAACTTCCAAACATTGGATCTTCTCTTCATTTTTCTTGCGTGTGAATGTTTTCTCTTTGGTACTGCCATTTTTATTTCCTCCTGTAATATATGTTATTTTAATAATTCCTTTAGTACCTCTAAACGAGGGTCAATTTCTTCTGCCTGACAATCACATTCTCCATCATTCAAGTCCTTACCACATTTAGGGCAAATACCCTTGCAGTCCTCTTTACACAGGAACTTAACAGGTAAGTTAAGAATAATATCTGTCTGAACACAATTATCAACATCAAGAGTGTAATCCGGAACTTCAATGTAGTCATCATTGTCATCACCCTGAAGTGAAACCACAAGACGATGATTAAACTGGTAATTTAATTTTCTACTAACATCCTTAAAACATCTGTCACAAGGACGGTTGTAGGTAAATGATACATCAAAATTAACATCAACAAGACCAGCACGGTTTAAAGCCTCACCCTTTACCATTATAGGTGAAACGAATGGATAAACACCACTAATGTCTATGTCTGACATTGAAAAGGAATACTCAAAAGCCTTTTTACTGCCTTCCTGTAGGAAAACTTCTTTAAGGTTTAATATCATAAATACACCTTCTCCCAATAAACACGACTAATATTATACTCATCAAATAGCATTTTGTCAATAGAAAAAAGCCATTTTATTAGATTTTTTCTGAATTTTTTGTAATTTTCTTTGGTAGAATTAAGTACAATAATTTATTAATAATTATAGTATATTCATTAAGAAAAATCGGACAATTAATATGGTAACTTCAAAGGTTAAACCGTCAAAAAAGGACTGTTAAGTAACAGCCCTTTTAAGAGTTTTTAATTTAATTTTGAAAACTAATCTAAAATTAAACCTTTTCGCAAACTGCGTTAATACCTACCGGTAGGTCTTCTTCAGCAGCAGAAATTAGGAAAGTAATCTTTGTTTCTGATGCGTCAGCTAGGTTAGATGCTTTCTTAACGAATGCTTCTAAACCGTCAATACCTTCTGGGCAAATCTTGAATGTGCTATCAACAAGAATGTCTGTAACATCATAGTTACCTGCACAGATACCACTTAGGAAACCGAATAGTGCATCATAGCCCTGAATTTCGTAATGGTCAGTGTCAACAAGTCTAGCCTTATGAGTTACATCATATGTAAGCTTTTGACCTTTCTCAACTACAACAACATTGCCACTTGATGAAGCAACAGCTTCGTTAGCAAGTTGGATTAATTTCTTAGTTTTGCCTGAACCTTTCTTACCTGTTAGTAAAGTTACCATTTAGTCGTCCTCCTTTTAGGATAAATTTTTAATATTTTTTAGTTAAGTCTTGCTTCTAGTTCAGCTTTCTGATCTTCATAACCAGGTTTGCCTAGTAGAGCAAACATATTCTTCTTGTATGATTCTACACCAGGCTGGTTGAATGGGTTAACACCTAGTAGGTAACCACTGATTGCACAAGCCTTTTCAAAGAAGTAGATTAGGTAGCCTAGTTCTGTTTCTGTCATTTCTTCAACATCAAGAACCATATTAGGAACGCCACCGTCATTATGAGCAAGAACTGTACCCTGGAAAGCCTTCTTGTTAACAAAGTCCATAGTCTTGCCTGATAGGAAGTTTAGACCATCAACATTTTCTGGGTCTGTATCAAGAGTAATTTCTCTTGCAACCTTATTAAACTGTACAACAGTTTCAAATAATGTTCTTCTGCCTTCCTGAATGTACTGACCCATTGAGTGTAGGTCTGTTGAGAATACAACAGATGCTGGGAAGATACCCTTGTTGTCCTTACCTTCACTTTCACCAAACAACTGCTTGAACCATTCGTTCATCATTGTAAATGCAGGTTCATAAGCAACAAGTAGTTCTGTCTGGTAACCCTTTCTGTAAAGAATGTTACGAAGAGCAGCATACTTATAACAGTCATTTGTAAATAGGTCATCGTTATCAAAGTCGTTTTGAGCCTTTCTAGCACCTGCCATAAGAGCATCAATGTCACAACCTGCAACTGCAATTGGAAGTAGGCCAACAGCTGTTAGTACTGAGAATCTACCACCTACATCATCAGGTACTACGAATGTTTCGTAGCCTTCCTTAGTAGCAAGTTCCTTTAGAGTACCCTTTGCCTTATCAGTAGTACAGAAGATTCTTTCCTTAGCACCTTCCTTACCGTACTTCTTTTCCAGCATTTCACGAAGAACTCTGAAAGCGATAGCAGGTTCTGTTGTTGTACCTGACTTTGAAATCATATTAATAGAAACATCTTTACCCTCACAGATTTCTACAAGTTCAGAAAGAGCATTACTGCTGATTGAGTTACCTGTAAAGAAAATTTGTGGAGTATCTTTGCATAGTAGATTATAGTTAGGGGATTTTAAAAATTCAATAGCTGCTCTTGCACCAAGGTAAGAACCACCAATACCGATAACGATAAATACATCAGTATTCTTCTTAACTTTTTCAGCAGCTGCCTTAATACGAGCAAATTCTTCCTTATCATAATCTGTTGGAAGTGTTAACCAACCGATAAAGTCATTGCCTAGGCAATCACCTGTATGAAGTGCATTATGAGCAAGTTTCACCTGTGGTGCCATTGCTTCATATTCATGTTCACTTACAAATCCCTTTAAATATTTGTCACTTAACTTAGTAGCCATTTCTTTTTGTGCCTCCTTATCATTCCATAAAAGAATTATACACATATTATTTTATGGATTGGCACTATTATACTATATTTTGTATGTTTTTGCAACAGAAAAGTAACACTTTCACTAAATAAAATTTAATTTTTTATAAAGACACTAAAAAAGCCCACAAGTATCGGAAAGAATTAGCAAAAGAACATTCTTCTATATCTTCTTTTGCCTTAACTTTTACCTTTTCCACTAACTTTCCGTTTAAATTATATTCAATTTCACCAATCACCCGGTCTTGCTTTACCGGTGCATCTATTGAGTCAGGAATGTTTACTTTTGTATCTATTTTATCATTGTTGCCTTTTGAAATTAAAATTGACTTAGGTTCATTTGCAATGAGTGAAAGATTTTCTTTCATTCCTTTATTTACTTTAATTTTATCAATCTTTACTTTTTCAGGTACTTTTATTCCGAAATTATTGAAACCATAGTCAAGCATTGTTGATGCACTTTTGAATCTTTCATTGGTACTGTTACAACCTAAGGACACTGCAATTAAATTCATTCCATCTCTTCTGGCTGTTGCAGAAATACAACTTCCTGCCTCTGATGTTGTGCCTGTTTTTAGTCCTGTAATGCCGTTATAAGACTTTAAAAGTTTATTAGTATTAACAATTTGAGTTTTGCCATCTCGCAAGAAATCAAGCCATATAGAAGTATAATCAAAAACTTTAGTATGTTTTATAAGTTCTGCTGACATTAAAGCCACATCATATGCACTTGAATAATGACCTTCCTCATCAAGACCGTTGCAGTTCTTAAAAACAGTATCTTTCATACCAAGTTCCTTTGCTCTGGTGTTCATTCGCTTCACAAAGGCATCTTCACTGCCTTCGGTATATTCTGCCAAAGCAACTGCTGCATCATTAGCTGAAGCAACTAATGTTGCCTTTAGCATATCGTCAAGGGACATTTGTTCTCCCTCTTCAAGCCAAATATCCGAACCACCCATTGAGGATGCGTGTTTACTTGCAGTTACAGTATCTTTCAGGCTGATTTTTCCACTTTCAATATCCTCCATAACAAGCAAAACGGTCATTACTTTTGTAATAGAGGCTACTGACCTTTTTTCGTGACTGTTTTTCTCATAAAGAATATTAAAGTTGTCACCCTCAACCAATATTGCTGATGGTGCCGAAATATCTTCGGCAGTAAGTGCCTTTGCACCTATTGGCAAAGAAAACAATATCATCAACACGCTGAGTAATATTGAAAAGCTCCTTTTCACATACATTTTAACACCTCTTTCAAATAGTAAAATGTATGTGGATAAGGCTTATATTATGAATTGTGATTATCTAAATTTTCTAATTCTTCAATAGTTTTATTTACTACTTTTCCCTCTTTAACTTCTTTTTTAGCCTTTTCAATCTGTCTTTGGTTTGAGTTTGAATAGAATAATTTATTTTCTTTTATAGAATTTTGATTATTTTTCTTATTCATTATTATCACTTTCTTATTTCATTTTAATAAAATAATCATCCTTAATCAAGGTAGTTGTTATGTAATTTTTTCATATAAAAAATTTAAATCTCCCGATTTCATTTGTGGGTTAAAATAAGTTTATTTTACAAATAAGGGTTTGTAGTGCTATTCGAAAGTTTTATTTAATATGGAATTGTAAATAAATTTACAATTCCAATCACTCCTTCCGTCTTTGCATACGCAAAGCCACCTCCCTCAGCGAGGGAGGCAACAAGGTCTGTACAATTTTTTAATTATGTACAAACTTGTAAATTTGTACATATTACGTTTGGCTCCCTCAGACGAGGGAGCTGTCGATTGTAAATTGACGGTACGGCAATTTACCTTTTATAAATCGACTGAAGGAGGGAAAAACTATAAATTAGATGAATAAATCGGTTACTATCTAATTTATCTACATTACAAAAACAACTCTACAAACCCTAATTTATCTAACTAATCTTTACCCACAATCAAAATTAAAATACATTAATAAAAATCATCTTCATCTCGTAAATCTGTTGGGAGGAACTGATACATTTCATCATAATTTTCGTATTCTTCTTGGTTAACTACTTCTGATGGGATAAGGCCTGTACAATCATATGATGAACAGGTACTAAATTCCATATTCATATCAGGTTCTTCTATATTTGATAGATTAAATCTTTTATTAGATTTTTTATTTTTAGGTTCTTTATTATTTTTATTTCTTAACATAAAAAATCACCTCACACTTATTTTGTGCAAGGTGATTTAAATTATAAATTTTAATTTAATTTTCAAAAAATTAATTCTTCTCATTAATTAGGCAAACACTATGTGCAGAGATACCCTCTTTTCTGCCGGTAAAGCCCAGGTGTTCTTCTGTTGTAGCCTTTACACTGACTCTATCAACATCAATATTACAAGCCCTTGCAATATTTTCTCTCATAGTAAGAATATAGTCTTTCATCTTAGGTGCTTGAGCAATAATTGTTGAGTCTATATTTTCTATATAATAACCATTTTGGTCAAGTAGTTTTACAACCTCTTTAAGTAGCATTAAGCTATCAGCACCTTTATACTTAGGGTCAGTATCAGGAAAATGCTTTCCAATATCACCTAAAGCACAAGCACCTAAAAGTGCATCGGAAATTGCGTGTAATAACACATCTGCATCACTATGACCAAGTAATCCCATAGTATGGGGAATCTTTACCCCACCAATTATTAAATCTCTATTTTCAACTAACTTATGAACATCATAACCATGACCGATTCTCATATTATTCTCTACCTTTCAAAATACTTTCTGCCAAAATAATATCATCTTGTGTTGTTAACTTTATGTTTGTATATAAACCGTCAACAACAGTTACCTTTTCTCCAAAGTATTCAAAAAGTTTGCAATCATCTGTAAAGTCAACTGCATCATTTTTTGCATTTTCAAGGAACTTTATGTATTTAACTTTGTCAAAGACTTGTGGTGTTTGAATTGCTCTTAAGGTACTTCTGTCAGGTGTATCCTTAATAGTTTCATCATCATTTACAACCTTAATTGTATCCTTAACTTTAACACCTAAAGCTGATGCACCTGTAAGCAATGCTGACAAAATTACCTTTTCAATTTCATTTGTTGTAATTAAGCACCTTGCACCATCATGAATAGCAATATGAGTTGCTTTTTCACTTGTTGCATCAATGCCATTCTTTACACTTAATGAACGAGTTTCTCCACCATTTACTATTGCAACTACTTTTGTAAAGCCGTACTTTGCAACAATACTTTGAAAATCAGCTTTGTCACATTCTCTGCATACAATAACAATTTCTTTAACTGACAAAGAATTTTCAAAGGCTAAAAGTGTATAATATACTGCCGGATTACCTAGCAAATCAATAAACTGCTTTGACTTATTAAGTCCCATCCTTGTGCTGTTACCTGCACAAACAATTACTGCTGAAACGAAAGGTTCTTTCCTATTCATATTTTCTTTCTCGTATGGATTAAAATGTTTGTTTAGAACTTTAGTTAATCTCATTTTTTCCTCTTAGTGATAGAACAATGTTTTGATAAAGTCAATTAGCCAGTCTGCACCCCAAATAAAGCCACAGAATATTAAAATCAACAAAACTGCTGAAACAATCCTTACAAGTGTTCTTTTGCCGGGATTCATTTCTTCAAATTCTTCAATGTCTTTATCATACTGTTCTTTTTTGCTTTCAATATCTGCTTTTGTTTTTTCGTCAATGGTATCATCATCTACTACACCAATACCGATACAAATATCAAGTGCCTTGTCATATGCTTGATAAGGTACAGTAATAATAACACCGGAAAGGTCATCGCCTGTAATAGCCTCTGCCGAAGCCTTTACTTTTTGTTCACCTGAAGGGATACCTGCATCTTCCAAAGCACCATGAACTCTCATTTTATCTACACCGGAAACTTTACAAACACCTACAGGGGTGTTCTTGTTTTCAATGTTCTTTAGTTTCTTTCTACAGTCAGAACAAGTAACCTCTGAGTCATCATATATTTTCTTACATTTTGGACAAATTTTCATACAATCATTCCTTATTTTAGATAGTCACATTTTATCATATAGTGTAGTAAAAAACAAGTAGCCCCATATATATGAGGCTACTAAAATTTATTAATCTATATAAACACAGGCTGATATTGTTTATTCTCGTAAGCTAATGTTATACATTCCGGAATAAGGGTAAAATCACTTACCAAGGAATTAGGCTTTTTCACACAATCATCCTGTGACATTGGAACAAAATATACATTTTTAGTATTTAGGAGTTTTCCTATATTCATTGCAGATGCACCAAGACCATCATTAGTAGCTATTGCCAGTAGTACAGGTCTCTGAATTCTCAGATGGCTTTTTACTGCCATAGTAACAGGTGTATCGGTTATAGCGTTGGCAATTTTCCCAAGGGTATTGCCGGTACAAGGAGCTACTACAAGAACATCACACATTTTCTTTGGTCCAACCGGCTCTGCATCTTCTATTGTCCTAATAACTTTCTTATTTGTCAGGTTTTCTACTTCCGTTACAAATGTCTGTGCAGTTCCAAATCTTGTGTCTTTAGTACTTGCATTTGTGGACATTATGGGAATAACATCATACCCCATCTCCACTAATTTTTTTAGCTGTGCTATTGATTTACTAAAGGTACAAAAGGAAGCCGACAGAGCATATCCGACGGCAAGCTTTTTCACCCGTCATCCTCCTTGAGTATGCTCAAAATTGTGCTTTCAATAATTTCTCCGGCTGACTTTGGTGCTACCTTTCCCGGCAAAGACAAGGCATGAATTGTTTTTATCCCAAGCTCTTTAGCTTTCTCAAAGTCCACCCCACCCGGGTAAGAAGCTAAATCTATAATTAATGCACCGGACTTTATTCTCTTTAACTTTTCTTCATCAAAAATCATAGCAGGTACAGTGTTAAATATTAAGTCATATTTTTCTAATTCAGAAAAATAACCGGTCTTAACACCCTGAAAACTATTGAGCTTTATCCACGCAAGGTCACTGCTCTTTCTGGCAGAAACAGTGACCTCAGAACCCATCCCACGAAGCATCTCTGAAAGTACCTTGCCAATTCTACCATAGCCACAAACAAGTGACTTGCTACCGTTTATAGTAAAGTCACTGATATTTATTGCTTTTTCTATTGCACCCTCTGCTGTAGGTACTGCATTTTTCACAGAGAACTCTTCTCTATCACTATATGACAAGGTTTCCTTTTCCATACCTGAAAATTCAGAAAGAAATTTTTCTCTCTTGCCGGTAAAGACTTTTTTACCCTTTAATTTATCTTCATAACCACTTAGGTCAACAGTCTTTTCAGCATAAGGGGACTTTACTTCTTTACCCTTATCAAAAGGAATAATAGGAAGAACAAGCACATCACTGTCTAAAGCAGAGGCTACTTCACAACTCATATTTGACAGTTTTTCAAAGCCACATAACTTTACTTCATAACCATCATTCTTTAGTGCCTTAGCTAGGTAGTAATTTCTTTTATCTCCACCAAGAATACCAAAAGTCAGTTTATCACTTTTCATAAAAAGCACCTTTTATCTTATTATCTTAACTATTTATTTTTCGTCTTATACTTTATTATATGTAAGCGACACTAAGTTGTGTCGCCATAAAATAATTTAATGTGCAAAAGTTATTAGCAACTGCACTTTGACTTTGCTACAAAACTTTCGCAGTCAACACATTTACTTTCACTAGGATGTGGTTCATGTGTACCGATATTTACTGTGTCTAGGGCACAATAGTTTTCTGACATATTGTGGTTTTCACAAGAAGTAACGGTACAACGGATTGAATGGTTCTTATTTGTCTTGTCCATATTTATCACCTCAAAATATTTTGCACAATTCTTTGTGCTTAATTATTATGGTTCAAAATTTAATAAATTATACAGACAAAAATAAATTATCAACATATTATGTAGTGAGGTGATTATATGGTATTTCTTTATACATTACTTTTTATATTTGCTATTGTTGGTTTTACGGAAATTATCAGCTACTTAATCTTTAGAATAATGAGTGTAAAAAATGAATGTTCAACTATGCTGATTACACCTATTAACAGTAATTCAAATTATGAATTTATCATTAGAAGTGTAACAGAAAAAGCAAAATGGATGGGTAGCTTTAGACCACAGAAAATTATTATTGTTACCGAGAATTTATCTAAAGAAGCAATAAATGACATTAAGTCCCTGACCTATGGTTATGACTTTATAAAAATTATTGACAAAAAGTGTCTTTCTAATGAGGTTAATTCATTGTAAATATAGCCGTTTAGTGTTATAATATAATTTATGGACAATAATGAAATTTTACAAATTACAGGGACAATTGAAGATATTATTTATAGAAACAACGATAACGGTTACAGCGTAGTTGATGTAGATGTTAAGAAAGAATTAATTACTGCTACAGGAGTAATGCCTACTGTTGAAGTTGGTATGGAAGTTAGGCTATACGGTCGATATAAAAGCCACCCAAGCTATGGTTTACAGTTTTGTGTAGAAACCTTTGAACCTACTATTCCAACAACCTCTAACGGTATTTTGCGTTATCTTTCATCAGGTGCAATTAAAGGTGTGGGTTCATCAACTGCTACAATGCTTGTAAAAGAATTTGGAGAAAAAACTCTTGAAGTGCTGGAAAATGAACCTAAGAGAGTTGCTTTGTTAAAGGGTATTTCAGAAAAGAAAGCTAATGATATTTCCAAACAGCTAAAGGAAAGTATCGGTATAAGGGAGCTTATGCTATACCTTAGTGAATTCCAAATTTCTGCAAATACTGCTGTAAGAATTTACAAATTTTTTGGCAACAGAAGTCTTGAATATATTAGAGATAATCCATATACACTTTGTGACAATGGACTTAGAGTCAGCTTTGAAATGGCTGATATGATAGCTAAAAAGCAAGACAGACCTATTGATGATAAAAACAGAGTGAGAGCAGGTATTGCCCATGTACTAAACCACAACAAACAAAACGGTCACACTTGTTTACCGGAAGAAAGGCTCATAGCCACTACTACAAACTTCCTACAAGTTGATACGGACCTTGTGAAAGACGCACTTAATAATATGATTTTTGATGCGTCACTTATGCGTGAAAATTTTGATGATAAGAATTTTATTTTCTTACCTGAAATGCACAGAGCAGAAACTTTCATTGCAAACAGAATTAAACTAATGCAAAGTTTCCCTGCTGCTAAGTTTTCAAATACAGATACTCTTATTGAAAAGATACAACAAGAGGACAACATTCAGTATGCAGAAAAGCAGATTGAGTCTATTAAGTCAGCTATGGAAAAAGGCTTTCTTATTCTTACAGGTGGTCCCGGAACAGGCAAAACAACAACACTAAATGCCATTATTAAGATACTTGAAAAGAATGGACAAACTGTACTTTTAACTGCACCTACAGGCAGAGCATCACAGAGAATGGGTGAAGTTACAGGCAAAGAGGCAAAGACAATTCACAGACTACTGGAAGTTGCCTATGATAAAGATGATAAACCGGTATTTAAGAAAAACGAAAAGAACCTACTAAAATGTGATGCACTAATTGTTGATGAAGTTTCTATGGTGGATAGTCAGTTATTTGCAAGTTTAATAGAGGCTTTGCCATTTGCCACAAGACTTATTCTTGTAGGTGACAGTAATCAGCTACCGTCAGTTGGACCGGGTAATGTTCTTGGTAACTTAATTGAATGTGAAAAGTTACCATTTGTAGAATTAACAGAAATTTTCAGACAATCACTAAAAAGTCTTATTGTTACTAATGCTCACAAAATTGTTGAAGGTGAACTTCCTGACATTTCAAAACACAACAATGACTTTTTCTTCTTGCCAACTAAAAATGGCACAGAGGCAACTAACCTTGTAATTGACTTATTTACAAGACGACTTGTAAAAAGCTACAACTATTCCCCTACTGATGATATACAAATCTTGTGTCCCGGCAGAAAAGGTGCTTTAGGTGCAACTGACTTAAATGAAAGACTACAGAATGCACTTAACCCACCGGCTAAAGACAAACAAGAAATTAAGTTTGGCAGAAAGATTCTTCGTATTGGTGACAAGGTTATGCAGTACAAAAACAACTATGACATAATGTACACTAAAGATGATGGAGAAACTTCTACCGGTATTTTTAACGGTGATATCGGCACAATAATTGAAATTAACAAAAAGCAACAATACATTAAAATTCGCTTTGATGACAAGGTTGCTACCTATGACTATGACTCAGCACAGGATGTTGAATTAAGCTATGCAACAACTATACACAAAAGTCAGGGTAATGAATTTGAGGCAGTTATTATTCCTTTGTTCCACACACCACCACAATTGTGTTACAGGAACTTACTTTACACAGGTGTTACAAGAGCAAAGAAACTGCTTATTATTGTTGGAGATAGCAACATTATTGCTAATATGACCCACAGTAACAAGAAGAATAAACGATATACAGGACTAAAATATTTTTTACAACAAGATAGTGCTATATGAGTATTGCAGATAAAATAAAAAACTTTTTCTTTCCAAACAGATGTCCTTTCTGTAACAAAGTTATTGAAGAAAAGGAAATAGTATGTAAAGATTGCATCAGCAAATTTCCTATAAATTATTTTGATGGTTTTGCTATTGGTGGATTTAGGTGTATTTCACCATTTTACTATGAAGATGATTTTCGGAAAGGTATACTGAACTTTAAATTTTATGATAAAAAATACCTTGGCAAGTCTATGGGAATTTTAATGGTTGATACTATTAAGAAAAGTTATGGTGACTTACACTTTGACATTATTACTGCAGTACCTTTACATAATAAAAGGCTGAAAGAAAGAGGCTACAATCAATCAGAAATTTTAGCCAGAACAATTGCCGAAGAACTTAACATTCCCTATGCAGAAACACTGTTTAAACACAAAAACAACAAAGTGCAACATACCTTAAAAGGCAAAGACAGAATGAATAATGTAAAGAATGCATACAAGGTAATTGACAAAAGTCTAATAAAAGACAAAAATATACTTATTGTTGATGATATAATTACAACAGGTTGTACCATTGGTGAATGTGCAAAAACACTTTTCAAAGGTGGATGCAACACAGTATGTTGTTGTACACTATGCAAAGCATAAATTTAGGAGAACATAATGAATATTGCTATAGATATTGGCACTTGCAATACTCAAGTTGCTACAAAAAATAAAGGTGTTATAATCTCTGAACCATCAGTTATTACATATGACACCTATACAAATTCAATAATAGCAGTTGGTGATATGGCATACAAAACTATCGGAAAAACTCCCGAGAGAGTAAAGGCTACCTTTCCTATGGTTGACGGTGCAGTATCTGCCTCAGAACTTATGGAAAATATGATAAGAATTTTCATAGAAAAAGGTTGCAGAAAAAGAATATCTATGCCTAAAATTATTACTGCTGTTCCCGGTGGAATAACCGAAGTTGAAAGAAGAGCAATAGTAAATGCTATCAGCAGTTATGGTGTACGGTCTGTGTATTTAATTGAAACACCTAAAGCATCAGCAATGGGTGCAGGTCTTGACATACTTTCAGGTGAAGGTAAGTTGGTTGCTGACTTAGGTGGTGGTACTGCTGACATTGCAGTACTTTCCTTAGGTGGAGTCAGTTCCGGTATTTCTATCAAAAAAGCCGGTAATGAAATGGACAAGAATATTATTAAATATATGAAAAGTCATTACAATCTTTCAATAGGTCAGCAAATGGCTGAACAATGCAAGAAAGAAATCGGTGCAGTTAAATTTGTTGATGCTGACAAAACCTTTATTATGAAAGGCAGAGATATGGTAAGTGGCTTACCTAAGGCAATTGAAGTTAGGAAAAGTCAGCTAATACCTATCTATCAAAGAACTATGCTGGAAATTATCAGAGGTATTGTTGATGTACTGGAAAACACACCTCCGGAATTAAACGGTGATATTCTAAAAAGTGGCATTGTATTTACAGGTGGGCTTAGCAAAATTGAGGGCTTAAAAGAGCTTGTTAAGGACTACATAAGAAACCTAAAAATCACCATTGCTAGTGAACCTGAGTTTTGTACAATCAAAGGCATTGTAAAAGCCTCTCAGTACATAAATAAGGTTGATAATAATAAAGGTCACGAGATTAACCCTTTACTTGCAGTTTATTAAAATTTTTATTATATTGATTATGCTATTAAGAATAATCCATTGTAAAGTTCTTTATGAATTTGATAATAATTTGATATATTAAAATTTATATTATATCAAAAGGTCGGTAATAAAATACCGACCTTTCTCTTTTGTTACTGTATTCCATTATTTTTTAGCTTTGTTTTTACCAAAAGGTTATCTTAGTCCTTTCCTATAAATTAGGGTTTTTCAAACTAATCTTTACCCACAAACAAAATTAAAACCCTAATTTATATTGAAAACAAATATAAATGCGAAAAAGGGAATGGTACTAACCATTCCCTTAAATTTATGTTTATTGATTGATGAACAAATTAAATATGTCACTCAGTAATATATCACTTGGTAAATGCATCACTAAATAAATTCATTACTAAGTACATTTACTGAATAAATTTAACGCTTACCACATCACTAAAAACAGTTATTAAAAATTACTTTTCAAACTGAATTCTTTCTTCGATATATGGTACAAGTTCTTCAACCTTTAGTTCAATTTGTTCCATAGTATCTCTGTCACGAAGAGTAACAATGTTTTCTTCAACTGTCTTTTCATCAACACTAATCTGCCATGGTGTACCGATAGCATCAGCTCTTCTGTATCTCTTACCGATTGAACCTGATTCATCATAGCTTGTCATAAAGTGCTTTTTGCACATTGCAAGAATTTCCTTAGCCTTTTCACTATGGAACTTCTTCTTAATAGGACAGATGTTTAGTTTAATTGGAGCAAGTGCAGGAGAAATCTTTAGTAGTTCTCTTGTGTCACCATTTTCAAGTTCTTCAACTCTGTATGCTTCAAACAGAACTGCAAGAGTAATTCTGTCAAGACCATATGTTGATTCAATAATGTATGGTGTGAACTTTTCACCTGTTGTCTGGTTACAGTATTCCTGCTTCTTACCACTGAATTCAGCATGTCTTGAAAGGTCAAAGTCAGTTCTGTTATGAGTACCATTGATTTCACCCCAACCAAATGGGAATAGATATTCAATATCACAAGCTGCCTTTGCATAATGAGCTAACTTTTCATGGTCGTGGTGACGAAGCTTTTCACTTGGAAGACCTAGCATATTGAAAAATTCAATACCATAGTTCTTGAAGTATTCATAAATATCTTCATCATCACCATGCTTACAGAATGTCTGGAATTCCATCTGTTCAAATTCAATTGTTCTGAATGTGAAGTTACCAGGTGTAATTTCGTTTCTGAAAGCCTTACCAATCTGACCGATTGAGAAAGGTAGCTTTGTTCTTGTTGTTCTTAGTACATTTAGGAAGTTTACATATTCACCCTGTGCATTTTCAGGTCTTAGATAAACAGTGTTAGCAGAGTCATTTGTAACACCTCTCTGAGTAGCGAACATTAGGTTAAACTGACGAATATCAGTAAAGTTAGACTTACCACAATTTGGGCAAGGAACATTGTGTTCCTTAATGTAGTTCATCATTTCTTCCTGAGTCATACCGTCAGCATGAGCATTTTCGTCAAAATCATCAATTAGGTTATCTGCTCTGTGACGAGTCTTACATTCTTTACAGTCAACCAGTGGGTCAGAGAAACTCTGAACATGACCACTTGCTTCCCATACTCTAGGGTTCATAAGAATGTCAGCATCAACTTCATATGCGTTATCTCTCTTCTGAATGAAGAAATATCTCCAAGCATCTTTGATAGTATTCTTTAGTCTTGAACCTAGTGGGCCGTAGTCCCATGTGTTTGCAAGACCACCATAAATTTCACTGCCCTGAAAAATAAAGCCGTAATTATTACAGTAATCTACCAAATCTTTCATTTCAATCTTTTTAGCTTTGTTATCCATCTTGTGCCTCCATATTATAGTTAAAGACTTACCCTTTAATACTACTATTTAACTAGAATTATGTCAAGATTTTTAGAAGTATATTAGTTACAAATTTCTTATTTTTCTTTGTAAAACTCTTTTGACATATAAATAATGTGGTGTATAATGTAAGTAGAATAATATATAGAAGGTGGATATTATGTATAAACTAGTTGTTTTTGATTTAGACGGAACTTTAGCAAATACACTTGAGGACCTTGCAAATGCTACTAACTACGGACTTGAAAAGGCAGGACTAAAGACATATCCTGTTGAAGATTACAAACAGTTGGTAGGTAGTGGTATTGTAAACCTAGTAAAGAGAGCAATGTCACCTGAAACTGATGAAAAGATTTTTGACATTGTAAAGGGTGGCTTTGACTATTACTACAATGCTCATTCAATAGACAAAACAACACCATATGAGGGTACAGAAAAGCTACTTAACGACCTTGAAGAAAAGGGCATTAAGACTGCTGTACTTTCCAATAAGCCTGATGAATTTGTTGCAAAGATTTTGGCAAAGATTTTCCCTAATCACAAATTTGCTTTTGCTTGGGGCAAAAAACCTGAATTTGATATTAAGCCTAGTCCTGATGCACTATATGCAATGCTAAAAGAACTTAATATTAAAAAAGAAGAATGTATTTATGTTGGTGACAGTAATGTTGACTGCTATACTGCACAGAATGCCGGTGTAAAGTGTTGTGGTGTTAGCTGGGGATTTAGAGGCAGAAAAGAGCTTGAAGAAGCCGGTGCTGATGTTGTTATTGACAATGCAGATGAATTTTTGGAGAAATTTTCACTATGAAAATAAATTATCAAAAAAAGTTGGATAGGCTTATTGCCTATCATCAAAGTAAGGGTGAAGTGCCTACCCTACTTTTGCATTCTTGTTGTGCACCATGCAGTAGCTATTGCATAGAATACCTATCAAACTACTTTAAGATTACTGTACTGTACTTTAACCCTAATATTGGTGAAAAGTCAGAATACTTAAAAAGAAGAGATGAACAAAAGAAGTTAATCTCTAAAATGAAAACTAAGTATGAAGTAAAGTTTATTGATGGTGACTACAACCCTCAGGACTTTTATGATGCAGTGAACGGTTTTGAAAATGAACCTGAAAGAGGCAAAAGATGTGCAATCTGTTTTGCATTAAGACTTAATTACACAGGTAAAGTTGCTGAGCAAATCGGTGCAGATTATTTTGCTACTACATTAACTTTAAGTCCACTAAAGAATGCACACTTGATAAACGAAATAGGCAAAAATATAAAATGTAAATCACAGTACTTATGTACTGACTTTAAGAAAAAGGAAGGCTACAAGAGAAGTATTGAACTTTCAAAGGAGTTTGAACTTTACAGGCAAAATTATTGTGGTTGTATTTTTTCAAAGAGAAACCGAAAGTAAATTTATAGCACTTACTGAAAATGTAGGTGCTATTTTTCTAAGCGGGAAATATAAATAAACAGTGGTCTGATACTAATAAGCAAATGCAACAAGAAATAAACAGTAAAGCAACCTTTAAATCAGGGATGAAACATTATTCTCTTTGAGAAATATATTGTTTCAACAACAAATTATATTCAATAGTCTAAATTTAAAACTATAATCTACAGTCAATGAGATTAATAAGTAATAATTAACAACAATTTTACAAATAAGCAAGTATATATGTTTATTTGTCTTGCTAATACACCATACTTTTGTTATAATGATATTGTATATTTTGATGAAAGGGGATATTTACTTATGGACAAAAACGAGTATTGTCACATTCAAAATATAATATCCCAATATCTATCAAAAGATACAAGGGTTATGGATTTAAGGTGTGGTTATGACTACTTTTCTAAATGGATTAAGGAAAATAACTTAGCAAAAATTGTTCCTCTATCCCCTAAAGATTTGGAACATATTGACCACGAAAATCCATTTGTGGCTTACAACAACTTTATAAACGACAGTAGGAAAATTCCTACAAAAAATAAAGCTGATGTTGTTCTGCTACTTGGTCCTCTATACACAATGGAAAGTGGCAAAAAGAGAACTCACATTCTTTCTGAAATTAAAAGGCTTGTTGCTACTGATGGAAAAGTTATTACCCTGAGCAAATGTGGTAACAAAAAAAGTTGCAGTGAAGAATTTTTGCTGGACAATGCCGGTTTTACTGTTGATAAAGTGGCTGAAATTCCTTTAAAGAATAATACAAGTGCTATAAAGGACTATGAAAAATACTACCTAACTGTTGCAACTCCTAAGCCGGTTATTACTGAATATGATGTACCACCGGAAGTTTATGTTCGTATTCCGGAAAAAACTGCTATTCAGCACAATATTAAAATCAAAGATATTTCACAAATTGAAAATGATGTTAATTCTCATAAAGAAAATACTTTTCATAAAAAGCACAATATTTTTTCTTTTAGAGAAATTAAAAGAAGTGTTGAACCTATTTTACAGATTGGCAATATTAAGAAAAGCATTGACAGTACATTGCAACCTAAATGGTATTTTTCTAATTTAGAAAAATACACTTGTGGTGTAAAGATTAAGCTACCTATTCTTTCTAAGGAAATTTCTCAAAATATTAATCAAGTTGAAGAAACTAAATCTAATGATACTACAGAGGAACTGCCACCTAAGGAAGAAAAGAAAGAAACTAAGAAAATTAAAAAATCACATATCATCAAAATTTTCCCTAGCATCGACAAAAATCTTGTTGTTAGAAGTGACAAAAACAAGGTGCAACTTCCTAGTGTATCAACAAGCATTGATAGGTCTTTACAGGTTAGAATTAAAAAGGTTAATCCTCTCTTTGACAAACCAAAAAGTAAAAAGAAAGGTACTAATAACTTAATAAAATAAAAAACTTTGGTTTTTATTTGCCAAAGTTTTTTCTATATAGAAAGGAATGATTGTTATGAAAATGGTTTCATGGAATGTTAATGGACTAAGAGCCTGTGTTACTAAAGGCTTTGTTGATATTTTTAATAAGCTTGATGCAGATATTTTCTGCTTACAAGAAACAAAATTACAAGAAGGACAGATTGATTTACCACTTGAGGGATACTATCAATACTGGAATTATGCTGAGAAAAAGGGTTACTCAGGCACTGCAATTTTCACAAAAAAAGAACCATTAGCAGTTACTAATGGCATAGGAATTGATGAGCATAACACTGAGGGCAGAGTAATTACCCTTGAATTTGAGGACTTTTTCTTTGTTACTTGTTACACTCCTAACTCACAAAATGAGTTAAAAAGACTTGATTACCGAATGAAATGGGAGGATGATTTTAGGGAATATTTACTGAGACTTAACAAGAAAAAGCCTGTTATTCTCTGTGGTGACCTTAATGTTGCACACAACGAAATTGACCTAAAGAACCCTAAAACAAACAGAAAGAATGCAGGTTTCTCAGATGAAGAAAGAGAAAAAATGACCACATTGCTTAATTCAGGATTTACCGATTCATTCCGTTATTTATATCCTGATAAAGAAGGAATTTACAGTTGGTGGAGTTATCGCTTTAATGCCAGAAAGAACAATGCCGGATGGCGTATTGACTACTTTATCACATCAGACTCTATCAAAGACAAAATAATTGATAGTAAAATTCACACAGACATTATGGGTAGTGACCATTGTCCTGTTGAACTTGATATTGATTTGTAATTCTAATATAGAAAATACATATAATTGCAACATAAAGGGACTACCGTTGGTAGTCCCTTTACTTAGGTTAGATTTTATAAAAAAGGAAATAGATTATTAACTATTATTAATTATTCGTAAGAAGCAACATCTGCCCAAGATAGAAGTAGTTCTCTCTCTTCAGGGTTACCCTTAACTGACTGAGATGCTGCAACAACAGGCATCCATTCTTGTACCAGTTGAATTGGAATATCAGCTTTCTTGCTAAATAGCTTTAGATACTTCTTAGCTAGTTCTTCATTACCGGCTAAAGTAAAGATTAGGTAAGTTCTTGCTGCATCAGCAGATGCATTACCCTGAGTTGCGTGTGACCAGTCAAGTACATATGGAACACCATCAGGTGTGATAATAATGTTACTTGGGTTAAAGTCACCATGGCAAACCTTGTGATGACGCTTCATACCGGAAACTCTAGCTTGAAGTTCAAATCTTGTTGTTGCATCAAGAGTAGTTTCGTCAATCTTTCTGGACATTTTGTCCCATAGCTTAGTTAGTAGAGGAGCTTTCTTGCCAAGAATTTCAAGTTGAATATCAACAAACTGATTTAAATATTCATCTTCCTTGTCAGGGTTTTCTTCCATTAACTGAGCAAGTGTCTTGCCCTCAATAAAGTCCGTTACGATTGCCCACTTACCGTCAATCTTTGTAACTTCGTGAATCTTTGGTATGTTAAGACCGGTTTCTTCTACACGAGCCTGATTAAGAGCTTCATTCAGAATATCTGATTTTTTATAATTTTCATCAAAAACTTTGATACACTTGTCGCCGTCTTTGTAAATGACTTTATCTTTTCTTTCAGCTAAAACTTTCTCAAATTTCATAAAATTCATCCTTTCAAATTTGATTTTAACACCTAAAGCTCTTTTGCTTTGGTTATATTATACAACTTTATTTTTTGTGCGTATAGTGTAATAATAACAGAAGATTAAAAAATATTTTTGTATAATAACACAACGAAAATTTGAAGTTTGTTTAGGTTTGTACAAAAGATATATATTATAATTATGCAAAGTCAACAAATATTATTCTTTAAAAGAATACAGCTTTTGATAATATTTTAACAATACCTTGTGCATATTGACGAAATTTTAACAATCTTGTGAAAGTATTAACATTCTTTTTACTTTTTTTAATAGACAAAACCGTAATTTATGTATAATTATTCTTTATATATACAAAAAGGTTCAGCACATTCTGCTGAACCTTTGTTTTATAATTAGATTAGCCCCAAACTTCTTCTGCAATTTCCTTAACAAGAGCAATCTTTGCCCACTGTTCTTCTTCAGTAAGTTTGTTACCGATTTCACATGATGCAAAACCACACTGAGGACTTAGGTATAATCTGTCAAGTGGAACATACTTTGATGCTTCCTTAATTCTGTCAATTACTACCTTCTTGTCTTCCAACTTAGGTGACTTAGAAGTAATAAGACCAAGAACAACTTTCTTGTCACCTGAAACATACTTTAATGGTTCAAATGAACCTGAGCGTTCATCATCAAATTCAAGATAATAAGCAGACACATTTTCTCTGCCGAATAGTGGTTCTGCTACAGGATCATAAGCACCACTGCTAAAGTAAGCTGAGTGGTAGTTACCTCTACAAACATGAGTAGCAATAACCATATCTTCAGGTTTACCTTCAATAGCTAGGTTGTTTACTTTTAGTAGCTTTTCGCTGATTTCCTTAAAGTCAGCACCTTCACCGTAACGAGCAACACTGCCCTCTGCTACTAATACACCCCATGTACAGTCATCAAACTGAACATTTCTACAACCGGCATCATATAGGTCCTTAATAACCTTTCTGTAACCCTTTGCAATATCTTCAATCAGTTCTTCATCTGTTTGATAGAACTTTCTTGTTGTTTCAAGATTTGCCGGAATAATCATCTGCTGGAAGAACTGTGCCGGTGCTGGGATTGTCTGTTTTGCAACAGTATTTTCATCTTCTAAAGCCTTAACAAATTTGTAGTGTTCTACAAATGGGTGGTTGTCTACTGTGATTTTATCACTTAACCATGTATCGTCAATTAGTGCCGGTTCACCATGGAACTGAACACCCTTTTCAGTTTTCTTGTGTTCAACACCATTAAATCCCCACATAAAGTCCAAATGCCAAGTTGCTCTACGGAATTCACCGTCTGTGATAACCTTTAGTCCGGCTTTCTTCTGCTTTTCTACTAGGTCGATAATAGCCTTATCTTCTACTGCTTTTAGTTCATCAGCAGTAATTTTCCCTTGTTCAAAATCTGCTCTTGCTTCTTTTAATTTTGCAGGTCTTAGAAAGCTGCCTACAACATCATATCTAAAAGGAAAATGTAAATTACTCATTTAAATTACCTCGCATTTCATTTTATGCTTCAATTATACAAGGTAAAATAATTGTTGTAAAATACATAAAAATAACGGTTAGCTATAGTTTCAAGCTATAGCTAACCGTTATTTAATATCTTTATTCTACATTAATATACTTACTTAGTGAACTAATATAATACTGAGCCATTTCGCTTTGGATAATATCATTATGAGTTAAGATACCTACACGCATAACCCCCTCTTTATCAAGAGGAATACTAACAATATTCTCACCGTTTAACGAACTGTCAATAACACCACTGCAAACTGTATAGCCGTTAAGACCGATTAATAGGTTAAACAGAGTTGCTCTATCAGTTACTCTAATATTCTTTAGTCGTTCTTCTGTGCTGAAAATTTCTTCAGAATAGTAGAAAGAATTATGCTCACCTTGTTCGTAAGACAAATATGGATATGGTGCTAAGTCTTTCATTTTTACAGACTTTTTATTTGCTAATGGATTACTTGTACTGACAAAAATATGAGGATTGGCAGTAAATAATTCTGTAAACTTTAGGTTATTATTTTTAAAGATTTTTCCCAATGCTTTTTCGTTAAAAGAATTAAGATATACAATCCCCAGTTCACTTTTCATCTTGGCAACATCATCAATAACTTCATAAGTTTCTGTTTCTCTCAAAGAAAAATCATACTCATCTTCCCCATACTTTTTGATTAAATCAACAAATGCATTGACGGCAAAGGAATAGTGCTGAGTTGACACACAAAAGCTTTTCTTCTGCTTTACATTGCCTTTAAAAGCACTTTCAAGTAAACTTGCTTGTTCAAGCACTTGACGAGCATATCGCAAGAATTTCTCACCTTCTTGCGAAACAACAGTACCCTTATTTGTTCTATTAAAAATAGAAATATTCATTTCCTTTTCCAGTTCTCTAATAGCATTTGTAAGGCTAGGTTGAGAAACAAAAAGTTCCTTTGACGCTTTGCTGATTGTGCCTTTATCTGCTACTGCTACAACATATTTAAGTTGTTGTAAGGTCATAAAATCTACCTTTCATTAGTTCTTTTGGTTTTGGCGAATTGTACCGTCTCTATATGCTTTGATAAGTTCCTTTAGGTCCTTGATATTTTCTCTTAGCCTTTTACCGTTATCAGTATCACCTACAAGAATTCTCTTTTGGCTAACTTCCTTAGCTACTTGATTTGTCTGCATATCTCTGCCACTTCTAATTGTAGCATCTACAGACTTAAAAGGTTCATGGGCAGTTAGCATTAAACCATAGGAATTATAAATTAATGTGTAACCGGCAATACCTGTTACCTTATGATAAGGCTGACTAAATCCCCCGTCAATCAAAATAACCTTACCGTTACACTTAACAGGACTTTCACCCTCAGTATGATGAATAGGAACATGACCGTTGATAATATGGGCATTTTCACCTTTTGCTCCAAATTCAGCAAAAATTCTGTCAACCATTTCATCATCATTAATTAGTTTATAATAAACATCTTTCTTTTCTTTATGGGTTGATTCATCTTCAATAAAGTATCTTTCAAATGTGGTCATTTTGTCACGACCGTAAAGTGGAGAATCAGGACCATTCCATAAGTACCATAGAATATCCCTACCGGTTCTTCTCTCATCTTCATTTACTGAAAAAAATGCTTTTCTGGCACAACGCTCAATCTCATCATAAAGAGCCTTACCACACAAATCCTCACCAAATAGATTTATCTTTCTAAATGTACCGTCCTCATTCATTGGCACACAACCATGGAAAAGAATGTTGTTGTTATAAACTCGATAAAGTCCACCTTTATTAAGTAATAACTTAATATGTTTCTTTAGTTTACCACAATTTATAAATGAATTTCTAAGTTTCGCAATAACAGATTGTTCTTCCTTAGTCAGCTCATAAGGATTGTCAAAATTAATAGTAGGAAAATTTTTGTCCAGAATTTCATATTCCTTACCATCTAACAAAACAGTACCTTTTTTAATATCAATCTTATCAAGTAATCTTCTGTTATCCATTTTGTATTCAGGGTGTTTTGCAATTAGCTGTCCCTCAAGTTTAAACTGAATAACAGTAATGGCTTTTTGCATTTTCATTGCAAGTTTTGTTTGGGTAGTCATACCTTGATTGTGTCTAAATCTAATGGCAAACTGCTCACAAGGGTCATCGGCATATTGCTCCATAGCAAAAAGTACAAGAGGCATCATACTGATACCGTAACCATTTTCAAGTACAGATAGGTTATCATACAAAATACTTGTACGAACAATATTTGCAATACAAGCAGTTTGTCCTGCTGATGCACCCATCCACAATACATCGTGATTACCCCACTGAATATCAAGACTATGGTAGTTAAGCAAACTATCCATTACAAAATGAGAACCGTAACCTCTGTCATAAATATCACCGATAATATGTAAATGGTCAATTACAAGTTGCTGAATTAGGTTAGACATTTCAATGATAAATTCATCAGCACAACCAATTTCAATAATTGTATTGATGATTTCGTCATAGTAAGCCTTTTTGTTTAGGACTTCCTTTTTCTCTGTAATAAGTTCCTCAATAACATATCTAAAATTATCAGGCATAGCCTTTCTAACCTTTGAACGAGTATATTTGGAAGAAACTATCTGACATACAGAAACCAATCTGTATAAAGTTGTACGATACCAACTGTCATCAGCTTTTCCTTGTGACTTAACATAATCTAGCTTTTCGGATGGGTAATATATTAAAGATGCTAAATCTTCTTTTTGGTCTTCAAATAGAGTATCTCCAAATACATCATCTATCTTCTTCATAACTGCACCTGAACCATTGCGAAGTACATGAGAAAAAGCTCTGTATTCACCATGAATATCAGACAAAAAATGTTCTGTACCTTTAGGCAAGTTAAGTATAGATTGCAAGTTAATAATTTCTGTTGCTGCACTATCTATTGTAGGATATTGCTTTGACAAACATTGTAGAAATCTTATCTTTTCCATATTGACCATCCTTTCTGTATACCTTTATTATATTATTACTTTATTAAATTTTCAATATTAATTATGTAAAATGTGATAGATTTCTGTGTGAAAACAACACTATATCTTAAAATTTCTTTTTGAAATAATCATATAAAAGAAAATCCCCTAGAAATCCAGGGGATAAATTATCAGCTTATTAAGTTAAAAAAACACTAATTAAATCAATTTTTCTTTTTAACTGCTTTTACGATTAGGTTAACTACTACACATAGGATTAGTGTAATAAGCATATCCGGTAAAGTATTACCAACAATAATATCAACCTGCATTAGTAGTCTATAAACTACAAAGCCAACTACCCATACAAGTAGGTTAACGATAGAAACTTGTTTATTACTTCTATCTTCTTTTAAGATAAAGAAATCGGCAATTTGAATTGCAATCATAGGTGCAAATACAGAACCGATTAAATATAGGAAATCTGTAATATCGTCCATTGGGAAAATAATTGCACCGATTGTACCTATAACGGTAACTGCAACTGCCATATACTTACCCTTTAGCTTTGAGAAAATTGACTCAGCTGAAATACCGGCAGAATAAGCGTCTAGGAAAGTTGTTGTAACTGTTGAGAAGATAATGATTAGTAGGCCTGCAATACCAAGACCTGCTTTAATCATAATCTGAGCAATATCACTTTCACCTGTAAAGATAGCTGCACTCATACCGATTACATACATCCAACAACTGATGATACCATATGTAATAGCACTTACTGCTGTAGCCTTAACAGGCTTTTCAGCTTCTCTTGTATAGTCAGAGATTAGTGGTAACCAAGATAGTGGCATTGCAACAGAAAGTTCAACTGCTGCACCAAATGTCATTTCGTCACTAATTGTTGAAGTAAATGTACCGTCATTAAAAATAACAAAGCAAAGAATAATTGTTAGGATAAACAGTGCTGACATAGCAACTGTATTTACCTTACCTAAATTCTTGATACCAATTAAAATCCATAGCACAATTAATGCACCGATAACTAAGCACCATACCCATCTGCCTGTATTGAAAATACTTGTAGCAGAAATTGCTCCGTCATAAATCATAATAGCTGTCCAACCAACAAGTTGAAGAACATTTAGTACTGAGAAAAGCAAGCCACCCTTTGAGCCAAAGCTCTGCTTAACTGTTTCCATTGAGCTTTTTCTTACTTTACCACCGATTAAACCTGCAAAAAACAACATTAAACATCCAATGATATGTCCGATAATGATTGCCCAAATGCCTTTTTGAAAACCCAGCGGTGCAAAATATGTTCCTGTTAGAATTTCTGCTAATGAAACGCCTGCACCAAACCAAATTAACCCATTTTCAAATAAACTTGTACCCTTTTTATTCATCTTTATTCTCCTTCTCTAAAACATAATCACTTGAAATATCAAATCCATGGTTCATAGGTCTACTACCCTTTCCAAGATCAAGCATTGCACCTAATGCACCTGAAATATATTCCTTTGAACGAGAAACTGATGTGTCAAGGTCGTAACCCTTAGCTAGGTTTGAGGCAATAGCACTTGAAAGTGTGCAACCTGTACCGTGAGTATTAGGGTTATCAATTCTTTTACCGTAGAACCACTTGTAACTGCCATTTCTATATAGCAAGTCATTTGCATCATTTACTTTGTGTCCACCTTTTAGTAGGACAGCACAGTTGTACTTTTCGCTAATAATTTTAGAAGCCTCAATCATCTCATCTTCATTAGTGATTTTCATTTCAGAGATAACCTCTGCCTCAGGGATATTTGGAGTAAGTACAGTAGCTAAAGAAAACAAATTGTTCTTTAGAGTTTCAATAGCATCATCACTAATTAGCTTTGAACCACTTGTTGCCACCATTACCGGGTCAACAACAATTTTCTTGGCTTTGTAGAAAGTTAGCTTTTCGGCAATTTTCTTAATAAGTGCTGATGAAGAAACCATACCTATCTTTACTGCATCCGGATAAATGTCTGTAAAGACTGCGTCAAGTTCTTTACCCAAAAATTCATCATCCACATCCATAATACCTGTTACGCCTAAAGTATTCTGTGCAGTTAAAGCAGTGATTGCACAAGTGGCAAAAACTCCATTTGTAATCATTGTTTTAATATCTGCTTGGATACCGGCGCCTCCACCGGAGTCACTACCGGCGATTGTTAATGCTGTTCTCATAATAATCTCCTTTTTCGCATTAATTATTTATAGTGACAGAAGGTGGTGCCCCCAATCTGCCACTTTACTAAAGTCTTGTATGTAATATTTTACAAGGCTTTGTATACTATTTTTATTTTTCATTTCAGCAGGGTCATATACTCCTACTACTTTGAAGTTTGCTTTTTCTGCCGTTTTGATGGCAAATAATGCATCTTCAAATACCAAAGTTTCTTCCGGTTTTGTACCTAAAATTTCTGCACAATTTAGGTAAATATCAGGATAAGACTTACTCTTGCCTACTGTTTCACAAGTTAGAATATCTATGAAGAAATTACGAATCTTTAGCCTTTTAAAGGCTTTATCAATCTGGTTATAGTCACTTGAAGTGGCAACAATCATTTTGATATTATTCTTTCTAAGAAATTTAAGTAAATTAACTACTCCATTCTTAGTTTGTACTTCATGAAGATAAAAGTCATTAATTATAGAAAGTACACCTTCAATTATTTCTTCTACAGAATTATCAAGGTAGTAATTGTCTATCATATACTTTGCTCCCTCAGTTAAACTCATAGAGTAAAGTATCTTCCCTAAGCCTTCCTTTGGAATCTTGTTCTTTTTTCTAAGATAGATTGCACCTACATCATTCCATATACCCATAGAATTCAGTATAGTGCCATCTACATCAAATATTGCTCCCTTAATCATTGTTTACTGTTTTTAAAGTTTCTGCTTTTAATTCTTTTGTAGCATTTTCAATATCTTTTTGAGCGAAAATTGCACTGATAACTGCAATACCAACTATACCTCTACCGGCAAGTTTTTTTACATTATCGTGAGTAATACCACCAATTGCAATTACAGGAATTGAAACTGCTTTACAAATTCTTTCAAGTTCATCGTGAGAAACTTCCTCAGCGTCATCCTTTGAACCTGTTTTAAAAACTGCACCAACGCCTAGGTAGTCAGCACCATGCTTTTCAGCAAGTAGTGCTTGTTCTACTGTTTGAGCTGATACACCGATGATTTTGTCATCACCCAGAATTTCTCTTACATTCTGTGCTTCCATATCACTTTGACCAACATGAACACCATCAGCATTAATTTCCTTTGCAATTTCTACATTGTCATTAATTACAAATGGTACATTGTATTCCTTACAAAGTTTCTGAATTTTCTTTGCTTCTTCTAGGAAAGAACCTTCATCAAGATTCTTTTCTCTTAGCTGAATAAATGTTGCTCCACCTTTAAGCGCCTTTTCTACTTGACTATAAAGAGTTTCACCATTTAACCAATGTCTATCGGTTACTGCATATAGAAGTAAATCTTTCTTATCGCAATTCATACTTTGCTCCCTTATTTAATGTTTCACCATCCATATTATAGATAGCATCAATAATTCTGTTACGGTATGTTGAGTTACCGTCACCCTCAACCATTCTTGTTTTTGCAATTTCACCTGCAAGACCCATTGTACAAACTGCTGATGCTACTGCTTCAAGTACATTGTCAGGATTAGCTACAATAAATGCAGTTGTCATACCTGAAAGCTGACAGCCTGTACCTGTGATTTTGCTCATATCAGCTTCACCGTTACGGATTACATAGCACTTTTCACCGTCACTTACAAGGTCAATAGCACCTGTAATTGCTACTACTGAGTTGATGCTCTTTGCAAAATTCTTTACAAACTTTACTGATGAATCAAGGTTATCTTCTGTAACAGTATCTGCCACATCAGCATCAACACCCTTAGTTGTGCCACTGCCTAAGGCAAGAGTTTTGATTTCTGAAATGTTACCACGAACAACATCAAACTTAATTTCTTTCATTAGCTTAACTGCAGTATTTGTACGAAGTGCAGATGCACCGGCACCTACCGGATCAAGAAGAACCTTGTGGTTAAGTTCATTTGCCTTTTTACCGGCAATAAACATACCCTCAATTGAACGCTTATTAAGTGTGCCGATATTAATATTTAGACCACCACAGATTGATGTAATATCTGCTACATCATCAGGTTCATCAGACATAATTGGACTGCCACCACAAGCAAGAAGTACATTTGCAACATCATTTACTGTTACATAGTTAGTAATGTTGTGTACAAGTGGAACACTTTTTCTAACATTATCAAGGCAATTACCTAACATAATTGTTACCTCCAAACATATAAATTAAAATATTTTACATACAAAAACGGGCATACCAAAGGCATACCCGTCAAATAAGTCAATTATTTCCCTACGATGGCATTATCCAAATCAGGTACTAGGTCGAAGTTGTCAACTTCCTCTCAGATTGCTAATTTGCAAACTCCCTATCTATTAATATACTACTAAATGTAGAATTTTGTCAACTGTAAAATAAAGAAACATACCCCAATACTAATTAAGGTATGTTTCTATAAATCACTTAAAATTTTACTTTACTTTAACTTTTAGTCTTAGCACATTTACACCGTTAACTCTAATCTTTAGAGTAGTTGTGCCTTTCTTTAGTGCTTTAACTTTTATAGAAGTTGTGTTAGCCTTTGAAACAATCTTTGCAACCTTAGTGTTAAAGTTAACTAATATATATAATTTACAGTAATTTAACAAATAATTTCAATTTTACTACCTTTATTAGGGGTTTTGGTAACAACAATCTGTTTATCAATTCTATCCTTTAGTTCTGTTACATGGGAAATAATACCTACAAGTCGGTTACTGCCGGAAAGTTTAATAAGTACATTCATTGCTTGTCTTAATGATTCATCATCAAGTGAACCAAAGCCTTCATCAACAAACATTGTGTCTATCTTGATACCACCGGCTGAGGACTGAATTTCATCAGAAAGGCCCAAAGCTAATGAAAGTGCTGCCTTAAAGGACTCACCACCTGAAAGTGAACTAATTGCTCTTTCACTGCCACAATGATGGTCATATACATTAAGGTCAAGTCCGAATTTAGTTCTGCCATCACTTGACTCTGTTTGGCGAACCAACTCATACTGACCACTTGTCATTTCCATTAATCGCTTATTTGCTTTAGCAAGAATACGGTCAAAGTAATTTAACTGTACAAATGTTTCAAGTTCCATCTTGTTAACACCGATACCACCATTGGCTGTACTTGCAAGTGGTGAAATCAGCTTAAATTCTCTTTCAGCCTTGATAAGATTTTCATTTTCTCTCTTTACATTAGCCAAAACATTTGTGTTAGCAGAATATCTATAATTAATGGCTTTAGTTTCATTAGATAAATCACTGATAGCCTTTTCAGTTTCATCTCTCTTGATTTTAACCTTACCTATATCCTGTACCTTATCTATCTTTTCAAGTTGACCTTTTAATGCTTTGATTGATGCATCGGTTGCTGAAATCAATTTTTCATACTGATTATATTTTTCTAATACAGAATTATAATCAGCTTTTTCAGCATTTATAACTGCATTAATACTGTTAATCTTCTTAACTGCTTCACTTTCACTACCAAACTGTAATTCTTCCTTTAGAGAATTATACCGCTCTTCATAAGAAGTAATAGCAGTTTCACAAGACACTACTACCATCTTTACTACAGTAATTCGCTTATTCAGTTCATTGATTTCATTATTCTCTTCAGGAATAATTCTTTCAAGTTCCTGCTTTCTGTTACTCTTTATTTGTAATGCTTTTAAGGTTTTGTCTAGCTTAACATAATTATCTGCTAAATCAGAAACCTCTTTCTTAATAATTTTAAGGGCATCAAGCAACTTGTAATCACCTAATATTTCTTGAACCTTTGTTTCAAGGGCATTTGCCTTTTCCTTTAATTCACCATGTTTGCTAAAAACATTTTGTCTTTCAGCATCAACAACTTTTTGATACCTTTCGTAATTGTTCTTTGCTGACTCAACCATTTCTTTAGTTGGTGCATTAGGTAACTTAACTGCTTTATGAGGATGGACTGTTGAACCACATACAGGACAAGGCTTATTTTCTTCCAAACTATCAGCCAAAACACCGGCTTGGTCATTAAGATAGGCTATACTTAAATTGTCGTATTCATCCTTGTAACCATTGGCAACCTTCAACTTATTTTCAAAATCAGTTTTGACAGTAATGTATTTTTCTTGAAGTTTTTGTAGGTTTTTAATTTCCCCTTCTATACCTCCAAGTACATTACCTTTTTCCTCAATGCTTTCCTTTTGATTAGAAATTTTCTCTATCTCAACTTGAACATTACCCATTGTTTCAAGTTCCTTAGAATTCTTTTCAACCTCTAGTGAAAGGCTTTCAGCTTTGTCTGATAATTCTTTTACAGAATTTTCATTCCTCTTTTTCTCGATGCTTTTATTCTGTAACTGCCTGCTTAGAGAGTCAAGTTCCTTATACTTAGGCAAGGTATTTTGGATTTTGCCAATCTCTTGTCCAAGTTCAGTCCATCGCTTTTCTTTGTTCTTTTCTAGTAGTTCAGCCTTTGAACTTTTCAAACCAGTATTTAGATTAGCTAAGTTTTCGGAATTAGTTTTAATCTTGCTTGATAATTCTACATAAGAATTATAATTTTCAATACTTTTATCCAGAGAAGTCTTTTGACTTTCTAATTTCTCTTTCTTTTCTTCTAATGCTTTTAATTCTTTTTCATCATTAGAAATGAGGTTAGTTAGAAAGTTCTCAATCTCTTCTATATTTGGAACTACACTTTTTGCCTTTTCAATTAAGGCAATATTTTCCTCTGTTTCTTCACAAATTGTACCGTCAATATACTGCTGTACACTTAACCTCTCTTGTTTCAATTTACTGTCCACAATACTCTTTTGGGCAGATAAGGCTCTTTGTAAGATTTCATATTTTTCTGTTTTGAAAATATGTCTAAAAATCTTCTGCTTTTCAGTTGTACCGGAAGTAAGTAACTTTTTGAATTCACCTTGAGCCAACATAACAATCTGTGAAAACTGATTTTTATCTAAACCGATAATTTCTTTTATCTTGGTATCAACTGCATTTTTGGAAGAAACCACACTACCATTGGGATAAATAAGCTCAGCATTAGTAGGTTCTTTTACAAAGCCATCTCCCCTTTTCTTAGGTCGCAAATACTCAGGGTTTCTCTTAATTTGATAAACCTTACCACCATATTCAAATTTCAGTTGAACCTCTGTTTTAGTTTCAGGGTCGGCATACTTTGACCTTAGGGTTTTGTTTTCACGACCATCTGTACTGGCATCTCCATAAAGGGCAAAATGAATAGCATCAAAGATTGTGGTTTTACCTGCACCTGTGTCACCTGTAATTAGGTAAAGTCCACTTTTGCCTAGGCTTTCCATATCAATAGTAACTGTATCTGCATAGGACTCAAAGGCTGATATTGTAATACTTAATGGTCGCATTAGTTTTCCTCCCAAATCTTATCAATTAAGTTTCTCATAATTTCTTCTTGTTCTTCACTCATATCTTGATTATTCTGTTGTTTAAAAAGATCGGCAAAAAGTTCAAAGGGACTTTTACTTTCAATATTTTCTATAGCATCAACAGTACCACTACCTCTTGTTCGTAGGTTATCATAATCAAGTTTCATAATATTGGGATAAATAGACCTTAGCTTACCGATTGCATCAGGAATATCCTCTTCATCAGTTAAAGTGATATGTAGGTAGTCCTCTGTGTTTGTACTTTCATAACTACTCTTTAGAGTTAGTTCATAATAAGTACCACGAATTTCTCTCATATCTCTAAATGGTGTTAGTGGGATTTTGGAATACGCTATATTTCCCTTATCATTAAAATCCAGGATAGTAACTGACTTAATATCCTTAGCCTCTGAGAAAGAATACTTTAGTGGTGTGCCACAATATCTAATGTTATCTTTACCTACAGTTTGTTCTCTGTGGATATGACCAAGTGCCACATAGTCAAAGCCATCAAATACTTCACCACTAACATTATCAGTACCACCTACTATAATATCCTCAGACTCAGAAAGTTCAGCACCTGTAACAAACTGATGAGTAACAAGAATATTTCTCTCACTAAAATCTACATTCATATTGTCAATTGCAACTTTTACTGCATCGGTATAATTTTCAATATTTTCATCAGGGAAATATCTTCTAATATCAGCCGGTCTAACAAATGGCAATAAATAAAAGTTAACTTCTCCATAATCATCATTTAATGAAATAGACTTAACATTGCCATCATAAACAGGTGAAAGAAAAATTTTATTTTCCGTCATCATTCTGCCACCATATGATATGCGTTCAGGACTGTCGTGGTTGCCACTAATAACAAATACATTTACATTTCTAGAAGATAACTGATATAAAAATTCATCAAAAAGTTCTAATGCCTCATTAGGTGGTAGTGACCTATCATATACATCTCCTGCAATAATGACAGTTTCTACCTTTTCATCGTCTATTATATGTAAAATTTCTTTTAGAATATATATTTGGTCTTGTAGCATTGAATATTCATTTACTTTCTTACCAATATGCAAGTCACTTAGGTGCATTATTTTCATAGAACTTCCCCTTTAAATAATTTTCACTTTATAATCATTGTATCATTTATTTACCGAAAAGTGTTGTGATTTGCAAGACTTTTTATAAATTATATTAAAATTATTGATGTTCATACGGTATATTATCTCTGTATCTTATTTCTTTTAATGCTTTCATCATTTCTTTTTCATCTAGATTTTGATTAACTAAATCTAATATTTCATTTATTCTTTTTTCAGAAGATAACAAACCATCTGCTAGTTCACACATTAATTTTTCTGTATATCGTTCCATACAAACTATAATAACATGACAAAAATTTTTATCCGAACCAACCATAGCAATTCACTCTTTCTAATCTATATAAATTCATATTAATATAATACCACATTCACTGTCCCAAATATGGTACTTATCTTCCATGTTGATAATTTAAATAAGAATAAATAAAATTATATACTTTTTGCACAAAAATATTGATTTTATATATTGTTTTATAGTATAATAATTTTATAATTAGTTTGGAGGAGATGGAATGAAAAAGCACACAATAGCTAATAATTTTCTGTACTACTTATTTTGTGGATTTAGTGGTGCAGTAGTTTCTCTTATAGTATGGTTATTTTTAAAGCTGATGAACTACGGTATTCATTTACTGTGGAATGTTATACCTAGCAATATTGACTTTAAGTTTTACACACTTATTGTTTGTACAGTAGGTGGTATAGTTCTTGGAATATGGCAAAAATACACTAACGCTATACCTGATGAACTTGATGAAGTTATGAAGAAAGTTAAGAAAGACAAATTCTATCCTTACAACAGAGTTCTTTTCCTATGTGTTTCTGCTTTATTGCCTTTAGTATTTGGTGGCAGTATTGGTCCTGAAGCCGGTCTTACCGGTGTTATTGTGGGTCTTTGTTACTGGGCAGGTAGTCATATGAAAGATGCAAAAAGCAAAATTCCCGAACTTATGGAAGTTGGAATCAGTGCTACCCTTAGTGCAGTTTTTTACGCACCTTTATTTGGTCTTGCATCTGTCAGTGAAGAAAGACTTGACAGCAAAGACAAGCCTGACCTTGTACGGTCAACAAAAATCATTTCAAATATTGTTGCAGTACTTTTTGCCGGTGGTACTTTGCTAGTGCTAAACTCAATATTCGGTGGTGGTATGGGATTGCCTAAACTTGGTGGTGAAAGTATCTCTACTGCTGAATATTTACTTGCAATACCTCTCTCTATTGTTGGGATAATTTGTGGCTTTATATTTGTAATGGCTGAAAAGTTCAGTGAAAAAATTTTCAAAATAATTCAAGGTAAGTGTGGCATTATAGTCAGCACAACTCTTGGTGGTATTATCCTAGGTGTTGTTGGTACATATTTTCCTTTGTCAATGTTTTCAGGTGAAGAAAGTATCAATGTACTTAAAGATGGCTATATAAAATTTGCACCTTGGGTACTTATCGGTAGTGGACTGTTAAAATTATTTTTAACTAACATTTGCATAAAGTCAGGTTGGAAAGGTGGTCACTTCTTCCCTGTAATTTTCTGTGGTGTTAGTATTGGCTTTGGTATCGGTATGCTAACAGGTCTTGATGTTGCATTTTGTTCAGCTGTTGTTACTGCCGGTTTACTCGGTGTAACAATGAAAAAGCCTTTGGCAGTTACAATGCTACTGTTACTTTGTTTTGATGTTAATGTTATACCTTGGGTATTACTTTCTGCTTTTATCGGTAGTGTAGTTCCTACAAAAATTTTCAAACTAAATAAGACTGATAAATAAACATAATACCCTTATTACTTCTACCGTAATAAGGGTATATTTATTTTAAACTTTTATGATACTATTTTTAAATTATATTTAATTGAACGCAAAAATTTCATATGATAAAATATAATAAATAATAATATACACTATAGAAAAGGAGATTTGAAATGAAACATAGTAAAAAGTTACTGTCAATATTACTGGCAATAACTGCAACTGCATCTTCATTACCTTTTACTGCTATATCGGCAAATATGGCTACAGTTGATACTGAAAAGGTTTCTACTATAAAAAGCAAATTAAATGATGATGGTAGTATCAGTTACATAAAGGATAACGGTAAAGAAGTATCTGTTGAGTCACTTAATGATACAAAAAGTACAAAAGCTACTTATCCAAAAAAGTATGACTTAAGAGATTATAAAAGAGTTACTAAAGTAAAGGATCAAGGTGATGATGGTTACTGCTGGTCATTTGCTTCTGCTGCATCTATTGAATCTAACATTCTGTCAAACCCTAGCCTATCAAAAAAGATTGGTGACAATCCATCAGAAAAGCTTGACATTGCACAAACTGCAACACCTTATTACATTATGACAAATACTGATGATGAAAATTCACCTTTTTATAATGACTATTTTTATGATGAGTACAAAGGTTCATATGGTGGTTGGCCTGTTTATGTTGCACAAGGACTAAACTGTGGTTTCGGTACTTATCCTGAAACATTGATGCCTTATGAAAATTCACTTCTTGGATATTCCGATACACTTAAATATTATTCTGATTATCACCTAAAAGAATATAATCAGCTTAGCAATGATGCTAATACATTAAAAGACAACATTATAAATAACGGTGCTATCGGAGTATATTATTACAATTTATCTCGTTGTTACTCTAAAGATACATTTTCTTATTGTGATAGCAAAAAAGAAATCGAAAAAGGCTATGAACAACCTCATGTTGTAGCAATTGTTGGTTGGAACGATAATTATAGTCGTAACAAGTTTGACGGTGCAGTAAAGCCTAAGAACAACGGTGCTTGGCTTTGCAAAAACAGTTGGGGTACTGACAATCAAGACAAGGGATATTTTTGGCTATCATATGAATGTACAGACACTCAATTCTTTCAATTTATAATGCAAGACAACTCAGCCTATGACAATGAATATCAGTTAGGTTACTACTATGGAGCTGCAGTAAATGTTGATAAGTCAGCAAATATATTTACTGCTAAAAGTGATGAAGAAATTACTCAGGTTAGCTTTGGCACAAGTAGTTCATACACTTACGATATTTCTGTTTACAAGCTAAACAAAAATTACAAGTCACCTACTGACGGTACAGTAATTGCTAAAACAAGTGGTAAAGCTGACAACATTGGTATTCACTACATTGACCTACCTAGTGGTGTAAAGGTAAATGCAGGTGATAAATTTTCTGTTGTAGTCAGTAACAAAGGTAAATATTATATTACTGTTGATGATATAAAAGACAAACCACATAGTAGAAAAAATTCTTACTACTATGTTGGCAACAAGTGGGTTGACTCTACAACCACTTCACTTGGAATTTACTACTCTTCAATAAAAGCCTTTACTAAAAATCTTGATAATAATGTAAAGGTAAAGAATGAACTTTCAGAAACCATCAACAAGGCTGAGAATACAAAATATCCTGAAGAAGCTCTAAAGGAAGATGTTACTGCACTTAATACAGAAATTGAAAAGGGCAAGGAACTTTTAAGTAAAGAAAATGTATGTGCTTCTGACCTTAATAATTCTACTGCCTTAATTAACTACAGATTACAAAACTTAGTTAACAGTGTTTATCACATTAACAGTATAGATGACTACAACAAATTGACAAAAGGACTTCGTTCAGGGAATATTTCACCTAGTAAAATTATTCTAAATACAGACCTTGACTTTGAAGGCAGTTATATTAAAGATTCTTTATCTAACTGCTTAGGTAACTTAACTGTTCAATTCATCGGTAATAATCATACAATCAAAAATGGTAAATTACCTGTATTTTCTGATATACAAAAAAATATGTATCAAAGTTTCTTCGGTAATTTAAAGTCTTCAAGTGTAACAGACCTACACTTTGAGAACATTGCTGCTGATGGTACAAATAGTGTTTCTATTGTTTCTAACTCAATTATCAACTCAAAGTTAGACAATGTAACAGTAAGTAACTGCAAAATCAATTTAGACAAAAATACAACTGAACAACATTCAGCAGGTATTGCATATTCCTTTATCTCATCTTCCCTAGTAAATTGTTCTGTAACCGATTGTGAATTTTATGGTTATAATGTATTTGAAACAGTTGACAGCAGTGATGATTGTATCTACTCAAACAACAATGCTACTAACAACAAGATTGCATCTTACTATGAAATAGGTGTATATGACAATAATGCTGACAAACCAAAGGACATTCACATTAACTTTAGTTCTTTTTCAGAAAATTATGTTTGTGAAAAAACTACTGATAACAAAACAAGAATTAAGGTTTATGCTGATGATTTCACAATAAATGATGACGATTGTCCTAAGGCTTTAACTAAAGGTGATGACGGTTACTACTACATTAACATTGATGAAATCAGTGCTAGAACCGGTGTTAATGTAACAACTAACTACAGTAAAGAAGAATCAGCATATCTATATAGGGTTGATTTAAAAACCAGACAGGCTACACTAAAACAAGTTAAGCTTAAAGACTCAACAATCAACTTTGCATTACCTGAAAATATTTGTGGTGAAAAAATTGTTGGTACTGAGGATGGAATTTTTGAAAATAGTGAATTCACATATGATATACAGAACCTTACAATTCCTGATAGCTACACATTCATCGGTAATGACTGTTTTGTGCAGTTAAGTAGTTTACAAACAGTAACAATAGGTAATGGTATTAAGGTTATACCTTACTCAGCTTTTTCTGACAAAGCTAATCTCCGTTCAGTAAAATTAGGTACAAGTGTTGAAGAAATCGGTGACTCTGCGTTCTTAGGTGACTCAAACTTAAAGTCAATTATATTGCCAAATTCACTAAAGAAAATTGGTGAAAACGCATTCCAACAAACCGGTATCACAAACTATACATTAGGTGAAAATGTTACTAAGATTGGTATTGATTCAATAGGATATACTAACCTAAGTATTCCATGGGAAAATTACAGAACAGTAAGACTTCCTAAAGTAATCATCAATGGATATACTGATGCAGTAAAAAATTATGCTAAGAAAAACGGTTTTACTTTTAATGATTTAAGCAAAAATAAACCTATTACAACAAAATACAACTTTAACATTACTAATCCTAAGAGAGGTGATGTTAACCTTGACGGTTATATTAATGTTAAGGATTCATCACTAATTCAAAAGTATCTACTTAAGAAAGTTAAGCTAAATGATTTACAACTTTACAACTGTTCGGTAAAGGGTTGTGAAGAAACATTGACAGTTAAAAACGCAGTTACAATTCAAAAGTATCTGGCTAAAAAGATTTCTACAATTACACCTTTTGAACCGGCAGGATAAAAGTTACCATAACAACCTATACAAAAAGTATAGGTTGTTTTTCTTTAGGAAAAAGTTATATTTCATTGACTAATAATTTTTCTGTTGATATAATTTTATTAGATAATGAGGTGGTTTTATGAAGAAAACTAGGTTACTGAAAATCGTTCTGAAAAGGACAGGTGCATTCAAACTACTATGTTCTTATATTGTAGTTTTTGTAGCAGTAAGCATTGGCATTATGATTGTTGAACCTAACATAAACAGACTTATTGACAGTCTATGGTATTCATTTAGTGTAGCAACAACTATTGGCTTTGGCGACATAACTGCAGTTACTTTAATAGGTAGAATTCTCTCAATTTTCCTTTCAATATGTTCAATACTGATTATTGCAGTAGTACCGGGTATTATCACCAGTTACTACATAGAAAGCACAAAATTAAGGGAAAAAGAAAGTAGTGCAAAGTTTCTTGATGACCTAGAAAGACTACCTGAATTATCAAAGGAAGAACTTACTGCTCTATCTGAAAGAGTTAAAAATTTTAACAAGAAAAAGAAATAATATTCATATTAAGGAGAAAAAATATGAAAATTGTAATAGTAAATGGCAGTCCAAGAAAAGGCAACACCTACTCAGCTATTAACGCATTTGTTGAAGGTGCAAAGGATAACAACGACATTGAAGTTATCGACTCATACAAGCTAAAGATTAGTCCTTGTGTAGCTTGTGGTACTTGTGAATGTTACAAGGGTTGTGTAGCAAAAGATGACAGTAACCCTACTGTTGATAAATTAGTAAATGCTGATATGATAATATTTGCCACACCTGTATATTGGTGGGGAATTACTGCACAGATAAAGTTAGTAATTGACAAATGCTACTGCAAAGGTGCTTTGCTAAAGAATAAGAAAGTGGGAGTTATTGCAATCGGTGGTTCACCTACAACTAATGTTCAGTATGAACTGATTGAAAAGCAGTTTCAATGTATTGGCGATTACTTAGATTGGGATATTAAATTTCACAAATCTTTCTTTGCAAATAAAAAAGATGACCTACTAAAGAATGAAAGTGCTATAAACGAACTTAAAACACTGGGTAAAGAAATTTAATTTTTTATTTATCCATATAAAAAGGAGCAACTGCTGAAGTTGCTCCTAATTTTATTTACTTAAACTTTCCCACAAATTTTGAATCTGATGGTGAATGAGGCTTTATTAATTTTTTGTAGGTTTTCACCTTTTTCTTTGGACAATTAAAAGTAGGTTTCTTACCTATCATTTTAAATGCATTCAATCCTATAATGCTAAAATTATTTGACTTAATATTTATAGTTTTTAAGTTACGACATTTTGCAAATGCTCTTGCACTTATTAAATATGTACCCTTAGGTATAGTAAAGGTTCTTAGTGAAGTACAATTATAAAAAGCACTATTCCATATTTTTTGTGTATTTTCAGGAATATTTACTTTAGTCAGTTTTGTACAATTGTTAAAGGTTGTTGACCTAATTTCTCTTATGTTAGGTAGGTTAACAGTTCTTAAGTTAGTACAGTTTTGAAATGCTCCACAATACTTCTTTCCGGCATAGCCTCCGAAAGTATCCGGAAGGTATGTACCTACTTTTGCATCTCGCCACTTTTTTAAATAACCTTTTTTATAATAGTTCCAATAGCCACTGTCAACTTTTGTTGCATAAGCAGTAATTGTCTTTAAACTCTTACAATTTGCAAATGCATATTTGCCTATGTATCGAACACTGGTTAGTACATTATTTCTATTAATTTTTGACAAGTTAGTGCAACCATAAAATGTACCATCCCCAATTGTCTTTACATTATATATTTCTACACTTTTTAAGTTTGTACAATACCCAAATGTACCCTCTTGTATTTCACTATCACAATAACCGTCAACATTACTTGATAGTGTCTTAACACTATTCAAAGCAATCGAACGCAAACTCTTGCAACCGAAAAAAGCTGAATGTCCAATATTTTTCACTTTATCCAATACATTATTGTTGATGGTTGTAAGTTTGCTACATTTATAGAATGTTTTTGCACCTATGTCTTGAACTAATGGACAAGAAACTTTCTCTAAGGATGTACATTCTTGAAAAGCACCAACATATGATTCATGAATAGGATAAAGTAAATAATCAAATTTCTGTCTTGCTATTTCGAATTCAAACTGTGAAAATTTTTTTAAATTTGGAAAATTAACAGACTTTAATGATTTACACCTTGCAAATGCAGCTGAACATATTTCTTTTACATTTTTACAATAAACACTCTTTAACTTGCTACAATTATAAAAAGCATATTCATCTATTCGTATAAGACTATCAGGCAATACAATTTCCTCAAGATTGGTTAAATCGTGAAAATACTCATCCTCTATACCATATACCCCTTCTTCAACAACAATCTTCTTGCTTTGTTTTAATAATTTTTCCCTTTTAGCAACATATTCCTGTTCTTTTCTAGTTAATGAATTCATGCCGTCCTTATAACCATCATACATAAAATATCTTTGGGATAACCAAGCATCCGAATCTTCATTATCTAAATCAAGACTTAAATACATTATTTTTGTTTTAGTATTAAATTTTATATATTCATCAAAAATAGTAACTCCATATTTTCCTATAACATCAGAACCTTTAAGATAAATAAAATCACTATCTTCTACTGCAAAACAAGTTATAATCGATGGTACAACCATACATACAATGAGTAATATTGAAATTAACTTTTTCATATTAGCCTCCTTAATAAAACTGACACAATTAAAAGTCAACATCTAAATCAAAATACAACATATGACCGGTGGTATTGTTCTTGGACAACCCATACCTATTATACCCAATATAAAATCTGCAATTTGAACTATTGTTTCTAGAAATGTGACATATATTTTCAGCCTCAATAAAATTCAGTTTGTTATCTTCTATTGTACCTGTACATAAGGTAATATACTTCTCTAAGTTATATTTAACTTTTCCATTGATCAAAGTAGGCTTAATGAAATATAGTCTACCATAAACATTAGTATATTGCTTACTCTTTTCAATGTATTCACCACTTCTCAATAATATAGGATTACCTTTATAACTATCCATTGCTTGTGCAACAGTTGTTATATTTTCTATATTATCTTTTTATATACAATTACCGGTGTAAAATTCAACGGTACATTTGTATATTGGTCTTGAGGTACTTTGGCATACCTATTATTAGTAGCATCATACTTTGTATAGAATACTTTAGCATATTTCTGAGTAGATACATCCGTTCTAACACTAGTGTCACTAATTCTATAGCTACCTAAAATCTTACTATTTATCAAATTGTCCACAGAAAGACCATTTGATGGATTTTCATGTTTTTTTCGCTCACTTTTTGGAACATTGTCAAAATTTTCTTCATTACAATAGTAATTGACTAGAACAACATCCTTAAATTCATCATACGCAAAACATGACAATTTATTTACACATTTAAAATATGTATCACCAATATCAAAATCAGTTCGAGCAGTTTCATTAAAACAATCCATAGTGCCATACAAAAATGCTTCTTCAAGTGGAAGTTTACTTTTGGAAGGTAGCGTATTCTTAGACCTTTTGATACTTGGTTCAAATGTGGAAGGATTAAAAAACATCATCTTATGGGAATTCACTATAACTATAGTAGCTAAAGAACTTTGATGAACCATCTTATCCTCTTCGTTGTAATACGAAAGAGTTAAATGTGGCAAATACATCATATCAGAGCCATGCTTAATACTAGACACATCAGCTACATAGTCATCATTTAAATAATAAATTTCTTCACCATCAACTTTTCTTAAAAAGATTTTTAGAATAAATGACTTATCTTCAAGTACTGTATCTCCATCTTTTTTATACCATAGTAAAACATATAAATTTTTCCCATCTGTACAAGAACCCTGCATACTCCAATTTTTATTTTGCATTAATATATTTCCTTTAAGATAAGTATATTTCTTAATCAAGTTAATCATATACGAAACCAAAGAATAATAATATGTACCAATACTATTTATGTCTTCCAAAGTGAGTTTACTAAACATTTCATCATCATTTGAAAAAGTCGAAACCCCTGTTTTTTTCTTTGCTAATGCTAATATTTTATCATATGTGTAAAATTTCATTCTTTCCATTGGAATGTCTTTTTCTACACTACTTGTTCCACTTTTAATTTTGTAATATGCGTATGGACCTGAATAATTACTATTTGCCATATAATCACCCTTTTATCGTGTAATAAAATTTTACTTATCTTTCAATATGATAGTAACATATCATTTATATAATAACAATACACATATTCACTAATAATATATTCATTTATTTGGCAATATCTACTAATTAATAATTTTATTTATGCAATATTCTATAAAATTTTTATACAATACACATAACGAATTTTGTACATAACAAAAGCTAGGCTAATTTAGAATTAACCTAGCTTTATTTTATTATTTAGTTAAATATTCTAGCAATGCTTTACAACCGTTATAAATATCATTGTAGCATTTTTCAAAATCTCCGGTATACCATGGGTCAGACACATCTCTGTCACTACCTGCATAACTCATTAGCTTGTGAATTTTATTATCCGGATCACCCTTTAAAATTCTACTCATATTTCGTACATTGTTACTATCCATAGGAATCAGCAAATCATATTTTTCATAGTCAGATTTTTTAATCTGTACTGCTCTCTTTCCATTACAATCAATGTTGTGTAAATTTAGAATTTCCTTTGCCGGTGGATATACAGGATTGCCAACGCCATTCCATATTTCTTCTGTACTGGTAGCTGACGAAGTAACTACAAAGTCACCTTCAAGACCTTTCTTCTTTATCATATCTTTAAAAATAAACTCTGCCATTGGTGACCTACAAATATTACCATGGCACACAAACATTATCTTTGTCATTATATTTTCCTTTCATATTTGGTTTAATTATTCCTAAAATTTATTTTAATTGTACCACAAAAAGAAAATTCTTGCTACAAAAAGCCTACTCAACAAAATGACTCTATATCAATAAATTATGAGTAATGCAATAAAATAAGTATAGGTAAAAACTATCCAAATTTCATAAATCAATTATTACAATTTAATTATGTAATACTTCAAATTGTTATTACCTATCCAAGTAACTTTATAACAATTATTGATTAGTATTTCTTCATTCTTCTTACCGGTAGGTTTTTTTATTGTTCCTTGAATTAATTTCTGTCCTCTGAAAAATGAATATATACCATCTTGCTTATTGCCGGAATAAAAATTCTTGTCACTAACTAATGTTAAACAATAAGTGCCTTTGAAACCTCTTTCCCTGAGTTCTTCCATAAATTTTATATCTTTTACACAAGAAAACATTTGCTCCGGGTATTGACCGTTTTGAGGATATTTTAATTCTATGGCATACTTCTCACTTTCATTATATATAACAATATCCATCTCATGCTTTATTGTTTTAGTAATATTAAAAAATTTAGTGTTTCTTTCAAATTGTATTTTATAATTAGTTAGTTTATTACGAAGAAAAATACCCAATTCATGCTGTAAACTAAACTCATTATAGACTTCAATTTTTTCTTCTAATATAAGTTTCATAAAGCTATTCATAAGTGTTACTAAATTCATTTCTACACACCCCACACGATATTTTCATAGTTTAATTATTCCTAAAATTTATTTTAATTGTACCACAAAAAGAAAATTCTTGCTACAAAAAGCCTACTCAACAAAAGTTAAGTAGGCTTAAATTTAGGTATTAAGTTAAATTACTTCTGCACATATTCTTTGATTTGGTTGTATGATAGGTTATTGTCACCACCATAAGTTTAGAAGATTGGCAGGCTCTATTTTTCTTACCCCAACATTTATTATAGAGCCATTATGGTTTATGGGTGACATACTTTCTTCTTTCACTACTGCCTACCTCGCTTATTAAGCACAAATACGAAAGGATAGAGGCATCTACACCCTCCCTAAAATCAGTCCACCGGACTGTTTTCTTAACGGTCGCCTTCAAGTCCTGTCACCCTATGGCTTGTTGTATAAAGAAAAAGAGAAGTACTAGTGTACTTCTCTTTTTCTTGGTGCGGGTGACAGGACTTGAACCTGCACGTCGGTGAACACTAGAACCTAAATCTAGCGCGTCTGCCAATTCCGCCACACCCGCATATATTTTATTTTGCGTTTTGTTGTCTCTCAACAACGATATTTATTATATCTTATGATGTCCTAAAAGTCAACACTTTTTTGCAAAAATATTTAAAAAGTGATAAAAACACAGAAAATCGCCCCAAAAACAGCCTATTAATGAGGTTTTGGCGATAAAAAAGTATTTTATAAATATCTATTGATTATAAATTCCAACTGATTATTTTTCTTTTTAAGCATAAAAAGTGCCTAGTAATTTCTTAAAAAACTAGGCATTTTCTTGTGAAAAAATTTCTCTGGTGCAGTTCTGGTGCAGTAGCAAAAGATTTTCATTAAATTTTATATACTTAAATTCTGCTGACAATAGGTGTTAAACTGTTCCATTGCAGGGTTATTTAGTCTATCAAAAACATCACAATATGTATTTATAGTTACAGAAATATCGGTATGTCCCATCCAGTTTTTCAAAACTTCTGCCGATATTCCTGACTCAATAACTCTGGTTGCAAAGGTATGTCTTAGAAGATGCTGACCACCACTGATTTCTATATTTAGCTTCTTACATATTCTGGTAAACGAACTATTCACTTGTGAGGTGGATATTGGTCTATTGCTTTTAAAATTATAAAACAGTAGTCCGTTATCATTCTCTTTATAGTTTGTCAAAACTTCTTTTAGTATAGGCACTAAACAATCTTGAATTGGTACATCACGATAACCTTTTTGAGTTTTTGTTCTGTCCCCTACTTTTATTGCATAATTTATACCTCTTGTAACGGTATTTCTAACATGTATAAGTCTATTTCTCAAATCAATATCCTTAGCAGTCAAAGCACAAATTTCTCCCATTCTAAGTCCGGCAAAAAGTTCAATGTAAAACATAGGTCTGTAATCAATAGCATTTTTATTGATTTTCATATCTTTAAGATAATTAAGAAAATCATTTTCTTCTTCAACAGTAAAGGCTACTACTTTCTTAGTTGGTTTATCTGACTTTGGCTTTCTAATAAACGGACTATCCATCAAGTTATATCCCATTAATCTTTTATGTATGGCAAGGTTATAAGCTTTAGACATTGAAGAATACACTTTATCAATTACACTATTAGAATAGTGCTTTATCGAAAATAAAAAATCATTAATTTGATTTGTTTGTATCTTTGTAATTGGAATTTTAGCTAGACTTCCTTTTTCTATAATTCGAACAGTCAGCAGTCTTCTGTTATAAGCAGAATCTTGTATTCTATTCATATTGTGGTCATACTCTGCATCTTCCTTAAGCAAATCAACTATTGTAGCATCTGTAGTTTCACAAATTTTTTGCTCCATAATATCTTTTAATAATTGATTTTTCTTTTTAATAAGTTCTGTTTTAGTTGATGCTGATAAACTTTTTCTTGCTATTTCTCCACTATACTTTTGATAACTTATTTGGCATCTCCATCTCTTACGACTTTTATCATAGAAAATTGTGCCTTCGCCGTTACCTTTTCTCTTAGGTTTATTTGCCATAAAAAACACCTCTTATTGATTATTAATCCAAGTATTTCTTTCACTACTTTTTCTCTTTACTGAAAAGAAATTAATGAAAGCAGTTTTTAGTACAAGTTGTTTTTTGCCTAAATCTGTAGAAGGAAATTCAGGATGTCGAAACAACTCCTCTACTGTTTTCCTAGACCAGCCGGTCATCTTCATGACATCTTCAATATTAAAGAACAAGTTATTAACTACTTGATTATTAATGTTACGAGATATTTCTTCAATCTGTTTTTGCAATTCTAACAATGCAGGAATTGTTAATACAATATCTTCTTTATTTTCTGACTTTTCAATTAAATTTTTAGTTTTATTCATAAATAAAAACTCCTTTTTGTTATATTAAATCAAAAACGAATAATCTGTATCTTCGTTTCACTGAATTATCAAACAAAATGGAGTTAAATTTTTATTCTTTACAAGAATTTATTTCTTATAAAGAACTATAGTATTTAATTTGACAAATAATATTTGCTAACTTCTTTACTGCTATAAAGCCTTTAGCAAATGCTATTTTATTTTGTTCGATTAATTCAGTTCTTATATTCTAATACAATTTATTCGATTTTGATTATTTCTTATAGCATGATGTTAGCACAGTTACCTTAATAATACAATGTACATTTTTATGGATTTGTGCATAATTAATTTTAAATATAAAACCAACCTACAAGTAACTACTCATAGGTTGGTTCTATACTTATTAAGATTTAATCAAGAGTTTAATTCTTTTTTCGATTTCATCCAACAGGTTCTTGATTTCAGCTTTAGGAGATAGATTATAAGCAATATCCAAGAAATACTTTGCCATTTCAAAATCTTCTTCAGCATAGGCCTCTTCGCCACAATCAACTGCTAATTTTATAATTTTTTGATTTGGCTTTAGTGAGATACCATAATTATTAGTAAACTTCATCTCATCACCAAATGAAATATCATTTTCAGTTATACCACTTTCATCCTGAATAAACTCAAGTTCATTGTAAGCGTCTCCGGAATTGTCATCATACTTTAGGCTGGTATTGTAACAAATATAAGCCTCTTTCCACAATTCATTTTCAGAAAAAAACTTTCCTAAGGTTCTGTAAACATAAGCTAATTCCTTTGGTTCAAAAGTATATTTAAAAACTTCATTAAAAAGCTTTAAACATTTTTTCCCACTAATATTACCATTAATACTTAAAGTTTCAGCATATTGTAATGTGATGCTTGCTGATACAGGGTTCCATTTTCTTGCTTTTTCAAAGGCTGTTTGAGCTTCTTCAAATTCTTCTAAATTCCATAGTACAGAACCATACATAAAATATATTGTTGCATACGGAAATGGTACTGCATATATTTCTCTTCTTTCTTTTCTATGCAAAGAACGGTAAAGTACCTCTTGCATAGATTCTTCAAAGCTGAAAAATACCATTTTGGAATTTTCTTTAAATGTACCATCATTGATATAGCCTTCCCCTTCTTCAATCAACTTTTCAGCTAATGAAAGTGCTATATCATAGTCACCGTTTCCAATAATATTTGCAATCCTATCTAGTTCTTCACTTATTCTGGGAACTTCTTTTTCAAAAGATTGCACAAGTTTTTCTTTTTCAGCAAAAGGAACAGCTTCACTAATAAGCAAACCTATTGCGTAAAGTGTATCCTTATCATCTTTACTGCCCTCGAATTTCTCAATTATACTATCTAAGAACTCGGTATCTTTCTCTAAGTCTCCGGTCATTACACTCTTTAGTTCTTTAATAATTTCTTTATCGTTCATATAACACCTTTAATATTTCAAATTTTTCATAATAGTATTCTGTCTATATTGGCATTTTAACACATACAACTATAAAAAAACAATAGGTATATTAATAATAACAAATACACTTTGCAATTTTCATAGATATTTTTCGATTAATATTTACTTATCAACCTTATCACATACAAAACAAAGATAAAAGTATTATTCAATACTCCAAACAACTGTTACTGTATCTGAAACATCAATATCATCAGGGTCAATGTCAATATCGTAAGACTCGGTTGAAACAGCTGCACAAGGTAATACTACACCAGGGGCATACATTGAAGTTCTCATAGGACGGCTGACAAAATCCACCTCTCCCCATGAATAATCAATATTCAAGATATTTCCTAGTTTAACTCCTGATGATTTAGCCAACACTTGAGCTTTTTCCATAGAATCTTTGATTGCCTTTTCTAACAACTGATTTTTTGGTTTCTCAGGGTCAGCAACTGTATAATCAATATCAAATTCAGGGTGAATCAATGAACGACTTAATGCATACAAAACTTTACCCAACATTTCGTTATCAACCGGAAATTCAATTTTTGTTCTGTGGGTATATCTATAGTCTTTAAATCGTTTCTTCCAAGTTCTGCTGATTTGAAAATTTTCAAATTCAGCTTCAACATTAAAATATAAAGTCTTTACTTTATCCCTTTCAAATCCAAGATTTTCAAACATATCCTTGATTTTCTCAGTCTTTTCAGCAGACTCCTTTACTGCCTTATCATAAACCTTATTTGTACCTTCAACAGTCATAATCAATCGAATAGTATCAGGCTTTACTGATATTTTTCCTTTACCTGTTACTCTTATTGTTCGTTCCATACATTATCTTTCCTTTCTAATTCATTAAGAAGTTGTTTCACTTCATCAAAGTGGGTTAAGTCATAGGCAATATTAAGAAAATATTTTGCAAATTCATCATTGCCATTTTCTGCACTATTCTCGCCATAAGCTATAGCTAATCCTACAACATCCTCATTAGGCTCTAATGGAAAGCCGTATTTCCTACTAAACTTCTTCATTGTTTCAATAGGTGCAGGTTTTATTTCCAAATGTGTGGTTTGTTCAATATAAAACAACTCACCATAAGCAGCATCAGTATTAGAATCAAAATTCAAACTATAATCTTCACAAGCAATAGCCTCTTGCCACATTTTCTTTTCAATAAAGTAATAACCAAGATTTCTATAACAACGGGCTAAATCCTCAGATTTATAAGCAAAATTGAAAATTTCAATTGTATAATCAAAGAATGTTTCAATGTCCCCCATAGCCTTGTATGTTTCTGCATATTCAAAGGCAATATCGGCATCCATAGGATTCCATCTTTTTGCTTTTTCAAGGGCAACATTTGCCTCTGTATAACGACCAAGTTCAAACAGTATATTTCCATAAAAGAAATATACTGTAGCAAATGGAAAATTAGATGGTCTAATATCTTTCTCACTATCTCTGTGTCTATAACCATAAAGTAATTCTTGCATAGGATTAATGAAACAAAAATAATCACTAACTGAATCATTCTGATACATACCGGCAGAAATTAATTCTTCGGCCTTTTCCACTAATTTTTCTACTTTATCAAGTGCTAAATTATAATCACCTGATTGTAGGGTAGAAAGCAAATCATCAAGTTCACTTTCTATTTCTGCATTATCTTTCTCAAAGGCATCAGCAAATTCATTGACCTTTTCTTCAGGCAACATTCCACTTATAAGCCTACCACAAGCCCTGATAATCTCTTTTCCAAGTTCATGGTCTTTGTACTTTTCCATTTGTTCCATTAAGTACTGTAAATCTTTCTCTTTATCACCGGTTAAACCACCTGCAATATCCCTCATAATTTCTTGATAATCCATAATATCCTCCTTAAATAATTAAATTTATATAAAATAATTAATTATTATTATTTGTTTCTGTATATTATGCATTATATCATACTTATTTTTAGAAACACAATAGAAAAAGAAAAATTATAGTGTTTTATAAAAGATAAGTCCCATATTTGGGACTTTGGTTGTTGTTATTGATTTATATTTCAGAAATGTTTATTGCAATATATAAATCAAAGTTCTAAATAAATTGTGGCTATACTTTTTGAGTATACAAAAAACAACCTATAAGTAAATACTCATAGGTTGTTTCAGTACTTATTAAAATTTTATCAAAATCTAATTTTTTTATATTTCAAAATTTGTTAATATTATATTTAGGTAGATACACTACTCTGTCAAAATAGAAGCATATAAAATTACACCTATCGTTTTTTACCGATAGGTGTTTTTTATGCTCTAAAATAAAAAAAGCAATAATCCCCACCATACAATGATGAGGATTATCTTTAAGGAATTAATATGAATAGTAGAATTCTGTTTTACACTACTTTGTTACAACTGTTTTTGCTGATGACCATGAAGAATAGATATTATAATTTTTGCCGGAGAATTTTGTTGTTTTATAGGTACGGACTCTGACAAAATATTTTTTCTTAGCCTTTAACTTAGTTATCTTTTTAGCAGAAACAGTATTCTTTACAGTAACGGTTTTTGCATTTTTGAAATTCTTAAATGTACTGTACTGAATTTGATAACCTGTAGTTTGAGTTTTCTGTAGTTTTAAATTAACTTGCATACCCTTTGAAAGTCCTTTTACTGACTTAACAGAAGTTGCTTTAGGTACAATATTATAATAGAAAGTCTTTCCCCCACTATAATTACCTTTAAACTTAACCTTTACAGAATATCTGCCTACATTCTTTCTACCATTAGAATATGTAACTGTATAATTGGTTTTATTCTTCAAGATTTTATTTTTACTGTCTTTTACTGTAACAGTAGGAGTTTGAGTTTTACCGTTATATGTGAAAGTAGTTTTTGAAATACTTACTAATGAAATCTTGCTGATTACATTGTCATACTGCACATTGTTACAAATTGAACACTTACTGATTTTTCTACCGTTACTTTTCATTGTAGCAGGTGTTATTGTAGTTACATACGAATGACCGTTTGCCTTTATAGTTTCGGTATAAGTATCTCCACAACCTTTGCATACATAAGTTTTCACACCATTTTCTGTACAAGTAGGTTCTTTAGTTACTGAGGATGTGTAGTTATGCTCATGGATATTTTCTATTTCATAAGGATTGACACTATACAATGTAGGTGTACTGTCATCAGTTACATACCACTTAACTGTACCGTCACTACATACAATAGGCTCACAATCGGACAATCTAACAGGCATTGTCTTTTTAGCTGAAATGGTATTGCCACTAGCATCAACTGTCATTGCCTTAGTTGTAACTTTATTTGTAGTAGTGTTTTTTTCTTCCCACATAACTAAGAAAAAGTTATCATTAATTTTTACCAGCTGAGGATTACCACAAGTTACTTTATTACTTGCCTTATAATTAGTTAAAGCTATTTTCTTTGTGTTATTAAATAGCTTATCGGTTACAGTTAAATAAACATTTCTGTTTTTGTTATCCTTTGAAATATCTCTTGTAAAGGCTATTAAGCAATTACCACTACCAACTTCAAAGCCACCTACTGTTGCACCGGTATAGTTGCTAATATTCACATCAAATTTTTCCGGTACAGTTACTGTTACAGAAGTTGATTTATCATTCTTGTAGTATCTTGTAAGGGTGATACCATTTACAGAAAGATATTGGTCACCAAAGGAAAAGTTATTTGATTCAGAGTGGTCAACTCTATAAATATAGTTGCCGTCAGTCTTTATAAACTGATTAAATGAGTGGCTGACATAACCATTCATTAGATTTAACACATCATACATTGAGTCGGTAGTTTTCATTGTACTTTCATCAATGGTAAATAACATATTTGCTTGGTGGTTTATTTTATTCTCGTCAGCATACATTTCATGACAAGTATGTATATATAGTTTGCCGTCAAGCTCTGTCATTCTGAGTGAACCGACTTCAAATGGCTTTGTAGTGTTTGAACCGTTAATTTTACATTCACTTATTTTTGTCCAATCTTTTGAATACTTTACAACTCTGACTACTTCTTTAGAATCATTTTCTAAAGTGTTATTTTCACCGAAAACTATGTAGTTATTATCTTCACCACAGAAATAGCCACCGAATTTGCTTAGTTCATTCTTAACTTTTTTTGTAGAAAGGAGAGTTTTGCCATCACTTGAATATTTTTCAACTAACACACCATTTGATGTACTTTCAACTCTGTTAAGTGTACCGTCAGCATTTTCACTTAAATTTGAAGTAATAACTGAGGACCACTTATAATAATCATTCTTTGAAATATTTGAAGAAGTTTTTCCTGACAATTTTACCTTATCAACTGCCGGTGCAGAAGAATTTTTCTCAACTGTTACAGTACATTGAGCAGTAACACCGTTAGTAGTTTTTGCAGTGATTACTGCTGTACCAACACTATTACCGTAAACTTTACCTTCACTTGTAACAGAGGCTATCTTGTCATTGCTACTTGACCAACTGTAAGAATATGTTGCTAAAGCATTACTTGTTGCTGAAAGTGAAAGGCTTTTCCCTACCTTTATAGTAGCAGAAGTTTGTGACAAATTAATTTCTGTTGGAAATTCCCAAGTAAATTTTTCTACATAATAATTACTGTCAGTATCTTTTTCAATAGCAAGAATATCATCACCGTAATTTAATAGTGCAAATACAGGGTACTCAGTATTGATTGTAGAAATATGCTTATAGTTACTGTCAAACTCCATAAGCCTATTATCATTCATATAAATTACAGTAGTATTGTTCAAGTTGTTATGTACTGCTCTAGCACCTATGTTACTATAAAATTCATCATCACCCTCATAACCTATTCTTGATAAGCTACCTAGTAATGGTGGGTTGTTAGGATTTTTTGTATCAAACTTGCTAGAGTCTAGAACATTAACTGTTGAATTATATGATGAAGTCCAAGCTAGTGTACCCTCAGTCAACATAATTGCACTACTGTAATGATACTGAACATACTTTGCGTAAAGAATATCTAGAATTTCATCACTTACGGTTATCTTATTATTTGTTACATTACCGAAAGCCAATGTTCTATAACCGCTTGAAGAACCCCATTGACTTTTTGCAGTTTTATAACTTTCAAAATAGAAATTGCCGTTACTACTGTCAAAACCATAATATTCAAAACAATCATCTTCCATATCAGCAGAAGAAAGTTCCTTATAATCTTTTGATAGTAAGTGAATTGTATATTTCTTTTCACTTTTTAAACCGTCAAAAGTAGTTAGATAAATTCTACCTATACTGTCAACACCTATTGTTCTGATATAGGAATTATAATTATCAGCAACAAATTCTGTTACATTGTGAGTTGACTCTACCTTTTCGGTTTCTATATTCAATTCATCAACATAGTAAATTATAGGGTTAGGATTTCCACCATCTCTATATACAACATAAAACTTTGAGTCAGTTGCAAAAACATCATAAACAGCCTTATCTTTGTAGTCCTTAATCTTTCTTACTGTGTTGTTATTAACATCATAGAAATTTATACTTCTATTGTAATAACTGTTGTAGTAATAAAAACCACCCTTTTCCGGTGACTGTATCTCCTTGAATTTTTCTTCACTACTGTCAAACAAAATAGCATCACTAGGCATTTTTACCGCACTATTTTTAGTTACTGCTTTAGCTGAACCGGTTGTTTTTATAACACTGTTAAAAGTATCTGACAATGGTAAAGCCATTGAAGTTACTGCCACTAAAAAAGCAACTAATACTGCAGAAAACTTTTTGACTTTCATTTTCATTTCCCTTTCTTAAATAATTTCACATTATCATAATATCACATTAAATGAATATTTTTCTATTGCCTATAATTAGAAATTTTTATAATAATTTTGTGATACATAACGGATTTATTTTACAAAGAAAAAACCTCTCAAAAGAGAGGCTTAAACTTTTGTTATATAATTTTAGCAATTCTTATTTTACAACTTCTTCAACTACTTTTGACAAAGCAGAATAATCTTCTTCTGAGATTTTATATACTGAATTTTTATCAGTATTAACTGTAATATGATTTTCATTAGCAACAGTAAATGTATATTCTACTTTGTTATCAACATATCCGTTAATGGAAAATCCACCATCATAATCATTACTGTCACTACTGCTTTCAGCATTTTTTAAAGCTGAAATGACAGTATCTTTTTGGTTAGAATTTAGAGTATATTCTTTTCCCTTATCAGTTACAATAGATAATTTATCTATCTTGTCAAAATCAACCTTGTCGGTAATTTTACTGCATCCACACATAACAGATATAATCATAACTATCAGTAATATTAGTGTAATTGTTCTTTTCATAAATTATCCTTAACATTCAATTTTTTATGTCTATTATACATTTCAACTGCAATTTTATATAACTGATATACACACATAAAACCAACAACCAATATAAATGACGCAAGGTAAAAATACTTACCCAAAAGATATGTAAATGGGTCAGGTAGGTCATTTGTAACTTTTAGATAATACCATTCTGTATATGAATTATCTAAAAAGTATGCACCCACAATTACTGCACAGGTAGGTACAACTCTCCATATATTAATTAATGACTTTTGCTTTAAATCACAAGATACATTTGCATAAATCAAAAACAGTGGTGCTATCCATTGTAAATATAGTGGCGAAAAATAATCAAAGAAAAACAATGGTACAATAAATAATGCAAATGAAATAACATACATAAGTATATTTCTTAAAACTAACCTTTTCATATAATCACCTCATATAATTCTATCATAATAATAAATAAAAAATTAGTGTTTTTACAAGATTATTATATATTATTTATTAAACTTTAGCAAGAATTAATATTAGAAAGAATAGAATAATTAAGCTGACACTACTTTTGTAATGTCAGCTTTTTTAATATTTTTTGATTAATTATTTTACTGTTATCTTGCACTTAGCTGATTTTTTACTGCCGTCTTTTGCAGTTGCGTAAATAAAACAAGTACCTTTTTTCTTTGCAGTTACTTTACCTTTGCTATTAACTGTAGCAATCTTAGATTTTGATGTTGTCCATTTTACTGACTTAACATTTGCATTCTTAGGATTTACAGTAGCTTTTAGTGTAACTGTTTTCTGTTTAGCTTTGCCCTTTACTTTTAGGATAGCTGAATTTCTGTTTAATTTAACAGATGTTACAGGTTGCTTTACTGTTACCTTAATAGTAGCGTATTTATTGCTGCCGTCAAGTGCCATTACTTTAATTGTAGCATTACCTCTACCTTTTGCAGTAATTTTACCTTGTGAATTTACTATTGCTACCTTTGAGTTAGAGCTTGTCCACTTTAACTTTTTGTTAGTTGCATTAGTTGGACTAACCTTAACTTTAACAGTTGCACTTCTACCATTTAATAATGTAACAGATTTCTTACTTAATGAAACTTTAGTAACTTTATTTACAGTTGGTTTTGTTGGATTAGTAGGTTCGGCTTTAGGATTCACCTTTACTTTAAATGTATCTATATAGTCATAATGCTGTACAGTTACAGTTCTCTCACCTACTTTAGTAAGGTCATAATCTAAAGTATAGTTTTCTACTACTTTAGAAGTACCGTCCTTGTAATAAACAGTAACTTCAAGACCTGAAATATCTAAACCTTCACCTTCAGTATATTCTGTTTTATTAGGTAGCTTTGTTACTGCAATTCTATCAATATTATTGACCTTTATTTTACAAGTTGTTACAACAGGTTCTTTATCATCAGGATTTTGTACTGAAATTGAAATTGTTGCATCGCCAACACTTTTAGCAGTTACTTTACCGTCATTATCCACAGTTGCAACTTCCGGATTACTTGAAGTCCACTTAATCTCTGCTTCAGTTCTAACATTTTCAAATGTTGGAACTAAGTAAACAAAATTGTCAACTGTAAGGTTAGCACTTCTTGTGTTAAGTTTTACATTAGTATTGTGAATTTCGTATGTAGAACCTTTTGATGTATCCCACTTACCGTCAGAATGTAGATAGTACCAATTACCTTTGTATAAATAACCCGATGGGTCAACTGATATTCTACTATTACTGTTAACAACATAAATCATATTGTCAAAGTTATCAACACCATCCGGATAAAGGTCACACTCTCCTGCTTTGTATCTATCCAGATTAATACTAAAAGTTTGTAAGTTCTTGTTATAATTAGGGTCATAATCGTTACCTAGTGGTCTTTTTTCAGAACCCTCAATACCGTTGGTAAATATAATATTATGTACATTCTCTGCAACATCAATGTAATAAACAACAGAATCATCATCTGTTTTAATAGAAGTAGGTCTCATTATGTAAGAATGTTGCTGGTCGTAACAAGCATCTTCACCACTCCACCAAAAAGCACAAGCAGTTGCATTGCTAAAATTAAACCACTTTTCCGGCATCGCAAAGAAATATCTCTTTGACTTATTGTTTATAGGACCTGTATAAGTACCACCTAAACTTGTAACAAATTCAGATTTTCTCATTTCAGGTGTTACTTCTTTATCATTTACATAAACTCTAACCTTTAGCTTTGCAGTTAAAACAATTTTTACTGTTGAATTAGGTTCTGTGATTGTTAGTAAAGCATTTTCAGAACCGGGATCTTTCTCACCGTAATAAACATAGCCAGGTTCCCATTTACCATTAGTAGTTACATAAAATTCATATGGTGTACCGTCTGTCTTAGGGTTTACACCTTTTAATGTAATTTCATAAGAACCATCTTGGTTCTTTGTCATCTTATTTATTTCATTATCATTTTCCCAATTAATACCGTTACAAAGACCGGCTTCACCTGCAACATAATGGGTAGTTTCTGTTGGTACAACTTTACCCGGTGCATCTACACCATCAACAAGCACTTTTACAAAGCCATCTGTAATTACTTTACCGTCTTTGTTTCTGGTACCCTTCAAAGTTAAAATAACATCAACTGTTGAATTATCCATTGGTACGGAAAATTCAATATCTTGTGGGTTATTCTCACCAAGATTTGAACCGAAATTAACACTCCAATCATGATCTTCTGTAACCTTGATTGAGTAACAATCTGACTTAGAAACATTTGTATATGTTTTCTTGTAAGTACCATCTGCTTGAAGTTCCATATCATTAGCAACTGCTGTCGAATCCCATTTTGCACCTAAAAACGGTGCATCACCTACAACTGTATAAGTATGAGTCTTATCAATTGTAGTAGCTGATACTGATAGCCCACCAAAAATTGAACATACCATTAATAATGATAAAAATACACTAAAGAATTTATTTATTCTCATATGTAGTCCTCCTACATTAATATAGTTATATTTTACCATAATATAAAAACTTGTTCTACAATAATAATACACCAACATTCTTATAATGATTTATGCAATATGCTTAAACTTTTTGAACTATTTTTTAATAGTAAAAGAAAATCAGATGGCAATATAATCACCATCTGATTTCTTAATTGTATATATTCTGTTTTATATGAGGAATGTAAAAAAGTATTAGTCTGCAATCTTAGTCATATTACCATTTGAGAAAGTATATGTACCTTTTTCAAAATGATAGTTCTGACCGTTTCTGCTATCCCAACTACCGTTACCGTTGTTAAAGCAAACATTTGCATAAGTTGAAGTGCCTAGGTCAATTGTATACTTATGAGTATAACCTGTCTTTTCGTTAGTTGAAGTCATTTTGTTACCAGGAGCATCAGTCCAAGAGCCATTACCTACCTGATAATGAATATATGGAGTTGAGTAACCCTTGTAGTAGATTGTTACTACATTTTCTGAAGCTTTGTCTACTGTAACAGTTTTTTCAGCCATTACATAATTAGTTGAGCCATAGCTTTCTTTTGAATAAACTCTAACCCTATAAGTACCGGATTTGTTAAACTGCCATAAACAACCACTGGCACCTGCATAGTCATAAATTGTAACTTCGTGATTATTTGAATCTAAATATGTGAATTTACTTACAGCATCGGAAGTAGCATTCTTAAGTGTTACTTTCATTGAAACATAATCACCTGCTTCAATTTTACCATCAGCCGGAGTAATATCAAATGATTCAATACCGAATTTATCATCTTCTACCGGAGTAATTACACCATTCTTAAACGTGTATGTACCCTTGTTGAAACGATAGTTTTTATCATTGTTGCTGTCCCAATTACCGTTGCCGTCATTGAAACATACATTTGCGTAATTCTTATCGCCAAGGTTAATTACATACTTATGTGAATAACCGTCTTTTTCGTTAGTTGCAATCATTTTGTAACCCGGTGCGTTAGTCCAAGAACCATTTTCTACCTGATAGTGAATGTATGGAGAATAATAACCAACATAGTAAATTACAACTAGATTATCAGTTGTGTCTTTCTTATTAACAACATAGTTCACTGTCTTTGTTGCAGACTGACCGGACATATCACCCATATTACAAGTGATTGTATAATTACCGGCTTCAGTTGGTGTCCAATCTACTGAACTATTGTATGGATCTTCCAGAGTTTCTACAACATTTCCATCTTTCTTAATCTCATATTTCAGATAATTATATCTGCCATACTTTGATTGAGAATATTCAATATCTGCCTTAATATTAATCTTTGTACCAACATACTGTGGAGAAGTTGGTGAAGTAACAATATTTTTGATTGTTAATGCATTTACCTTAATTGGCTTAAATGTTTTTGTTAGAGTCTTACCATCAGCATCTGTTACCTTAGCAAATACTGTGATATCACCACCCTTTTTTGCATAGAAGCAATAAGAAGAGTTAGTAGTTTTTTCTGTCTTTGTATTACCGTCTTGAGTGTAACCAAATTCATATGTATATGGAGTTTTACCACCAGATGCTGTAATATAGCAACTAACATAACCGTTTACATATGTTGAATCACTAGGAAACACTTCTGCATTATCGATTTTAAATTCTTTCTTTGGTGAAACTATAACAGTCTTTTCAGCCATTACATAATCTTTTGCATTATAACTTTCTTTTGAATAAACTCTAACTTTATAAGCACCGGCTTCACTAGTCTGCCATGAACAACCACTGACACTCGCATAGTCATAAATTGTATATTCTTTATTGTTTGAATCTAAATATGTGAATTTACTTACAGCACCAGAAGTAGCATTCTTTAGTTTAACCTTCATTTCTACTGAGTCACCAGCAGTAATGTTGCCATCTTCAGGAGTTAGATCAAATGACTCAATCTTAAGTTTCTTTTCTGCTACAAATACGGTCTTTTCAGCCATTACATAACTAGTTGAACCATAGTTTTCTTTTGAATAAACTCTAACCCTATAAGTACCGGATTTGTTAAACTGCCATAAACAACCACTGGCACCTGCATAGTCATAAATTGTAACTTCGTGATTATTTGAATCTAAATATGTGAATTTACTTACAGCATCGGAAGTAGCATTCTTAAGTGTTACTTTCATTGAAACATAATCACCTGCTTCAATTTTACCATCTGCCGGAGTAATATCGAATGACTTAATGCCAAAATTATTATCAACTTCAATTGGTGTAATTACACCATTCTTAAATGTATATGTGCCCTTTTTAAACTTATAGTTTTGACCGTTTTTACTATCCCAATTATTATTACCATCATTGAAACAAACATTAGCATAGTCTGATGTACCTAGGTCAATTGTATATGTATGTGTGTAACCATCAACTGTTGTATCAGGTGTCATTGCTTTACCCGGTACTGTAGTCCAGTTACCATCACCTACCTGATAATGGATATATGGTGATGAGTAACCTTTGTAGTAAATTGTTACTGCATTCTTATCAGGAGTAGTACCGCCACCATTTACAGTAATATCTTTTGAATTACCATTTAATTTTACTGTACCGTTTAAATCTGACTTATATGTTTTATTATTGTTATTATCTACAATCTTAACATCTGATACAGATAATGTACTGTCATTATTATCTGTGTCCTGAAAACTAAATGTCCAAGTATAATCCTCTACATTATTAGAATTCAAGTTTTTAACTATACTGTTTAAATCGTATGTAAATGTACCCTTAGCTTCTGTTTTTGTGCCATCAAAGGAGTAATCATTATTTACATAATAATTACTATATGTTTCAAATGGTTCAGAATAAGATGAATAAGTTGAACCTGTTGCTTTATTCTTAGCAATAATTTTAATTTCTATATCATTACGGCTCTTTGAACTTAGTGTATATTCTAAATTAATATTTGAACAATCAGATACCGGCTTTACAGATATTCTTGCTATATTATCAATACAATTAGCTCTTACTCTATTTGATAAAACTGTACTATTATTTACTGATGAAGTTATATTGATTGAATCATAAGAAATCCAAATATATCCGTTATTCATCCAATCATCACCCCAAGAGTTTGCTACCTTGAAAGCACCCTTTTCGCCTTCTTGTACCTTACCATCTTCATTAATATCATACCAAATGTCATCATCATAACCAACAATAGTCATACGATGACCACCTCTTGTTGACACAAGATAAGGTACTATATACTGTCCGGCATACTTTGTATTTTCCGGTACTTGACTATTCTTTTGAATTATTCCATAAGTAAATCCGTATGATGCATGTGTTGAAAAAGTAAGTACTTCCCCATTAATAAGTGCAGTCTTAACTGTGTCTAGATTGCTACTTTTAGAATTTGTAATAGGTGTTTCACCATCACCTGTTGAAATATAACTATAACTACTTAACTTATATTTCTGTGCTTCGTCAAAAGCCTCTTTTGTAGCTGTCCATTTTGCAGGATCCGTAATATTGGGTGAATTTTTAATTGTAGGTGCACCAATATTTCTTAAAACACTATATGTAGCACTATCATATGAACCAATATCATCACTAAAGTTAGTGAAATTATATGTCCATAAAGGTGAAAAGCTATTTTCATAAGTAGCAGTTCTGTTAAGTTTTTTATTTTGAGTATAACTAAACTGATAGTATGTTTCTGCCCATGCAACACAAGAACCTACTCTGCCTTGGCTCTTAATTGGTGGGAAATACTTACTTTGGCTATTATCCACCTTTGAAGGTAAATCACTGTCACCATCAAGTGCCTGAGCCTTAGCTTTAGCCTTTGTTGTACCTTCTTCCTTAGCAACAATTGAATAATACTGATTTTCGCTACTAATTGTAGGAGCATTATCATCATCACTTTTACCTAGGTCACCTGTACCGAACTTTTGACCATCAACATCAACTACTGTTGAATTTTTGTTGACATCTGTAGCTTGTGTATTATTTGTTTTATTTTCAGTTGCAAATGCAGTTAGAACTGAAAAACTTGACACTGTCATCAATACACATAACAATACAGATAACGCTCTCATTGTTTGTTTTCTCAATTTTCTTCCTCCTATTTGTAGCTTTTGCTACATTTTTGAACTTGTTTTATACAAATTCCACAATCAATTATAGTACGTTTTCAAACTTTTTACAACTAAAATTGGGCAAAAATAAACTTTTCTATAATAAACACTATATTTATTTCAATTCACTTATAGATTTATGTACATTTTTATTTTGCAATCTTTTATTTATCAAAAAGTTGCACAAAACATTTTCATATTGTTTGTTTTAAATATCAATATATCATAATTAAAATATAGATATGTCGAATAGTATATATGTCTAATTAATTTATTTAGTAATAAATTTGCTAAAAATATACAATCGCTATAAATACCGTACAGAAAAAAACATAAATATAAACTTTATTTAATGTAAAAGTACTTTAATTATACAAGGTACAATGATATAATTAATTTAAAGATTTATCTTTGAAAGGTGGTGCTATTATGGCAGAAACATATGAACAAAAGATTGAAAGAAAATTGAAGGTTAAGCAACAAGTTATTGCAGTTGCATCCGGCAGAGAAAAAGCTGACCTTGTACTGAAAAATGCAACATATCTAAATGTATTTTCTAATGAATTTTTAGTAGGTGACATTGCAGTTTCTAACGGTCTAATTGCCGGTATTGGAAAATATAACGGTAAAGTTGAAGTTGATGTTAGGGGCAAAATTGTATTACCCGGATTTATTGATGCACATATTCACCTAGAAAGCTCAATGGTATCTCCTACCGAATTTGCAAAGGCAGTTATCTCTCACGGTACAACTACTGTTATTACTGACCCACATGAAATTGCAAATGTTATGGGAACTGATGGCATTGAATATATGATTGAGGCTACAAGTAATTTGCCTTTAGATGTTCACTTTATGTTGCCGTCTTGTGTACCGGCTACTGAAATTGATGAAAGTGGTGCAGTTCTTGAATACAATGACATTGATAAATATTTTGAACACAAAAAAGTTCTTGGTCTTGCTGAAATGATGAACTATGTTGGTGTTATAAATGGTGACAGTAAAGTAGTTTCAAAGATTATTGCATCTCAAGCACACCACAAAAAAATTGATGGTCATGCACCTGAGCTTTCCGGTAATGACCTTAATGCATATATTTCAGCAGGTGTATATTCGGACCATGAATGTTCAACCTTTGAAAATGCTCTTGAGAAATTGCAAAAAGGTCAATTCATTATGATTAGAGAAGGTACTGCTGCTCACAACCTAAAAGCACTAATGCCTTTACTTAATGACAAATACTATGCAAGGTGTATGTTTGCTACTGATGACAAGCACCCAAATGATTTATTATATGGTGGTCACATTGACTACATAGTTAAAGAGGCAATCAGAAATGGTGCTAATCCTATTATTGCACTAAAGGTTGCAACCCATCATGCAGCAAGATACTTTTTACTTAACAATAAAGGTGCTATTGCCTCAGGTTACTTAGCTGATATAGTAGTGGTAGACAACATTAGGGACTTTGACATTCAGCAAGTTTATAAAAGAGGTAAACTAGTATTTGACGGTAAAAAGGTTATTGACTTCCCTACTCCTACTATTGAAAGTAGATTAGTAGAGAAATGCCACAATACTTTCCATCTTGACAAAGTTACACCTGAAAGTTTTGATATTAAAGGTGATTTAGGATTGATAGGTTTAGTTAGTGGTGAACTGCTAACAAAAAATCTCGGTACTGCTAACCATATTGATGTTGAAAATGATATACTAAAAATTGCTTGTGTTGAACGACACAAAAACACAAACCACATTGGCGTAGGATATGTTAAGGGTTATTCCCTAAAGTCAGGTGCAGTTGCTACTTCTATTGCTCACGACTCACACAACATTATTACAGTAGGTTGCAGTAACTCTGATATTACAATTGCAGTTAACGCAATTAAGGATAATAACGGTGGTATTGTTGTGGTTGAAAATGGTGAAATCAAAGCATTACTGGAATTACCTATTGCCGGTTTAATGTCGGAAGAACCATTAAAAGTAGTTAATGATAAACTTGAAAAAGCAAAAGCCTCTGCTTATAGCTTAGGTGTTAGCAAAAATATTGACCCGTTTATGACACTTTCATTTATCAGCTTACCTGTTATCCCATCACTTAGAATCACTACTAAAGGTGTTTTTGATGTTGATAAATGGAAAATTGTTGAATAAAACAAGTTATATATATGGAAACAACCTATGAGATAATGCTGAGGTTTGATAAGGCAATATGATAAAACTTAATAAAACTAAGGCATTGCAATGGCAGATGAGGCTTTGACTGTAAAAGGTCAAAGCCTTTTTCTGTTTATTAAATCCACACATTTGTCTTTTAGTTTTGTATTCAGTATAATGAAGTTACCAAATACAAGGAGGCTTCGATATAAAAACAAATTTTGAAAATATAGGCGGTAGTTATTCGCAATAAGGCGATTATCTTTTGCCAAGTCTTACGCTACCTGATGAAAACCAAAGGCAAATCAGTGTGTGGGCAATGAGGCACAGACGCTATTTGAAATCAAGTCATCGAGTACTTTATTACAATCTTCTTACATCAGGTAAGCTTTACAATTATCTTGCCGATGTTGAACTTCAGGCAGAGAATTTGTTTGAACAGACAATAAAATCACTTGCTGAGCAGGAACAAGTTACGGAAAAACTCAAAGCCGAAAATATGATGTTGTGGGTGCAAAAGATGAATAATATTCGCAACAGAGCAACAGAAATCGTTAATGAACAAGTGATTTATAAATGAGAAAAAGGCACAACTTACGGAGAAAATTTTCGTATGTTGTGCCTTAATTTTATTTGTGAGATTAGAATATATAATCTTAGCGAGCAGACCATTTGGTTATCCAAACGGTAATTTTCTCGTTAGGGACACCCTAAGACCCGCTTTTTGTATTCGACTTTAATATTGAAAAAACAAAGTGGCTCAATGTTGCAAAGGAAAACATTATTGACATATAGTCAAAGAGATAAAGCAGTAGGTGTTCGTTATCGCCAAGGAGGAAAAACTGATTTTTCAGGAACAGGTAAGATGCTATATCCCGTTTGAAAAATGCGTAAATTCCGTATGCAAAAATGAGTATGAATATTATTTTGAAAGCAGTCTTCACTTTTGGTGAGAGTTGCTTTTTCTTTTTTATCATTAGCAAAATCATATTGAAATGAAGTCCGAGGTGGAGCGACATAAATATAAATCCCCAATATGCAGAAAGCATATGGATTCTGTTCGCTGCATAGGTTGATTTTATATTCAAAAATGCAAACAGATGCCTTGAAACAATTACCCCGCTGACGATTGAGCCGACAAATGATATAAGCACAAGCAAAACAAGAATATTTTGAAAAATTCTTATAGGTGTTTGCCTGCCTTTTGCTAAATGCTTTGCCCAATTTATATTGAGTGCGTGATGAACAACAAAAAGCACAAACATAGCAACGCCGACTACCTCGTGTGCAGTTGAGCCTAAAAGCTCGTAGGACATCAAAAGAAGCAGAGCAAATGTCATTAAAATATCAATTATCGGCTTTAGTTTTAATTTCGTTTTTGAATTCATATGGTTTTGTTTAAGTCTTCAGCCTCTTTGCTGTTCGTTGCCATTCCCATATACTCCATACCGTAAAGAGAGGCAAAGCGTTTCATCGTGTATTCGCCTGCGTCAAACATCCACTTTTCGGGTGCCGCACCTTGGAATACAAAATAAAGCTTTCTGCCTAAGAGCTCGCTCTCGTCAACCTTGCCGTAAAAACGGTCTAAAACATTACGAACAGAGCCGCAAATATTGTGCCAATAAAGCGGAGAACCGATAACGATTGTGTCAGCCTCTTTCATTTTTTCAATCACTCTGTCAAGTCTGTCATAAGGTAAAGTTTGACCGTATGAGCCGATTGTGAAGTTAGTTAAATTAAGTGTTTCGTATTCCTTGCCGTTCAAAAGAATTGAGGCAAGATTAGCAGTATTTCCGTTTTCGTTCGGACTGCCGTTAATAAAAAGAATTTTCATAATATTACCCTCTTAATAATTTAATGTTCGCCGAAAAGCCAAGACATAATGGTATCGTCCTCGGCGAAAAGTCCGCCTCCGCCATGTTCGTTTGGAGCGTTTCGGCTTGTAAAATAATCTCTTTCTTTAATATCAAGAACAAGAATTTTGTTGATTTCATCATCGGTCAAGCCTTGCTTTTTGTAGAGATTATAGAGCGTATCGTAGGCATTTTGAGATTTTTCCGAACCATAGTATTCGTCATCTCTGCCGATAGCTATATAAACGGGCAGTTTTGCTTTTGCAATGCTTTCATATTCTCCGTCCCATTGAGAGCTGACCTGCAAATATGCCGTGAACAAATCAGGTCTCTTGCCGACTGCTTGCGACGCAGTTTCGCCGCCACCTGAATAGCCCTCTATATAAACCTTTGATTTATCTATATTGTAGGCAGACAAGAGATATTCGACAAGAACGATAGTTTCATCTGCTGAGTCTTCGTCCCAACCGTTTAGCTGAGGTGCGACAATAATCATATTACTGTTATATTTTTGTGTCTCAAAACCAAAGTTTTCCTGACGGATATTTACACCGACACCTTGAAAGTACAAGCCCTCATAACCGGGCAAGGTGATAAAAAGAGCGTAAGCCTTACTGCCGTCATAAGTTTTCGGAACATAAAGATTGAAATGAATATCACTGTTATTTTCACCGTGCAAAATATTGTTAACGCTAAAGCCACGGTAAGTGTCCGTGCCGTTTGTGACGGCATAATTTTGTTCGGCAGGCTGAGTAGCTTGTGCTTTTGACGAGCTTTCGGCTGTTGTATTTGTTGTATAACTGCTCGGAGAATTACTTTTAATTGAACAAGCTGAAAGCGTAGTCACCGTAACAGTAACCGCCAAAAGCACAACTGTAAATTTGTGGATTTTATTTAAGGTCAAGACCGTTTACCCAAGATTCAACCTTGCTTGATGAGGCACCTGAAGAAAACCTTTCGCCGTCCTGCCAATTGCCTGTGCCTGCCATATCGGCTAAAAGGTCACCGCTTTGACCCAAACCCGATGATGAAGATGTGCAAAACGGAATAACGGTTTTACCGCTGAAATCATTTCCCTTAACAAAATTGTTTACAGGCCATGCGGCAATACCCCACCAAATCGGATAGCCGACAAATACCGTATCGTAATCATCCCAGTTGTCCGGTGTTACCTGCGTTAATTCAACATCACGCTTGCTTTCATCGTTGTGCTCAACACTTACACGGCTGTTGTCATCAGTCCAGTTAAGGTCATCGCTTGTGTAAGGGTCAACAGGTGTAATCTCAAACAAATCTGCTCCGGAAGTGTCGGCTATAGTTTCTGCAACAGCTTTTGTGCTACCTGTTGCAGAATAATAAACAACTAATATTTTTGAACTTGTATTAGAATTTTGGGTATTTTCATCGGTAGATTTTGAAGTATCTGCCGTTTGTGAAGTGCTTGGGGTTGTATTTGAATTGTCGCTCGAATTATTAGAGCAAGCTGCGAAAGAAAACACAAGCACGAGTGCCAAAAGAATTGAGGTTAATTTTTTCATAATGTTAATCTCCTTTAGTTTAATTATTTTTGTTCGTCAACAGGCGGTATCATCTCGACATACTTTTTAAGCATTTCCGGTGTTGAGGTATAATATCTTACACCCTTATCAAGTAATGATATTTTTGCCATTTCTTCATCAGTAAGTGAAAAATCAAAAATATCAAAATTTGCCTTGATATGATTGTAATTTTTTGAACCTGGGATAATAATGTTGCCCTCCTGAATATGCCAATGAAGAATGATTTGAGCTGTCGACTTACCGTATTTTTTCGCAAGGCTCTTAAAGAGTGGCTCATTGAGAAGTGCATTATCGCCGTGACCCAGCGGATACCAAGCCTGAATTTTAATATCCTCGTGAGAAAGGAATTTTTTAAGTTCCTTTTCCTGATAATATGGGTGCACCTCGGTTTGAAGAACGGACGGCTTAACCTCGCAGATATTTAGGATTTCGCTAATCTGCTTTTCGCTAAAGTTTGAAAGACCGATTGCACGAACCTTGCCTTCCTTGTATGCCTTTTCCATTTGCTTATATCCTGCAATGTAGTTTCCGGAAGGCTGATGAATTAAAAGCAAATCGATATAATCTGTTTGAAGTCTTTCAAGAGTTTTGTCTACTGCATCGTCCTGCTCATAAAATGACGGCCAAAGCTTTGTCTCAAGAAAAATATTTTTACGATCAGTGCCTGCGTTTTTCATTGCTCTGCCTACTGCTTTTTCGTTGCAATAAGCATTTGCTGTATCTATAAGCTGACATCCGTTTTTGAGAGCGTAGTTTGCCGATGCTTCTGCCTCGTCAGGTGTGAGCAAAAATGTTCCTATGCCTGCCATAGGCATTTCTACGCCATTGTTTAATTTTATAAATTTCATACTGATTACTCCTTTTCTGTTTGAAAATTTAATATCTAAAATTAGCTTTAGATTAAATAGTTATTTGCATTCTTCAAAAATTTGAAGAATTTCTTCGTGTGTCATCTTTTTGTATGCACCCGGTACAATGCCGCAGGAGTCTGCAATTTCTTTAAGGTTGATATTTTCATCAATTCCAAGTTCCTTAAAGGTTGTCGGCATACCGATTTCCTTAATAAAATCTGCCAGGGCCTCAACACCTGCCTTTGCAAGTTCTTCGTCTGTTTTGCCGTCCTTTGAAACACCCCAAACATTAACTGCAAACTGAGCAAATTTCTTTTCGCCTGACTTACAAATATGTCTGTAATAAACAGGATGAAGAACGGCAAGACCTGCACCGTGGTTACAGTTAGTGTATGCACCGAGCTGATGCTCCATTTGGTGGCACTCAAAATCCGTCTTTTTGCCAAGTTTGATGATACGGTTTTCTGCCATTGTTGCGTCCCACATCAGGTTACTTCTTGCTGTGTAGTCCTCGGGATTTTTGATAGCGGAACGCAAATTTGTGATAACATTTTTCATAAGAGCCTCGGATATATCGTCCGATACATTGCTTTCATTTGGCTCGCTGAAATAGATTTCCATAATGTGTGAAAGAGTATCAAAAGCACCCGATACCATTTGAAATTCAGGAACGCTGTAGGTGTAGGTCGGGTCAAGCATAACGAATTTTGCGTTAAGCTGAGGATAATCTTTGCCTGTTTTGATTTTAAGTTCTTCGTTTGTGATTACGGCACCGCCGTTACATTCACTGCCCGTGCCTGAAACAGTGACGATAATACCAAGTGGCAACGGTTCAAAATCAATCACACCCGGTCTTGCCCAAAAGTCAGCCCAAATGTCGCCGTCATATTTTGCACCGAGTGAAATTGCCTTACAGCAGTCCATAACACTTCCGCCGCCTACTGCAAGAATCAAATCGGCGTTGCTTTCTTTAGCAAGCTTAACCCCCTCAAGCACCTTGCTGTAGGTCGGGTTTGACTGAATACCGCTAAACTCAACAACTGCCTTGTTTTCTTTTTTGAGTACGGTTATAACCTCGTCATAAATGCAATTTTTCTTAATCGAGCCACCACCATAGCAAAGCATAACCGTGTCGCCGTAAGCTGAAAGAATATTTGAAAGATATTCTTTTACACAGCCTTCACCGAAATATACCTTTGACGAATTTTCAAAAATAAAATTATTCATAGCTTTTTCTCCTATCCTGAAAATTTGATTTTATTATTTCATCGAGTGATACATTTTCATTCCTGTATCGCTCGTTTTTGTTTTTCTCGTGCTTAATGATAATTGCCTTTTGAGAGCAAGCATGAACGCAGGCAAGGCAGTATTCGCATTTTTTGCTTCGCCTTTGTGCGTAATCCGTCAGCACAATTCTATTGCCTGTCGGGCAAACCTTTTCGCATACCTTACAGCCGATACATTTATCGGTTATTTTAATCATCTTGCCGTTATTAAATGACGGAATGATTTTATTCAGCGTTACCACTTGCTTGTGGAGTTTCCTGTCTGCGTCTGTTGCAGTTGGAACACCTTTTTCATTAGTCTAATATTCTTGATTATATGTTCAATTTGAACATCTGTATCTTTGTCAATTTTCTTTTCTTCTGCCATATCAAAAACAGGCAGGTAATTATCAACGCAGTGAACGGTATCTATATAATCAAAGTTGATACCGAGAGCCTTAAAATCGTTATATGTAAACTCGGGGCAGTCGCTTGCACTGTTGCCATAGGTTAAAATGATATATATTTTTTGTATCAAACTTCGATTTTTTCAAAAACTCTTTTACCGTATTCGGTATTTCGCCACAATAAACAGGGCAAACAATACCGATTTGGTTGTCTGAATAGATTGACGAATTTTTGATAACCTGCGGTATGCTGACAGGTTATTCGTCAATACACTTTGCAACATAAAGGCTGTTGCCCGTTGCGGTGAAATAAAATACCATAATTACTCCCTCTTTTTTATCACTTTCGACCCACCGAAAACAGCGGACATATTTATATTATCAAGCTTATTATCAATCGCTGATACCTCATCACTCGTTAATATAATATCTGCCGAGCCTGCGTTTTCAATCAGTCTGTCAAGCTTTCTTGTACCCGGAATAGGTACTATATACGGTTTTTTGCACATCATCCACGCAAGCGAAATTTGTGCAGGCGTTGCGTTTTTATCCTTTGCAAGCGTGTTTAACAGCTCAAGCAATTCTTTATTTTGACGAACACCGTCGGCAGTGAACTGTGGCATAACTGTTCTGTAATCCGTGCCTTTTTCAAACTTTGAGTTTTCGTTGTACTTACCGCTTAAAAATCCGTTTGCAAGCGGCGAAAATGCAACGAAACCGATATTAAGCTCCTCAAGAACAGAAAACAGCGATTCATAATGCCTTGCCATCATTGAGTAGCGATTTTGTATAGCAGTCAGCGGACAAACCGAATTTGCTTTTCTTATATTTTCCTCGGTCGCTTCGCTCATACCCCAATGCGTTATTTTACCCTCTTTAATCAAATCTGCCATTACTCCTGCTACCTCTTCGATAGAAACATTAGGGTCGAAACGGTGCTGATAGTATAAATCAATATGGTCTGTGTCAAGTCTTTTAAGCGAGCCTTCAACCGATTTTCTGATAACCTCCGGTCTTGAATTCGGTATAAGAGGTGGGTTTGTGGCATTGCTTGTTTTGTCAAATTCAATGCCAAACTTTGTTGCGATAATAACCTTATCACGGTATGGCTTTAACGCTCTGCCTACAAGCTCCTCGTTATCGTGTGGATTATTTGCCATACCGTAAATCTCTGCCGTGTCAAAAAAGTTATAGCCTAAATCAACAGCCTTTGCGATAAGCTCGCACATTTCATTTTTATCGGCAGGTAAGCCGTAAGCGTGGCTCATTCCCATACATCCGAGACCGACAGCCGATACCTTTAAGTCTTTGCCTAAAATTTTGTAATCCATTATTTCTCCTTAGTGGTGAAAATTTGTAAATGTAATCTGTTCTTTTTCGGGCAGACCGAATTGCTCCTTGCCCAGTGCAATACTCGTTGCCATAAAAGCAATGTTTCTGCCGAGCGTTCTCATAGTTTGCAAACCCTCTTTATCCTGCAAAACCTCTTCTGCCTGACCGCCGTAAACCATATTCCAATACTGACTTGTGGCAATCGGCATAGAGCTGATTGAAAAATATTTGTTGAGCACATCGTATGATGCTGTGTTACCACCTCTGCGACAGGTTGTTACTGCTGCACCAACTTTCATTGTCTTATCAACATTCGCCGTACTGAAAAACAATCTGTCAAGAAATGCGATTGCTCCACCGGCAGGAGATGCGTAATAAACAGGTGCTCCAATAACAAAAGCGTCTGCCTCGTTAAATTTAGGTGCAACCTCGTTTACAATATCATCGAATACGCACTTACCGATTTCCTTACATTTTCTACAAGCGATACAACCGTGCACATCCTTGTGACCTACATGGATAAGCTCAACCTCCATACCTTTTTGCTCCAATGTGTTTTTTAGTTCGGTCAATGCCGTGTAAGTACAGCCCTTTGCTCTCGGACTGCCGTTTATAAGCAGTGCTTTTAACTTTTTCATATCTGCCATTCCTTCGTTATTTTTCTTTTCAACTATATTATAAGAAAAACGAGGCCTCATATGAAGTCTCGTTTTGTTATTCAGTATATACCTTTGGGTTATAACTGCTTATTTAGTTTTAACTATATTCTTAGCCGCATCTAAAACCCGTCGAACATTTTCGCTTGGAGTCAACGAATGTAAAAGACCGTACGGAATGCTGTATTCCCACTCAACAGGAATAACTTTCAGTAGAGGATGAACATTTGCCCAACCCGGTATCGCAAGCAAAACATCGTTCGTGTTTTCGCATCTGTTAAATATGCTCATATTGTAAAAATCGAAATCAACAATATGTATCTGCGTATGATTTTGCCAAATATCGTCACGCAATCGGTCAACATAATTGCTCCAGCCACGGTGCATAAGCATTAAATTTTCGCCGTATAAATCGCCGATTTGAAGCTTATCCTTTTGTGCAAGCTTGTGGTGAATGGATACGGCACAGCAAAACGGCTCACGGGATAATTGCAAGCCCTCGCATTTTCTGAGTTTAAGCATTGTGTCGTCAAATATTCCGCCGATAATATCAATGTTCTTTTCCAAATTCGCAAGTATTTCTTTTGCGTTTTCGGGTGTGTTCTCAAATGGAACAATTTCAAATTTTATATCCGGGCATTGCTCTTGAATTTTCGGCCACATTTGCATAAGTAATTGAGCAGGAGTTGTAGGCGACGAGCCGATACGAATAATATTTTCGCCCTCGCTCATTGCGTTTTTCGCCCTGACAACACTGTCCTTGCAATAGCCGATAATGTACTTAGCGTCCTGATAAAGCGACTTGCCTGCGTTAGTCAGTATCAACCCACGGTGCGTACGCTCAAACAAAACCAAGTCAAGCGAGCTTTCAAGCAAATTGATTTGCTTAATAACGGCAGTCGGCGTGATATACAATTCCTCTGCCGCTTTGTTAAAACTTCCTGCGTCCGCAACCTTTATAAATGTTTCTATCTGTGGATTATACATCATCCCACCACCTACATAACAAAATTAAATCACAATCTGTTGTATATCAAAATGATAAATCTTTTTCTTAATTATACTTTAAAACTTTCAAAAAATCAAATTAACTAATAAATAGCCGTCTGAACACACAGGCGGTTATTTTATTTTTTTAACTTTTTCATCTTATGGGGGTACAAAACGCCTCCGACCGTTGTAAACAAACTTATTGAGCGTATTGAAATTCACAACAATGAGAAGAAACATTCTCACAATAATGTTAAAGTGGATATTTATTTTACGGCAGTCGGGTTATTTGACATCCCAACAGAGCAGCAGCTTATTAATACAATGGAAAGAGTAAAACAGAAAAAAGCGGAAAAATCCGCTTAAATAAAGAAAATGTGTAACCCCCTTTATCGGGATTACACCATAATTCCTTAAATACTACCTTATTAGCCCATGGCTAAACTCATAGGTTGTTTTTTATTTGTATGTATCAATAATTTATAAATAAGATTTCAACCATTCAGGCATATCATCATTTTCAATGTTCCAAGAGTCAACTGTTCTTTCACCCTCGTTCCAATTATTTTCTTTGCCATCAAAGGTCTTACTTCTGTGACATTTATATTTTGTCACTATATTTCCCTCTCGTCTGTATTCATTCCAATAATAGCTCTTGCCGTAACCTTTCCATTCTCTTGTTGTATAAATTGTCATATGCTTATCCTCCTAATATAAAATAAAATTTTCTGCCTTAATCATCAAAGATAGGACAACTTGTCTTACAAGAAGGATATGGACCTCCACAAGCTGCACATCCAACCGGAACTTCATCGTCATCATCATAAATTATTTCACTTTCATCAATGAAATTTGTTTCTCCGCATTCTGTGCAAGTCCAAATACCACAATTCACATCAAAACCGGGTTGATCATCTAAAGATGCATCACAGTTATCACAAAACCATTCATAATCAGCTAAATTTTTCATAAAATAACCTCCATAAATTTAATAAAAACTTAAATGAATTTCATAACCATTATAATCAATCGCTAAATTCAAGAACATAACAACTGACTTAAAACGCTACCGAACTTATCACCAATAGTTGATGGTGCTATTTCTTGATTAATATAATTTGTTTTTGGAACACACTCACCGTTTAGAATTGATGCAAGTATTTCGTTTGTAACAATTGCATCCTCTAAAGCTCTATGACTTTTCACCACTTCTATACAACAGTAATCAGCAGCATCCTTCAACTTCATTCTAATATGTCTATTAGTTATCCCATACATTTTAGGAAAGATTTTCTGTAAATCAAGCCATCTATGTATAAAGAAACAACTAATATTTTTAGCTTTTGTTTCCTCTACAATTTGATGATAATCAGTATCACTCCAACTTACAAATCGCACATTTGACAGATCACCAATCCACTCCAAAAAATCAACAAGGACATTTTCAATAGTATCAGCTGACAAAATTTCTTTGTTTTTAATTCCTGTCAACTTATATATTCGTGGAGCAATATCCCTACTAAATTGTGGTCTAACGCATTTTTGAAATGTATCAATAACATTGCCGTAACAATCCGACTTTACTGCACCAATTTCAACTATCTCATTTTTAAGTCCATATTCATTACCTGCAAATGTAGGATTCATCTCTAAATCCACAACAACATTGTACTCATACATACCTATTGTCCTTCCTTATCTTGACTTTTTGGCATATTCTTTTCGAATAGTACCAATCAACTTATCACTTCTTGTGTCTCGTCCATTTTTATTTCTGATTGTACCCGGTGGCAAGTTATTCTTTTTCTCAAATGAACCAACTGTACAATCGCTACGAACTCTACGAAAACTCATTTTCTTTTACCTCCCTTAATTTCCTTAACCAATTGATTTCCTTCACCGATTACTCCAATAGCCATTGAAACCACACCTAAAATTGACATAATAGCTGTAATTGCTAAATTAAAGTTTTTCATAATTACTTCTCCTTTGAATTTAATAAATTTTTCTTTGTATTTTTTTCTTTGCTTTTTACTGATACCTTTATTCCCAATTTTTCAAATAACTGAGGATTTCTCTGTTGTTTTTCAAGTAAACGCAAAGATAAGATTCTTGATTTTGTATTCATTTGTTCACCTACAGAACTTAATGTGTTTTGTTTATTTATTATGGTTTAATTATAACTTTATGCAACAGTGTTGACTAGCCACATATCAGCAAGAAATCACATGTACTTTTGCTACAATAGCAAAAAAATAACAGTATCTTTGCTTTACACAAAAATACTGTTAGAACCTTGGTTTTTATTCATTATTCTTATTTTTCATTTTTTCACACCACAATGAAATTGCTTCAATTGTTATAGATATTTTTTCAAGTTCCTGTTGTATTTGATTAAAGTCCTCAACTTCTGAACTATCTATTTTGCCATCGACCAAAATTTCCATCAATCTGCTTTTTTTCTTATTAACAGCTTCAAGGGAAACAACCATATTAACAAGAATTTCATGTATATTGTCCTTGAATGTTACCTCAGGTGTATCAATCTTTCCGATTTCACATTCATTACAACAATAATAATTTCTCAACTCAGGTTTACAATAAACCTTAGATAAAGCAACAACATCATCCGGAAATATTCTCACCGAATCATCTTCAATTTTGACTAACCTATTATAATCAAGTGAACTGTATTTACCATCTTCAATACTTACAATTTTTCTGGCAACTCCGTCTCTGCTTATATGTAAATCTTCTCTGATTTTTCTGTATATATTTTTCTTTTTCATAAACTCACCCAATCCGATATTTTCACAAATATATCCATAAATATTATATCATTTCCAAAATCCAGTTGTCAATTTATTACAGTCATTGAATTTAAAAGTTATCAATGTTTTTAATAGAATTTCAGTTACATTGTTTCTTTATATACTAAAGCTACTTATATATTTAACAATATAATTTGCTTTATTTATAACACTTTTATTTTTAATACATTCTACATCTAGATTTAATATTTTTTAATTACAATTTTAAATTTGTGTGATAACACATTTTACAAAGAACTCCTATAATTAGTATCGTTGAATACAGATAGTCCACTAAAGATTATAAATAAATCAGTATTCACATTACCTACTCTTTAAAAATGAGAGTTAATTAAAGGAGAAGATTTTTAATGAACAAGAAATGGATTAAGAAAGCATGTGCAGGTATGCTAACTGCTACTGTAGTATGCACAACAGCAGGTAGTATTTTGGCTTCAGCAGCACCTGACGGTAAAACTACTGCCGATAACTTATCTAAAACAACTAACCTTACTGAGGAATGGTCATCTTGGCAAAACAAGTGGAACAAAGCAGTAAGCAAAGATTGGACACAGATTTCACTTACACCGGGTAGTAATGCTACTGAGCTTAACTTTGCTTGGTATTCAAAGAAGAATGGCACTTCAAATGCACCTAAGCTAAAAATCGGTGAAGGCAGAAAAATGAAAAATTCTGTTACTTATACTGCAACACAAACAGAAGTAAAAGCTGAGGAAGATGCTGAGGGTAACACTTATCTATCTAACAATGTTACTGCTAAAGGTTTAAAGGAAAACACAACTTACTACTATTCATACGAAAAGGAAGATGGTAACTTCACAACTCCTGAACCTTACAAAGTTAATTCAACTGACAGTTTCAGCTTTGTTTATGTTGGAGACCCACAGATTGGTTCATCAAATGAACTTAAAGGCAAGGACACACCTGAATTTTACAAGGCTCAGTCAGATGCAGTAATGAGTGATGCTTTCAACTGGAGCACTACACTTAACTCAGCTATGGACAAGACAAATGGCAAAGCAAGTTTTGTTGTGTCAGCCGGTGACCAAATTCAGACAACTAAGAAAAAGTCAACCGGTTCAACGACTGAAAGAAAGAATGCTAACAGTGAGGTTGAATATTCCGGTTACCTAAGTCCTGAAATTCTAAAGTCACTTCCTGTTGCAACAACAGTTGGTAACCATGATGCTGACAATGAAAACTACCTATATCACTTTAACAGACCTAACAGTAGTGAACTGGGTTCAAACAAAATTGTTGGTGGTGACTACTACTTCACTTATGGTGATGTACTGTTTATGATGCTTAACACTCAGGACACTAATGTTACTGAACACAAGCAGTTTATTGAACAGACAGTTAAGGCTAATCCAAATTGTAAGTGGAAAGTTGTTTCACTTCACCAAAATATTTACGGTTCAGCAGAACACTCAAATGAACCTGAAATTGTTAACCTAAGATATTCACCAACACCTTACTTTGAAGCTAATGGTGTTGATGTTGTACTAACAGGTCACGACCATGCTTATTCTCGTTCAAAGATTTTAAAGGGTGGTACTGCAACAGAAACTTCATCATCATACACAAATAGTGAGTTCAAATCTGAACTAAGCAAAGATATGGACTACTCAGGTGAAGGTACAATTTATGAAGCACCTAAGAACATTGCTGATGACTCAACAGATGAGGCTGACCAAAAGTATCTTGCTTATCTAAATAGCATTATGGATAGGGATGCAGTAGAGGATATTGTTACAGAAAATGACACTGTTATGAATTCTGACGGTATCCTATATATGACAGCAAGTTCATCATCAGGTAGTAAGTACTATGACCTAGTACCTAGAAAGCAAACATACATTGCTAACCGTTGGCAAGAAGATGTACCTACATACTCAATTATTGATGTAACAGGTAACTCACTAACAATCAACACTTATCGTACAGATAATGATGAAAAGATTGACTCATCATTCACTATTGTTAAGGGTGATGCTGACAAGGCCGACCTAAAGAGTGCAGTTAATGACGCAAAGAAAGTTGTTGAAAGTAACTACACTAAAGCATCATATAATGTATTTAGTCAGGCAATCTCAGGTGCTGAAACAGTACTAAACAACAAAAAAGCACCTAAGTCAGAAATTGAAAATGCAATTAAAGCACTGGCTACTGCTAAGTCTTCCCTAGTAGAAAAAGCAAACATTAGCAATGCTAAAATTTCTAAAATCAAAACTCAAACATATAACGGCAAAAACATTCAGCCAAATGTTACAGTTAAAAACGGTAGCAAAACGCTAACTAAGGGTAGTGACTACACAGTAAAATACAGTAACAACAAGAACATTGGTACTGCAACAGTTACAGTAACCGGTATTGGTGATTATCAAGGTGCTAAGGCAACAACCTTTACAATTACACCGGCTAAAGCAAATGCAACAGTAAAAAGTACAAAAGCTAAAACAGCTAATGTATCAATCAAAAAAGGTTGCCGGTTCAGTAACAGGCTATCAAGTAGTATATGCTAACAACAGTAAGTTTATAAAATCTGTAACAAAGAATGTTAAAACAACTAACTACACAGTAAGTAAGCTAAAATCAAAGTCAACTCTATATGTAAAAGTAAGAGCATATAAGACAGTTTTAGGCAAGACAATTTACGGTGCATATAGCACAACTGTAAAGGTAAAAGTAAAGTAAAATGAAACAAAAAAATAATATTATCAAGTTTGGATGTACGGCTTTAGCCGTCATCCTTCTTGTTGTTATGGCAATAATTTTTAATGTAAATGACAAGACTGTTCTACTAGAAAATGAAGGTAGAAACTTTGAAAAAGCAGAAGTTACCCAAATTCTAAAAGATAATGTAACTAAAAACGGAAACAAGGTAGGCAATCAAACTGTCCTACTTAAAATATTAACAGGTGACTATAAAGGAAAAGAAGTAGAGGCTGAAAGCTCTTCCAGTTATCTATATGGTACTCACTGTAAACAAGGTGAAACTGTAGTTGCTATTGTTAGTGAATCTAAAGGTGAAATTACTGCATCAGTATATAGTAATAATCGTTCACCTATGATATGGTTAATGGTAGCGATATTTATAATCATTGTTGTATTAGTTGGTGGCAAAAAAGGTGTTTCTTCAATTCTAGCACTACTATTCACAATGGCAAGTATATTCTTTGTATTTCTACCTATGATTTACAGAGGTTTCTCCCCTATAATTTCTGCAATTATTGTAATAGCTTTTACAACAATAGTAACAATGTGCTTTATAGATGGTATATCTAAAAAGTCTGTTTCTGCTATGATTGGTACAATATTCGGAGTAATAATTGCCGGTGTATTTGCTTTAATATTTGGCAAGGTTACTTCAATCAGTGGTTACAATGTTAGTGATATAGAGAACCTTGTATATGTTGGAGAAATGACAGATATACAAATCGGTCAACTACTATTTGCCGGTATCCTTATTGCATCATTAGGTGCAGTTATGGATGTTGGTATATCAATCTCATCTACCCTATGTGAAATCAAAGTTGCACTCTCCAGCACTTCCTTGGCACTCTCCAGCATATCAATCTCATCTACCCTATGTGAAATCAAAGAGAAAAATTCTTCATTAACAATGAAAGAACTTTTCATTTCCGGTATGAATGTTGGTAGGGATATGATGGGTACAATGACAAATACACTTATCCTAGCTTTTACAGGTGGTTCAATTAATACACTTGTATTTATCTATGCATATAATTATCAGTACCTACAAATTATGAATATGTATTCTGCCGGTATTGAAATAATGCAAGGTCTGTCAGCTAGTCTTGGAGTTATCCTTGCAGTTCCTTTCACTTCATTAATAACTTCCATTCTTATTTCTCGAAAAAGTAAAGGAAAATAATATTCCGATATTAATATTTATCTTCAAAGATTTATTTTATAAATCACTTTATTAACATAATAACAACTTCCTACAAAACTATATATCTACATAAGCAAAAGCTGGCACTATAAAAAGTGTCAGCTTTTGTTTTAGGGGTTATTACATTGTGGAAAATAATATATAAAACAAATTTATAAAACAAGTCTTAATATAACTTAATCAACTTCATTGGAATACACCTTTTCTTAAATGAAAATTCAAAATGTAAAACTAATCTAATATGACTAATTTACTTTCATCAATCATTTTAGCAATCAGTAATTAAATCACTTAACAGTAACATTACAAATCATTGTAACACCGTTAGATACAACTTTAATCTTTGCAATACCTTTCTTTAGGGCAGTTACTTTACCTGATGAAGTTACCTTAGCAACCTTAGTATTTAGTGAAGTAAATTTAGCTTTACCTACTTTACCTGTTACCTTTAGAGTTGCAGTTTTCTTAACCTTTAGAGTTAGTTTTGTTGCACTTAACTTAGGATTCTTTACAGTTAATTTAAATGACTTAGAGATACCATTGTTTGTAACTGTAATAGTAGTTGTACCACTCTTTACTGCTGTAACTTTACCTGTAGAAGAAACCTTTGCTATTTTTGAGTTAGAACTCTTGTACTTTGTAGCACCACTAGGGTTACTTACTGTTGCTTTAATCTTTGAAGTAGCCTTTACATATAGTGACTTAGGATAACTTGTAACCGATACAGATGTTTTCTTAGCTGCCTTGTAAGAAACAAGTACATAACTACCTGACTGTTCATCAGTTGTAAAGGAGATTGAGTCACCTGCTACAATAACCTTATTAACTGTGTAACCATCCTTTGAGTAACCCTTTGTTACTGCTGATGAACCTACATATACAGGTGTGTTGTTTTCTACTTTGTATAGATAATAAATAGCATCTGTATCAACAGGTACTGTTACTTTAACCTCTCCTACGAATGGTAGGTAGCTACCTGTATATTTACCTACAACAGTTTCTGTTGTTTGACCATTAGTGTCAGTCTTTGTTATCTTATTGTAATCACTTGTAAGTGTTACATTAGAAATATTGTAATTATAAGACTTAACTGTATTAATTTCATTTGTCTTTAGTTTGTAAGGAGTTGTATTCTTTACAGTAGTACCGGAAGTTGTTGTTAGCTTAGCATCAGGTACTAGTCTGTCACCACTAACTGTTACACCTGATTTACTGTCTGTAATTGTGCTGTTTGTAGCCTGACCATATGTCATATAGAATAAATCACAATACCACTTGTAGTATAGACTTGGTCTATATGAATATGGGTTTGAGTTATAAATATTATCCATAGTAGCCTTTGATAAGTCAAAGTCACCTACATAATATTTATTAAATGTATCCGGAGTTAAGTTCATATAAGGGTTTGCTTTTGTTGAACCATCCTTGTTGTACTGAACACCGGAAGAAGTATAGTTACCAAATACATGAGTACCTGTTGAAGATGAACTATCCAGACCCATACAAACTGATGCACCTGGGAAAATGTATGTTCTTTCAGAAGTTTTGTCACCTGTCTTTAGAGCATATAGACTAGTTACTTCTTTCCAAATATTATTTAGTTCTTTATTTGATGAATCACAATAAGCTGTATATAAATCATCAACTGTTTTACCATACTTAGCAAGAACATTCTTTACTGCTTCAGTTATAGGACCATCATAACCTACTAAGTTAGATGTAATCATAAAGTTGTTATCACGAAGCATAAAGCTTTCCAGTCTGTTCTGATATGTTAACTGCCATGAGCCATCCATACAACTGTTAGATGCAGCACCTGCAGTACAGTTAACTACAATTCTACAACCTTTTTCTGAATATGTTCTCTGTAGTTCCTGATAGTTATAAATATCAGCACAAATAGCTACACCAACATAACCAAATGGAGTTTCAAACACACCGTCATTCTCTGTACTATAAGCTGCCCAGTTAGGTTCCGGGAAAGCAAGGTTTACTTTTCTGTATGACTTCAATGTATTAGGACCAAAGATACCAACTGAGTTCCAATATAAATCAGAGTCAACTTCATCTCTTTCAGGTAAACCAATCAGTACATACATACCGTAGCTTTCAGCTAGTTTCTGAATTTCTACCATATACTTACTTGGGTTGTTACCTCTGATTGTCTGTGCAAGTACATGTTGCATATAGTCATTACCGAACTTAGCTTTTAGCTCATCATCATAACTATCCGGTGTAACTACATCATAACCTGTTAAAGCCATTTCCGGAAATACCAGAAGGTCAACACCATCTTTGTGAGCATTACTTATAATATTTTCAATTAGCTTAACATTACCGTCTAAGTCACCCCATACAGGATGGAAGTTTACTGATGCAACCTTTGCATTATCTTTGTACTTACTGCCTGCACCATATACCGGTTTTTCATAATCTGTAAGTTCACCATACCAGTTAGCAAGTTGACATAATCTTTTGGATGACATACCGTTACTTGCTTTGTTCTTGTTAACTTCACCTGAACGAACACCAGGTTCTTTTGTTGTTGCCGGTTTATAAATACCGTCTTTTAATGCACCACCAATTGGATATGCACTAGATGACTGTGATGATGAAGTAATCATATTACTTTCACCAAAGTAACTTGTGTTACCATTTGTTGTGTAAAGGTTAGCAGTTGCAACATATCTTGAGTACATACGAGCATATGCATATGTTTGTGTGTACATATCATATTCAGCTTGTGAAAGTGCTTTAGAATCACTTGTGTCATAACCATAAGCCTGACAAACAATTACACCGTTGCAAGAATAACCATAATAGTATTTACCAAGTTCAGCAACTTCACCAAACTCATTACCTAATGCTAAACCAAAAGTACCAAATGAGGTTTTTAGTACATATGGTGTATCACCTACTGAAAATCCCTCTTTATATTCTGCATCAGTAAGATGAGTTTTATCATATGTATCTACATTACCTTCAGGATCACAAATAACAATTGAAGAATAGTATTTACTGTCTTCCTTTGTTGTTGCACCGAAAAGAATGTACATATCGTCATCATCTGCTAATTTTGCAATGTCCTTAACATAAGTATCTTCCTTAACATTAACTGCATCACCCTTTGTGCCGGTTAATGAATACTCAGGGAAAACAACAATATCATCATTTTTCTTATCAGCATCGGAAATGTACTTTTCCATTTTCTGATAGTTTTTAGCCTTCATATCAGTACCTGATAATACTGCATCAAAATCTACCAAACCCATTTTGTAGGACTTTTCTTCTGCTGCACTTGCTGTAATATTAATTACTGCTACGCTGGTAACAATTAACACACAAAGTGCAACAGAAACAATTTTCTTCACGACTTCTTTCATTTTTCTTCCCCTTCCTTGTTTGTTCTTTTCTGACACTAAACAAACATATAAAAAAGAGGCCACGAACCTGTTTCGTGACCTCTTTGTCAGTGAGATAAAACGCAATATTTATAATTACAAATTCCAATTCACATATAAATATTGCTTATAACAAAAATGGGCATCACACTTATTTGTGTGACGCCCTTGTCTTTGTCTGCATTATAGACCTGTGATTTTTTTATGTCAATACAAAATTTTAAATTTTCTATATGTTTTGTATATTTTAATAATAGTTTTTGTATTATAATAATTATTTTTATCAATTAATACAATATTCTTATAAAATCATTTAAGTTTTCGTAGTGCTTTAATCATTGTTTATCAAAGAATTTTTTATAAGATAAATTCTTAAATCTTGGCACATTATATGCAAAAGGAAGATTCATAAACCTTAAAACTGCTGAAGAAAAAGGATAAGTATGTTTACTACTAAATTCATTACAATCACTTTTGATATGTGCTAAATCTTTCATTTTTGCAAGTACAACATCATTTTTCTCTTTACAATAATTAAACATCACTCTCTGTGTGCAATAATGATAAATATCAAAATAAGAATTAATATCCTTATCAATATTTTTTGTCAATTCAGAAAGTTTTGCAATTATATTTAGGTGAACAATGTTGTTACGATAAGCCGTGAAAAATTTATTGTATTTTTCCCTATCTTTATCATTAGGAAGATACTTTTTCATTATATCTCTATCTTTTTCTTTAGGTAGCTTTAGATTTTTTGTTTCTTCTCTGTATTTACTACCTGAGAAAATCTCCGGTAACAACAGATAATCAACATCATTATATGATTTCTTTTTATCTTTCTTTCCACAAATATCTTTGTAGAAATATCCATCCCTCTCAACAAAATATAAAGCTAAAGTATATAAACCGTTAATGTTAACTAAATTCTTAACAAGAATATAAACAATTGTGAAATAAAGGGTGATAATTGCCTTCTTCTTCTCTTTTTCTACATTTGGAATTTTATTATTTTCAAACAAGGTTTGAAAATTAAGCTTAGAAATTTTCTTTGTAAGTAGCTTAATCTTCTCTTCACAACCAGGTTCTTCCTCATTAGAAAACAGCTTATAATAAGAGTCAATTTGTTCTTCCGGAATTTTACTGAGAACAAACTTAACAAGGTATCTATTCTTTGCTAAACCGTTAATATCAGCAGGGTTTATGTACTTAATAACATACTTAAACCTATTGTTGTTAATCACATTATTCATTAGGAATGTACTGACTTTTTGACTTTGCTTATCTGTTTTTTCCTTTGAATCAAAGTATTTTTTATAAGTATTTTCTAAAACTTTCGTATCATCACTAACACCAAGGGATAACAAAGCATCATTTAACAAAGGTTCCTGTGATGCATTTTCAATTTTATTTTCCATTCTTGCAATGCTCTTTATTGCTTCTAATTCAGTTGCAATTTTACCGGCATTTCTAAAAATAGCATACTTATCACTGTAATCTTTATAAACTGCATCCTTATTATGGGAAATAAATTTTATTACATTATTATGGTCTTCGATAATCTGTAATTTGCTGATAATATTAGTTAGCAAGTCATTAATTTCTTTACCGTCAAGGAAACAAGTCATAAAGAAAATCACCTTAGTAAAGTCATAAATATTCTTATCAATACTAACGTCTTCTATATATTCTTTCTTAATAATTATCTTTTCTTTAAATAGCTTATTGCCTTTTTCGACAAACAATTTACTAATAGCCTTTATAGGATTAATAACATCATCTGCTTTAAATAGCTTTTCTGCATATTTTTTATATACATTTTCTTTTTCGTCATCATTTTTAGATAAACGCAATGCCTCAACAATTTCCAGCAATATCTTATCATTGCTATTTAGATAATGAGTAATAACAAAGTCATAAGTCTTGTACAATTTATGCTTAACCGAACTTAACTTTGCAACTTCTTTTTCTTTATCATAAGGCAAAGGGCAATAACCGTATTCAATAGCACTTTCCCTTAATTTTTTAACATTGACACCTAGGTTCTTATTAGTTTTTAGTACAGAAAGTTTGTATAGTTCTTTAGAATACTTTTTAACAACTTCTACATTTTCAGTATCTTTACCGTAAGCATTTAGGATAATGTAAAGGTTATTTTTTTCATTAGAGATAAAATTCTTATTTACATTTTTAAACTTATTCTTAACAAACTTATTTAAGCAATTAATAAATACATATTCTTCACTATAATTTTCACTATATAATTCAATGTCATTATCCTTATAGTGAAAAGTATTATTACGAATAAAATTTAGAATATTAAGGTAATTATAAAATTTTTCTTCAGAAATAGGTTCACCATGGTCATAAAAAATGTTTTCATAATAGCCTAAATGAGGTTTAGATTCATTATAAAACTTACTAAAGTTATCTCTTTTTTCCCATTTAAATTTATTCTTTGGCTCACCATTTGAGTCCTTTCCACCACCATATTCTGAATAAGGAACACGGTAGTTAAGTCCAAAACCTATTGTATCGTTACCTGACTGATTATAATTACGGTCAAAAGAATTAACTGTATAAATAATATTTGTAATATGCTTTGCAAGTATTTTCTCAATATCAAAAATATTGTAGATAGCTTGAATATGCATATTATCGGTAAATATATGTCCGAAAAAATCTTTTTCAAAATATGGTTTTAAGCACAAAGCATCCATACCTGAATTTTTATCAGGTTTATTAGGATAAGTCACAAGGCTACTGCCTGAAGAAAAGCCGTTCTTTATTTCATAATTTTTCTTAGTATATTTAGGGTTAACATACATATGGCTATCTTTGTTTACATTGCTGGATACATCACCCATAATTCTTTTTTCCAGTACAGAATTATTACCTTTACCGAAAGAAGAAATATAAGCAACATCGTCATTAGCCTTAATAACCCACTTAACACCGGCAAGTTTTGCTTTTGATTTTTTAATTTCCTTATTAGGCTTAGGTGTATTATCTTTTGATATGGCAGTATCAGGCTTATTTTCTACAACCGGCTTTTTTGCTTTTTCTTTTTCTGCATTAGAATCAGCTTTTTTCATCAGTAATTCTCTGTGATTTTGTTTTCTTTCCTTTGCAGTTATTCTTTTCTTTTTTGCCATAGATACAACCTCCTAAAATTTAATATTTATTACTAAAGGTCAATCAGCTTTTTCAGTTGATTGACCTTTTTTCTTTTGTTTAATTTCTGTTTTTAAGTAATTCTATTACTTTATTTGCTTTTGTTGATTGAAATTTTCTGCTTTTGTTTTTGTCTTTATTTTCAGAAAACATTGTTAGCCTACCTATATGTGTAGGCAAATTTACAATCCTTTCAATCAAAGGAAGTAATAATATGCAAAAGTACATCGTTTTAAGACCTTGCAAATTTACAATCCTTTCAATCAATGGGGACCTTACTGCAGTTTTTCTAAAGGTTTTAAGACCTTGCAAATTTACAATCCTTTCAATCCTCAAAACATTAGTGAAAGATATTTTACATAGTCTATGTTTCAGTACTTTATAATATTATGTCTTTTGGTATTAACACATAATACTACAAAAAATAAATTTACACGGCTGGTTTGGTCCTTAAGGACATTTTTATTATATAATACTACTTATTATTTGTCAATATTATATATAAATTTATAGAATTTTTATTTTTTTAGTATATAAACACCAATCACCATACTTCTCTACAAATAATTCATAGAGAAGTATAAAGTAATTAATACATTGTATCAGTTTAGTTCCTTTTTGAAGATAAGCACTTTGCAGTTAATGCAACACCTCCTAACAAAGAAACTCCTAATACACTTGATACAAGAATTTTCTTTTTCTTTCTTGCTTTTGCCTTCATTCTTTTTCTTCTTATTTGTTGAAGTCTTATTGCCTTTTCCTCTTTTTCTTCCTCTTTTTCTTTACTATCGTCATTAAGAAGTAGGGATAAACCTTCAGCAATATTTTTCTTTAGCTCAGACAAATCATCATTAATAGAAAAAGCCTTTTTGCAAGTTTCCATTTCACCTAATATAAGTTTGAAACTTTCCAGTTCTTCTTTACTATAGTTAATTTTGCTAGAATAAGTATCTACCTTAAGATTAACTTCATTAGAGAAACACCATTTCTCAGAACCATTATCATCAACGATAATTTCTTTATCATCAGGTGTAACAAACACAATGTAACTATCAACAGAAATAGCCATATCAATGTTTTTCTCTGCAAACTTATTCTGTAAACATTCTGCCAATAGCTTTCTCTTAGTACTCATCACTTCACTAAGTGATGCTTTATCATAAGAAAATTTACCGTCAATAAGTAATCTTCCATTTTCATCAATGGTAATATTACTTGAAATTTTCTTCACCTCTAAGAGAATAACACCGTTATTAGTCAACACAATATTATCTGCAACAGCTTTGTCTTTTCCGTTAGACAGGTACACATTTTTATAAACAGTAACTTCCGGTCTGTCAACAGACTGTAAACTTTTTGCCACTATAGCTTCGCAACCTATTCCCGGATAAACAGTCCTTAATTCTCTATCAACATCACATAGAGAGTCAATTGCTTTTTGGACAGTAAGATTATCTTGAAGATTTTTCTTAACTTCCAATAATTTTAGCTTATCAATAGCATCCTGTAGATTAATATAATCATCTTCACTTTCATCCTTAGTAAGCATTACTACATTGTTTCTTAATTTAATTAAATTATCAGTATACTCAGAGTATGAACTTACCTTTGTTGTGAAAATTTTCTTTTCATCCATATTGGATAGAATTTCATTTGTTGTTATCTTCATAAATATCACCTTTCTTTTTATTAATTATGCTACATTTCTTTGGTGTGGATCTACTAATGTTTGATTACTAAGTAATGGTATTCCTAAACGCTCTGCTTCCATTGCCTTTTCAACAGAATGTTGTTGTCCGTTTGGTAAAGTTCTTATATGCATTCTAACATCAAAGGGCTTTTGTGGTGTGGTGTATGAACGGGTATTCACTGTTGATTCTGCAACAGTGATTTTTTCTGTAATTGACTCCACTACAGTTCTTTCGGTAGTTGTCTCAAGTACAGTTACCTTTGACTGATTATTAGTGTCCTTAAACTGTGGTAGTTTTTCAATAATAAAATCCTTGTTTTTATATCCCAATATAATTCCTGTAACAGCCATTGCACCTACCCCTGCAATAATTAACTGTTTCTTATGTTCCTTTACCCATACCTTAAAGCCTTTTTTATTTTCTTTCATCATATGTTTCTCCTTATTAATAAACAATGGTTTTTGTGTTTCTTTTGAGTTCATTATACTTAGTGGTCAGCTAAAAATAAACTACAAAAATTGGAAAGATAAAATGAAATTTTCAAAATTATTTGATTACATTTTGAAAAATTATGTTATAATATTTGTAAAATAGTAACTTAAAGGTGATAATATGGTATCTAAAGGAAATTCTAATGCTATATTGCCCGGTAACTTTAATGATAAATACAAAAACTACATTAGGGATATGTTTGTTTATCAATACAAAGGCATTAGCAAAAACAAAAAGTTTTCTGATTTCAAAAGAAAATTTACTGACAAAAATCAACTGCCAAGTACTTTTTCTAATGATATTTCAAATTTAAAGGAAATATTTGCTGATAATCCTGAGATTATTTTCAGTAACAAACACACACCATGTTATTGCACTATTGATTCAATATTTGTAGAAAATAATCCTTTCTTTTCTTTATACAGACACACTGTAGGTAAACCCGATATTTCATTTTTCATTATTGTATTAGCACTTAATTCTAATGTTGATTATATTGATAATTTACAGGATTATTTTATTAATGAATATAAAAATGAAGTTAAAAAGTTTAAGAAAGAACAGGCAAAATATAATAATAAAAACAGCTGGGATAATATTCCTAAATCAACTAAAAAAGATATATTTTCGGATTTTACAGAAATAGTTTTGAATGAATACAGAAACAGTATTACCGGTACTTTTGCCGAATATATTTCTGCTTGTTGTAAAAAGGTAAATCCATACACACTTGAATTAGAAAATGATTTTCCTTATGAAAATTACAAAACTTTAAATCAACTTTATAACCTATATAAAATTCTGGATAATTACAACTACTTTTCCCTAAAGAATTTTAAAAATACACTTTCAGACTTAAAAGAACTAGGTATCATTGAAAGTAGAAAATATAAAAATTCCTATTGCTATAAATTAAGGGATAATATGCTGAATAATATTCTGAAAGATATTGATACAAATAACTTTTGCAATATGATAAATTTCTTTTCAGAAACAACTGCACTTGGTGTGGTAGGTACATTTATCAATAATAGGATAGGTAATAGGAAAAATATCTTTTCATACAAACACAAGTACTTCTTCAACACACTAAGCGACTACAATATTTGTGACCTACTATATGCAATAAAGAATAAACTATGGATAAAAGTTTTTTACCGTAACGGTATTAACCTAAAGCCACAATGTTTTGTTTGTTATCCTATTGAGATAAGACAAAGTACATACAACGGTAGGCAACATCTAATATGTTACAATCCTGTTTTTAGAGGTGTTACTTCAACTCGTATTGACTTTATTGATAAGATAGTAAAAACTAATATTGAAGAAAATCATACTACTGAAATTGAAAATGCTAAAAAGTCAACAAAGTACTTATGGGGTGTTGGGTACAATGATTTTAAAAATGGTAATGCTAAAGAAAAAATCAATGTTCATAATGTTACCTTAAAACTAAAAGTTGAAGATAATGAAGAATACATTTTTAACAGAGTTGCAAGAGAAAGCAGAATCGGTAAATTTTCTATTGAAAAGAATATACTGACCTTCACTGCATCAGTAACACAACCTATTGAAATGTATTCTTGGATAAAAACTTTTGCTAAGAGGATTTTATCTGTAATAGTAGATGAGGTTGATGTTACAAAAAATGTCTTAAGTGATTTTGTAACAGAGACTACTGAAAACTCTGACAATAAATATACTTTTAAAAATCAACCACCTGCTAAAAATGAAAACGGTAATCTATATTCAAACCAAATCTTTAATGAAGTTTTTAACTTAGATTATGAAAAATCAGGTAACTGTATTATTCAACATTTAAAAGGTAGTGATATTCAATCTAATGGATTGTTTAAGAATGACTTTGACTTAACGGCACTTGATATTTTTGAATTAAAGGACAATAGCATAAATATTTTTTATGATTTATTACCACTGACAAAAATAGAAATTCAATGGTTAAAGTATTGTGTTAACAGTTCTAAGGCAAAGTTATTTTTAGAAGAAAATCAACTTTCTAAGCTGAAAGAAATTTTTACTGTTGAAGAAAATGATTTACCTATAAGCAGTATAAATTACTATGACAAATTTAAAAGTCATAACGAAATTGCAGATACTGACATTTACATTGACAATTTCAAAAAGATAGTTAAAGCTTTTACTGATGAGAAAGTCGTAAAAATCAATTATAAGTCAGTAAACAATTCAACAAGGACAGTAAACATTGGTTTGTTAGAATATTCTAACAAAGATGACAAGTTCAGAATTTATTACAAAAAGGAAAATTCAGTTTCTGTTTACAATCTTGAAAAAATAAATTCTGTAGAAATCCTCAGTGACAGTTATGACAGAAATTTGGCTGAGAAAAACATCAAAAATTACATTCTTAATCAGCGTAAAGAAATAACATTAGAATTTACTAATGTGAAAAATATTCCTGACAGATTGCTAACAGAATTTACACCATGGGAAAAGTTATGTACCAGACTTGATGATAGGTACAACGTAACAATAAAATATGATAAACAAGATTCACTTGAAATCGTTACAAGGCTACTTCCTTACGGTAAAAATATTAAAATCCTTAAGGATACAGGAAATGTAAAAGCAGAATTAGAAAATAGAATTAAAAAACAACTTTCTATGTAACAGAAAAGGCATTTGTGAAAATTCACAAATGCCTTATTTTTATTATATATATGATTATCTATATCCTTTTTCTTTCATATAATTAACGATAGTATCTACATTATGTCTTTCATAATCGTTAAATTGTGAGTCATCAAAATGACCGGGCTTTATTGAAGGTACATACCAATCCTTAGAATTAAAATATTTTTGAATACTTGAAGTATTAAACATTAAACCATATCTTGCATAAATCTCATTTAATGCAAGAGTTAATTCTTCCTTACTCATACCTTCAATTTCACTTTCTGAAATATATTCAGTATCTGAGTCAGGAAGTATATAATCACCATTATAATAAGTATCTTCGTTAGGGCCTAATGAAACATACAGTGTAACCATTTCACCATCTCTAACTGTTTCACCACTAGGAATACTTTGGCTAGATACAACGCCTTCAGAATATATGTTATTATTTTCCTCCTCATATCTAATAGAAATATTTTGTTGTCTTAAAATTCTACTAGCCTCTTCTTTCCTCAATCCAACAACATTTGGCATTATCTTTGATACTGTTGCCTCTGTTGTAGGTTCTGTTGTTTGAGTTGTAGTAGTTATAGCAGTTGTTTCGGTAACAGTTGATGTTACTGTTTCCGATGCAGAGGTATCGGAATTACTGTCTTTGTCATTAAAGAAAATTAGAAATACGCAAACACATATTGCTATAACAGCTATAGCACTAACCACAATAACTGTGATTAACAAGTTTTTATTATTTTTAGGTGGCTTAGGATAATTATTCTGTGGATTTTCATATGATACATTTTTATTAAAATCATCATAGTAATCAAAACTTGAATTATCCTCTAAATTTGACTTGTTAATAGTTCCGTAATTCATATCACTATCAAAACCCAAATCATTATCCAGCTCAAATTTTGCATTATCAGCTTGATTATTCTCTACACCTGTATTATTCTTTAGCTTGTTTCCACAACCTTCACAAAAATATGCATTATCATCATTTTCATAACCGCATTTTGGACACTTCATAACAATTTACCTCCCATTCGTATAATAAAATTATACATAATTCTAACATTTTATTCAAGTATATACATAATAATTATCTCAAATTACAATATTAGTAAAGTTTTTAAAATTATTATAGAAAAATTTATCTGGAATAAAATTCTTCCATAGTTTCAAGGCAAATACCGGCTAATTTTCCTTTAGGAGAAAAAGCACCACAATCAAGTGCAATATGATTATTACCAATAAAAATATAACCGGGCAAGGTATTTTCTTTTATACGCTGAGTTGGAGTATGACCGGTTACTAAAAGCTTGTTACTGAAATATTCTTTGCTGTAGTTAGGTCTATCCCAAACTAATTCTTCTAATGAATAATCGGCAATAGATTTTTCAACTGAAAAATTTCCTAGTCCTCCATGTACCAACAAATAATCAACACTGTTAATATTCAGTTCAACATAAGGCTTAAACTTTTCTACATAATCTAAAATCTTATTTCTCCTTCATCACGGAAAAATGTGGGATAATCAAAAATAAATATTGAAAAAGAGCATAGGAAGCTCCAAAATTGTAGTTGAAAAGACAAACAATGGAGGAAGGAAACCTATGATCTATTTAGATGATATCAAAGTCAAGGATTTAAAGGAACACATATAGGAATCAGCTCTGATAAAGATAAAAGCGTACTGTAAGGTCAACGCAGACAGTTCGGTGCCCTTATTGTGGAGGCAGTGTGTATATTTATGAAAACGGACAAGTCAAACTCAAAGATATTCCAATATGGAGAGGTACTACACACATATGGAACTGCTTTATCCATAGATATCAATGCAACTGTTGCTACGAAACATTTACAGAAGAAATACCTTTCAAATATCCCGGAACACGGATAACATACCGAGCAGCAAACTAGATCAAAGGCTTTTTGCAACAAAAAATGTCCATCAAATCAATACAGGAATTGACCGGTATTCACTGGGATACAATTTGCAAAGTACAGCGAGAGATTATGGACGAGGCGATTTGGAAAAGAGAAAAAATGTTAAGAGAGGAAGGCTACAAGCCGAGGATACTTGCTGTTGACGAATTTGCAATCCATAAAGGACATAGTTACGCAACCTGCGTGATGGATCTAGAGCAAGGAGATATCTTATGGGTCGGAAAGGGCAGAGCGATGAAGGATTTTGAAAAGTTCTTTGAAGATATGCCTTCCGACTCCTTGTCGGCAGTCATCGCGGTAGCGATGGACATGAACGCATCTTACAACAAGCTTGTAACAAAGCATTTGCCCAAAGCACAGATTGTATATGATCGGTTTCATATGCAGTCGCAATTTGGCAGAGATGTTCTCGGTGTTGTTCGTCTGGATGAAGCTCGCAGGCATAAAGCAAAAGAAAAAGAAATTCTTGCCGATATCTCGGATGATACCGACAAGGAAACTATGAAATCTCTTAAACAAGAAGCTAAAACGGAAAAGCAGGAATACAGCCAACTCAAGAAGCTGCGTTGGTCATTACTCATTAACTCAGATAAACTCTCCGACAGTAAAACCGAGCAATTACAATCTATTCTGCAAGATCATCACGACCTTGCTGTTTGTTATGCCATGAAAGAGGAAATGTGCAGACTTTATGAATTGACAGATTACCAACAAGCAGTCGCCGGATGGACAAAATGGTTTCAGGCGGCGAAAGAAAGTGAGATTCCCGCATTGGTACGGTTTGCAATTCAAAAAGAAAAACGACTCCCTGGCTTAGCGACCCATGCCATCTACTCAATCAGCACCGGCAAGCTCGAAGGCTTTAACAACAAGATCAAGGTCACTAAACGAATCGGCTACTGTTACCGTGATGATGATTTTTTCTTTACCTTGATTTGATATCTTTCTATTCCTTCTGTCCATTCACCATCCCACAAAAAATCGTGATGAACCAGAAAAATCCCCTTACTATAAAACAAGGGGATTTCTGTATTAGATTTTAATTATAACTTAGTTTTACTTAACTACAATCTTACACTTTGCTGATTTTACAGTTATTTATTTCTTTTTTTCTTAACAATGATAAGTGTTACTGCACCGGCAATTAGTAGTATAACTGCTACAGTAATAACCAAAGCAACTGTGTTGTTTATATATTGAATCCAGAAATTAGTTGTAACTAGAAAATCCTTATATTCAACTTTTTCGTTGTCCTTATCATCTGTTGAGTTACCTGCCAAGTCAACACCAACAACCTTTAGTGTTTGCAGGTCATCGGAGCTGTTGATTTCTAAAGTAAATTGACCCCTATTATCGGAAATTTGCTTTTGGTTATATTCCTTAAACAGTTTACCGTTTAAGAATATTTTTAACTTGCTAAGCTGATTTTCGTCCTCAGCAACAATGTTGACTTTCTGCTTATCTGTGTTGTATCTACCGTTAGACTCCAGGTTATCTACAAGAATTTTTGGACAAGTTCTGTCAACAACAAAGTTAATCTTTGCAATATTTTCCTTAGAGTAAGAAGGATTTTTTGTATCATTAAATGATGTGTTACCTGCTTTATCCTTAGTTTCTAACGATAAAACATATTCAGCCTCTTTATCAAAGCAACTTGACTTTACAATATATTTGCAAGTATTCCAAGAAGTATCGCTAAAGTTTTCTTTAACTGTATAGTCCTTATTTTCTTCAAGTTCTCTGTTAGCACCGGAAGTTTCAAGTTGTAGCTTAACACTCTTAATTTTGTTAGGGTTGATTTCTGTAATTTCTACATTATTTTCAACCTTTTGAACATAGCCCTTGTCAACAACTGACTTTGTATTCTTATCAATAGTAAATGTTGAACCTTGTCTGTTTACAGAGAATTCAACTGTATCTTTGCTAACAGATTTGCCCTTTTCGTCAGCAACAACAATAGAGTCTGTTGAGTTACCTGCTAAGTCCTTAACACTGCACTTAACAACATATACACCGTCATCATCAATATTACCAACAGTATATTTCATTTCATTGCCGTTACTTGTGTCAGCCTCATAAAGATGTGTAATATCCTTATTTTTACCGTTAAGTTCTACTTTTTGTAATTTGGTTTCAAATGTGTTTGAGTCACCGTTATCATCAGTAGCAGTTAGAGTAAATCCTACAACATCACCGTTGTTGGCTGAATGATAATTCACACCGTCAAGGGTAATCTTTGGTGCAGTTTTGTCAACATAGAATTCATCAGTAGGAACAGTGTTACACTTGTTACCTGCCATGTCTGTGTAATCAAAACTAAAGCTATACTTAGCATCATCACTATATGTGATAGTAGCAGTATGAGTATCACCACTTGTTGACCATGATGACAGTGTTGGTGTTGCTCCTGTTGAAGTAACATTACATACTACATCACCGGCATTAAAGTTGTGTTCATTAACTGTAATTGTAGCTGTTCTGTCTTGATTATAATAATTGTTGTTCTCAACACTGTTATTATCATAAGAAACAGTTACCTGTGGAGAAACCTTATCAACAGTAAAATTTCTAGGAGCAACAGATGTGCCATAGTTTACACCTGAATTTTTGTTAGTTGCCTCATCTTCACAATTAATGTCAAAAGTATAGTCTTTGCTATCGCTATAAGTAATTGTTGTAATGTGTTCGTAACTGTCAGTATCAGCTTGGCCGTTAGTTGTCCAACTTAGGCTGACAGGATAGTTACTACCGTCAGCAGTAGCAATAACATTTACCTTTTTAGGGTCAAAGTTTCTTTCTCTCACTACAATAGTAGCAGTACGGTTGTCCTTAAACAATTTATTGTTTAAAGCACTGTTGTTATCATAGCTAACAGAAATTTGTGGTCTTGTAATATCAATCTTTAGCTTTGCAACTGATTGTGACTCATTACCTGCGTTATCACTCGCCTTAACAATTAGAGTAACATTGTTACTGTTGTTCTTTGATGCAGACACTGTAATCTTGCCACTTAGGCTAGTTAGCTTACCACTTTGAGTAACAGTGTTGCCGTTTTTAACTTCATAACTTAGACTACCCTTGTTAATACCGGAACAAGTATTGTTTCTGATTGGGTCAGAAATCTGATAATCAACTACAACATCACCATTATAAAGGTTGTAGCCATGGATACTCTTCTTTGGTGTATTAGAAGTTGTATCTAACTTAATGCTTGGTGAGATACCGTCAATATTTGGCTTTGTCTTATCAAGAATAATACCGTCAGAAGAAATATACTTTGTGTTGTTTGCCTTATCTGTTACCTTAGCATAAACAACAAACTGTCTGTCAGGTGTGAAGTAAACAGACTTTGAATATTTTTTCCATTTACTTTCTTTAAGAGCCTTTAATGTGCTTAGTGAAACAGGTTTTTCGCTTACATAATATTTAGCCACAAGGTCACTTGACTTTTCCAGTTTATCATCATAGGTAACAGTAGCATATGACTTTTTGTTAGTATAGTTTTTAAAACTGATGTTTGAAGAGAATTTATCTTTCTCCTTTCCTACTGTGTTACCGGCAGTATCCTTTACAACTACCTTTGCAGTAGGGACTGTTCCGTCAATTACAAAATTATAAGGAGCTTTTTGACCTTCAGTAAAAACAACTGCTTTATTACCGGCCAAATCTACAAATTCGGCTTTATCAATGCTAACAGTATAGTAAGCATCTTTGCTACAATTAAATGTACCTACTTTGCCATTCCACTTAATTGTTGGAGCAGTAACTTCCTTATTATCTTTATCGGTAGCTTTTACAGCAACCATTTTAGCTGAACCCTTAAAGTTAGTATCAGTTACTGTTACAGTAGCTTTTCTTGACTTTCCAAAGAATTTGTTATTTAGAACATTATTATTGTTATAAGCAATTGTAACTTGTGGTGCAGTTTTGTCAATTACAAATTTATTTGTTGCAACTGAACTTTCATCATAAGTAACCTGACTAACCCTGTTACCTGCTTTGTCCATTAATAGAGTAGTATTTATACCGAAAGTATATACACCGTCTGAATTAAATGTTACAGTACCTTTGTTTCCGATCCAACTGATTTTTGGAACACCAATTGTGCTACCGTTTTTAGTTACAGTAACCATGTTTTCAGCACCCTCAAAGTTTACATCAGTTACTGTTACAGTAGCTTTTCTTGATTTATTAAAATAACTGTCATTCTTTGCATCATTGTTTTCATAAGAAACTTCAACTTGTGGTGCAGTTTTATCAAATACTAGATTTGTAGGTAGATTTGAATTAGCAGTACTATCTTTAAGTAACCCTAAATTATATTCATTATCATCAGAAGTTAAAGTAACCTTTGCAGTATAGCAACCATTCTTATCACTAACCCATTCTAAAGTATCATTAACAGAAATATCCTTATATTCATCGGCAAATAAATTTTTTAATTCTGAAGTAATAGTTGTTGAATCAATATCTTTTTCACCGGTAGTGATATATGTTACTGTACAATCAGCAGTACCCTTCTTATAAACTGTTGTTTGTGTATTATCATTATAACCGTCTAGGTCAATCTTAAACTTGCTATCACTACAAACTTTAGCAGTACCTACTTTAGTTTTTTGGTTGCCACAATTGTCTGTAACGGTAACTTCGTAACTAATTTCTTGTATACCTAAATTCTTAAAATTCTTAATAGGAATAGTGAATGTTAAACCACTTTCAAATCTACTTATAATAAAATTATTATCAATTTTAATTTCATCATCATTTTTATCTTTTGCAGTGAATTTTACAGACTTAACACCGGACTGCAAATCACCCTTATCGACTATATCTGTAACATTAACCTTTACATCTTGATTATAGTAACCAAACTTTTCATATAGGTCTTGGTCATTAGCGATGTTAATTTCACAATCAGGTTCTGTTGTTTCAGAAACAAGTCCGTTAGTAGAAATATAAGTAACATTGTTAAAGTTATCTGTTATCTTAATATAAACAACAGACTTCTTGTTTAGTGTAGCAGAAACAAGATAATATCCATCTTGTTTATTTGTATCTTTCCAATCATTGCTTTCTATGCTTTCTAGCTTTTCTCTTGTTAGTGGTATTGTAATATCATTAGGTTCGTCAACATAATACTGAACTGACTTTAAATCGGAAGTGAAATTTGAATCATTATCTTCAGCAGTTACACATAAAGGCACATTACTGTCTTTATTAATTGTTTGAATAAAGTTAGTGAAATCTACATTAGTTGTCAGTAAATCTTTCCAACTAATATCACTATCTTCAAAAAGTTTAATTTCACCACTAGGAGAATTTTTATCTATACGAATATCTGATGTATATTTATAGATTACACCTTCAGAGTCTTTTACCAAGAATTTAGGGTTTTCAATATTTTCATTAAGTGTGATACTATTTTCCCAAACAATTTCACCTACAACAATTGAGTCAAAATCATCAACCTTAGCAATTTCACAACCACCCACACCGTAAACAGTTACATCTTTATTGTAATCATTGTCCTTTACTTTACCTTCAGACTTAATAGTTAAAACTCTGTAAATATTATTAAGATTATCTAAAATACAATTTACAGTGTATGTAGCAGTTTTTTCTTTGTAAAAATCATCACCGTTGAATGTTACATTTACAGTAACAGATTTAGATGTATATTCTTCAAAAGTTAATTCATTACCTTTAATTGTTACAAAGTTTTTACTTGCATTATCTACTGAATAAGAAACATTTGTTTCGTTATCAACAGGTAGTTTAATAGAATACTTTTGGCCAAAGTTTACATTTTCATTCTTGCCTTCTTCAAAAGCCCAATCTGTTCTGCTGATTCTTTTGACAGTAAGTTCATAACTAGCAGATAAATTTTCTCTACCAACAGTAGTCTTTGCAACAATTTTATATACACCGGCAATATTTTTATCTCTGTCAGCGTTTTGACTATTTTTAATAATTAATTTACCGTTATCAATTGTAGCAATATTCTCATCACATTCTACTGTGTAAACAATATTATCAAATCCACTTATTGTTTGAATATCAATACCGTTAGGATTGTAGTCTTGCTCATCTTTCAAATTACTAAAAGTAAAGTTCTTTTTATTATAAAGATTTACTGTAATATTTCCACATTCTTCAATATTACCGGCAATATCCTTGGCTTTTAGAGTTAGAGTAACTTTACTGTCACTTATCTTGCTACTTTCAAATGTATACTTTAGTTCTCCGGTTTTGCCGAAAACCAATTCTTCATCACCTTTAAAAATACTGTAAGTAACATCATAATCCTTTAAAGTACCCACAGGAGATAACTTTGATAAATCAACTAAAGTTACTTCATTGCCATAAACTGCATTAACTGTACTATCTGTTAATGTAGCTTTAGTACCCTTAAATTCTGAGAATTCTTTTTCTGTTAAATCAGATTTTCCAATAAGTTCAAAGTATAAATTAGACTGACTAACTTTATTCTTAACATCATCGGAAAGTTTGATACTTTCATTATAAACATCATCGTCATCTTTCCATGAATTTTCAGAAGTAAAAATAGCACCGTCAATTTTATCAGCTACACTAAACTTCCATAGACTTAGAGTTTTGCTGTCTTTCTCAGTTGTTGTAACAACTTCGCCATTTGCAAAACTACTGTCCTCACCTTTCCAACTATACATATAGATAGGTGACTGTGTTGAATCAGTCATAAGGTAAACTGTTGTCTTGCTATCATCAGTAGTGGCATTTGCACTAATAACAAATAATGAAGAAACAGCAGAAAGCATTATCAACACAGTTAGCACAATAGCCAACACTTTGGTCAACATCATATTTTTGATTTTATCCATTATTATCTACCCCATTGATTTAAAAATACTATACTATAATTTCAGTACTTGAGCATAGCACAATTTCATCAAGCAATTGAAAATTAATCAATTCATTTGTTTCGTACAATATCTCTGTTTCATTGTCATCTAACACTTGTGTTTGACCTGAATAGGATCCATTTTCTTCAACTACAGTTCCATTATAAAAAGGTTGATTATTATCAACTAATATTTCAGTTTCAACATTGTTTATCAGCAATTGAGTTTCATTGTTATATGCTTGAAATTTGTTATTGTCATCAAAAGACTCAGACTTAGTAATATTGTTATTAACACCAGTTGATATATTATTATAAACTTTTGCACCCATTTCTTCTGTTGCAGTTACTTTAGAATGAGCATTTTTCTCACGAATTTTAATTATAGCCTTTCTTTCTGTAGAACCACTCAACTCACTCCAAACTCTAGGAATTTTTAATACAAAAAATAAAATAATTGCAACAATGAAAAATACAATTGAAATGCCGATTCCTATGTAAAATAGCATCATAAATTGTTCATATGAAAACTTCAAATTATCACCTCTTACTATAAGCATTTTCCACCTTGTCAATAACTTTATCAAAATCATCATTAATACCAACTAATATATCAGTTTTCTCACCAATACTAAATGATGATCTAATTAAATTTTCTATACTTGGTACTTTCGAAACAGTATTTGCAATATTAATTAAATCTGTTCTTGTTTTCTCTAACAAAGATTCTATTTTTTCTTGCGTAACAATACCATAGTATTGAAAATCTTGTGCATTACCATCAACTTTACTGTATATTTCTTTATCGACAAGTATATTGTCCTCTTTTGTAATTTTTCCATCATTTGGAATACTTGATAATTTTTCAAGAAGATTCCACAACTCCTGTAATCCTTTTACTTTTTCTTCTTCTCTATCGTATTTTCTGTTACTACTACTGCATTCAGCAATATTACAATAAATTTCTACATAATCATCAGGTTTCTTATTACCTAAGGCACTCTTATATTTGTCAAACCATTCTTTAGCTACTGTTTCCTTATTATTACTACATAAATGATACCAGCACTTTATGCCCATTTTTTTACAAAAATCAGCATATCCACTTGGGTTATTTTCTTTTAATTGTTCAAGAAGTGCTAGACTATTATCTGTAGAAAGTTCAAATTTTTTAATTTGTCCCAATTCTTCTACTGATAAAGTATCAGTATTCATCACATCATTTTCTTCTTTTCCTTCATCATCATAAGAAAGATATAAGTCTAATAATTTATCATAAAATTCTACTTTATTAGGGGCTAATTTAATTGCCTTTACACAATTATCCTCTTTCGTTTTTTTACTACTATTATTGTCATTTACTTTTTCCAAATAGCTTTCTATATCACTATTTTTTTTATTTTGAGCAAAATTATAACTTACACCGGAAAATACAACTGACAAAATACACATAAACAAAGCAACAAAGAAAAAAGCAATTTTCTTTTTTTGTTTTTTTCTATATCTATCATCAATTTTCTCATAATTATCCAACGCATACATTAATTCTTCACAAGACTGATATCTGTCATCCGGATTAGGACAAGTACACTTTAAAATAATTTTCTCAAGTCCCGGAGAGAGTGAAGGATTGTGCTGTCGTATTGGCAACATTACATATGGTGGTGTGGAAGGATTATGATTTGTTACTAGATGATACATAGTTGCACCTAAGCAATAAATATCTGTTCTTGCATCAGTTTTTGCATTTACACCAAATTGTTCCGGCGCAGCATAACCTCTCGTACCCAAACTAATTGTGTCATTAGCATCAGCAATCCTAATTTCCCTTGCCGTTCCAAAATCAATTAGTGTAATATTACCGTCAGGCTTTAGCATTATGTTAGCCGGTTTCAAGTCTCTATAAATAATCGGTTTCTCTCTACTATGTAAATAGCCTAATACATCACAAAGTTGTTTTCCCCATTTAATAACATTTTCTTGAGGCTGAGCACCTTGTTCCTCTACTATCTTTCCAAGATCGTTACCTTCGATATAATCCATAACAACAAGGTATGTTTCATCTGTTTCAATAACATCAACAATAGTAGGCAAATACGGATGAGAGAGTTTTTTAAGCATTTCTGTTTCAGCGATTAAGCTATTCTTTTTAATCTCAAGGTTATCTACTCCTGATTTTCTAACCTCTTTAACTGCCCATGATTTGTTAGCTCTCTCATTTCTGGCTAAGTAAACTACACTCATACCACCTTTGCCGACAATATCAAGTATTCTATATTTATTATCAACAAGTTGTCCTATTTGTAACATCTTTTTCTCCTCAATATGCTTTTATCAACACAACGGAAAGATTATCTTTTTCCATTCTTTGTTTATCAATATTTATCAGTTTGTTAGAATTGATATCCATTATTTCTTTATTTTTCAAAATATTTGGATTTAGAAATTCATATATTTCTTGTTGCGAAATACAATGTCTAAAGCCATCACTACAAAGCATATAGGTAGTATTTTGTGTAGTGCTTCCAAAAAAATAGTCTGGTTTAACTACTTTAGATGCACCTATACATTGAAGTAAAACACTATTCCTTGGATCTGTCTTTGCTTGTTCTTCGGTTAATCGTCCATATTTTATTTCTTGAGCAACAACTGTTTGATCTTCTGTAATTTGACAAACATTATTTTTGATTTCATATGCTCTTGAATCGCCCACATTCACGATAAAATATCTATATGGTGTAACAAGAATAGCCGTAACCGTCGTTCCTAATTTCAAAGCATTTTTGGTCCCATAATTTCTAATTTTAATATTCTCAGCATTGATGAGAGCATCCCACTGCTGAATAATACTGGCATCTGTTAAGTCAATATTATTTTTAGAAAAATACGCCTTAAACCAATTATTAAAACTATTTAATACAGTTGCACTTGCCATTTCACCTTTTGCAAGTCCACCCATACCATCACACACTGCTGCAAAAGCAACCTCACCTATTGAAGTGTTAGCTCTTAATACAGAAACACTGTCTTGATTTGTTTGTCGTACATTTCCAATATCAGAATTTGCACTAACTAAATAATTCATAAGTCATTACATCCTTAAAATATTTTAAACTCAAATGCTTCATTTGCTAGTTTAATGGTATCTCCGTTTTTTAGTTCAACCTCATTACCACTAGTAATCATTTCACCGTTAACATATGTATGGTTTCGGGAATTATTATCAACAATATAACAACGGCCATCTTTACATAAAATATTTGCATGTCCTCTACTGATATATGTATTATCATCTATGAAATAATCCACATAACTTTTTTCTTTTCCGATTCTAAACATCGCCTTATTAATGCTGATTTTTTCATTATTCTTAACCCTGATTAAATATGGGGAAATTTTGTTTTGGTAGTTTTCCTCACCAAGAACTGTTGTTTCACCATAGGCATTATCTCCACCTAATACAGTTGTTTCACCATAATCAGCGTTAGTTGTGGAATAATTAGGACTAAAAGCATCATTTGACACAACACTATTAACATCTTGTGTCTGATTATGTAGATTTTGTACTTTATTGCCAGCACTTTCAACACTACCTTGCACAGATTGGGCATTATTCAATACTACCGAATTTGATATTGGTATTTGTTGTGACTTATTTTGTATTTGTTGAACAGGTATTTGTGTTTGTGGAATTTGATTCTGTACTAAAGAAACACTTGCTTGAACAGATTGTAAAGGCTTTTGCACCTGAGGAATATTTCTAGCAAAATCTCTTTTATTATTAGTCGGTATCTGAAAATTTTGATTAGCATTACTATAACCAAAGCTATTTTGAACACCGGCATTATTTTTTTTCTGAGCCTTTTGTGCTTTATACTTCGCTGAATTTTCTTTATTATAATGACACATTAAATAAAGCCATGACATTTTCTTTTCATTTTCCTGTAAATTAACAGGAAGTTGTTGTTCAGCTTGGACATTAGGAATCGATTGTACTGTTGGCACCGCAACCTTATTTCCAGATTTCTTCCTTGTATTCTGAACATTACCATACTGTTGAATAGGAATATTATTCTGTTGCAAAGGAATGTTATTACGCTGAACATTCTGTTGTACAGGAATATTGTTCTGTTGAATATTTTGTTGTACAGGAATATTGTTCTGTTGAACATTTTGTTGTACAGGAATATTGTTCTGTTGGACATTTTGTTGTACAGGAATATTGTTCTGTTGGACATTCTGTTGTACAGGAATATTGTTCTGTTGAACATTCTGCTGTACAGAAATATTGTTCTGTTGAACAGTTGTAGCAGTGTTAGAAAATCTATTATTATTGATAGAATCAATAAGTTTCTTTAGGGAATCAATAGAAAATTTCTTCTCAGTATTAAGATAAGTAATAATCGCTGATACATATCGATTATCTTCATTTTGACTAAAAGTTGCATTAAAAATAATATCTTTAATGAAAGATAAAATATCATTATTTTCCATATTCAACAAGGGGAGACAAATAAAATCCATCTTACCGGTTGAAACATCCATAAAAATATAGTTTAAGTTTAATACAAATTGATGCAAATCCAACATATATTTTTGTGCTTCTATAATCGCTGAATATACACTTTCTAACAATCCCATAACCCATTTTTTATTAAGTACACCTGAAAAAACCTGAACAGCAGGCACTTTGGATGTAACATCAAATTTTATGATAATATCATTATCAACCTGTGAATACTTAGCACTACAAATATTACTTATTTTATTATTACTAAGCATTCCAATTGTAGTATGGTCCAGCTTATCATTTTCCTCTAATTTGTAAACTAAATTTGTATTCATATTAATATTTTCAAAAGAAAACATAAAAACAACTCCTTATACTATTGATAATAATTATGAGAAATATTTATAAAGGCGAATAATGTGCCAATTTTCTCCATCGTTACTTACAAACGCACAACCTGAAGCATTGAATGACATAACATTTGTAAATTTTGGACTTATAAAACTTTCACCATTTTCTTTTATGTATCCCCATTCTCCATCCTTACAAATTGCTGCATATCCATTATTAAATGACAGAGCATCATCATACTGTGGTTTAATTACTTTTTTACCATCTGTAGTACAAAAGCCCCATACACCATTTTTTTTATATGCTAAATATCCATTTCCGGATACTTTAATTTCATCATAATCAGTCTTTTTTACTACTTTTCCCTCTTCGTTTAAAATATAGTAAACACTATCTTTTATAGCGATTATTCTCTTATTATTGCATGCAATATTATTACTATCTACCAAAATTTCATCATAAGCATCTGAAATTGTTTCAAATTTCTCATTAATCAGATACCACTTATTATCTTTACAAACTGTAGCTATTCCCTCATTGAAATTACTCGCATAACTATATCCACTAGATAATTTATTATAGTTGTAGTCATAATAATCATATTTTCCGTTATATCCTACAACTAAAATGTTATCTACCATAGGTCCAAGATAATCAAATTTAATTTTCTTATTGAATATGTACTTTTTCTTTCCCTCATTATTAATGAAATAAATTTTATTATCATCATCCATTACCGGAGCCATATCTTGTGAGAAAAATCCTACACTTCTATAACTGAAATCAATTGCTCTACTACCACTAGAATCCAGATATCCCCAATTACCATTACTGTCTTCAGCACAGTAATAACCATTCTTTTCATCAATTATATCTGAATATACCGAGTCACCTTCAGTATATAAATTTTCAACTTTCTTATAGATTTTATCTATTCTTTCTGAAGAAATTTTTCTATGAACTGAATTTTCATATGTAGAAAATATAGAAGAATAGTCGTTTTTATTATAATAAATATTCATTAATTGATAATATCCATCTTCATTTTTAGGGAAATCACTTACAATATTCTCTGCTATAGATTCAGCACTGTCATAGTCTTCATCTTTTAAATAGCAATCTAACAATTCATTATAAATACTAATTGATTTTTTTATATTAAGTGCTTGTTCATAGTATGTAGGTGCATCAACTAAGCCTTCCTTTTTACAATATCTTGCCTTTTCAAGGTATTGATTATACTCCTTATAAGTATCAATTTTTCCGGAATACAAAACATAAGCAGAAACAACCATTCCTACAACTAGTAAGATAGGTACTAATTTTTTATAAACTTTCATATCTACACCTCACACTAACAACCAAATAATATAGCTGTTAAATAAAAACCAACTAATAAAGATGGAGCAAATGGAATAATATCTTTTCTGGTTTTCTTTCTTGCTATCAAGGCTACAACACAGTATAAGAAAGAAACCACCAAAGAAACTAACAGTGACATAACAAATGAAAATGGGTAAAGTAATAAGCTAAGAATACAAAGCAACTTAACATCACCCATACCAACACTACCTTTGGTTATAATCACCAATAATAGTCCAACTACAAAAATTGCTAAGGCAAAAAACAGATTTTTCAAAACAGCCATATAATTACTTTGGAAATTAATTGATAACTGTACGATTGTAAAAATCATCCAAAGGATAATACCCAGTAGCACCAATTTATTTGAGATTATATGTTCTTTATAGTCAGTGTAAGCAGCCACCCCAAGAATAGTCAAAGAAACTACTATACTTAAATTCAAAAACAATGTATTGGAGTATATTAATTCAACAAAGTTTATTCCTACAACTAACAAAAAAGAAAAAACAGAAAACCATACTTTTAATTCAGTTGTTCTAGGCAAAATGCACTTTGTCCATTTTCTTTTATCACTGTTATTTATTATGTATTGCAAAAAGAAACACATAAAAAAACTCATAAAAATTGATACTACTGTTAGAATTAAAAAATTCATATTATCCTCTACTTACTACAAATATTTGTTATTATGATGGATGCCAACAAGTTGTTTTTCCATGCTGAACAAAATTCATTGTTATATCATTTCCTAAAAGGTCAAGAACTTTTATCTTATACTTAACTACTACATTTATTTCATGTTTACCATCTTTACAAAAACAAGAATCACTAAAATCAAGACCATCTATATAAGAATTTCCACTTGGTACAATTCTAAGCTTTTGCAAAAATGGTTCACTATCAGCATTTTCATTAGATTTCAATGTACGCTTAAACATATATTTTGAAAATGGAACTACAAGAAGTTGTGTTTTAGCTTTTTCAACTATTGTATCTCCTCCCAATGCTAAAAGACCTAAAGCAAATTTTTTTGGATCATCCAATACTTCAGAAACATTATCCTTCACTTCTCCTGCATCATCTTTGATAGATTTCCAATTGCTACTAATAGATTTTGCTGAATCAGAAAGATTGTCTATACTAACATTTTTTGCAGTATCGCCCATACTTTTCATTCCATCCATAATACCAACTAAACTTCCTGTAGTATCATCTATGAGGTTTTTGGATTCTTCGCCTTTTTTTACAAGTTCTTGTTGTTCCTTAGCTAAACCCATACGGTCATATAGATAACCATATTGAGAAAGTTCTTTGGTTGTTTGGTTAACGGCAACACCCATCTTCATTTGTGCATAACAAATATTTACAATTGACAATACAACTACTATTGCAAACATAAACACAGACAAAGAGACAGTTGCTTCAATAACAATAGCACCACTGTCATCAGCTATTAAGTTTTTCAATTTTTGTAGCATATTATCAACTTCTTTCAAATCAAATATTCTTATTCAGCAACAAATTTAATATTTTCTTGCTTTGCATATTTTTCAGCATATGAACCCTTTGGTGCATAAATTGTTACATTTGGTGATTCTTCAAAAACTGGTGATTCAGAATCACCGTCATATCGTGTCTGTATAAAATTAACAGAACTTGGTATGTGAATCTCCTTGAGTTTTTCACATTTTGCAAAAGCTCCATTTTCAATTCGTTCTACGCCATTAGGAATAGTAACTCTTTCCAAATTAGTACAATATATAAAAGCACAAACAGAAATAGTTTTTAATGTACTAGGCAATTTTACATCTGTTAAAGCAAAATCTTGTGAAAAACAATTCTCACCTATCGTCTTTACTCCTTCACTTAATGTGACTTTCTTTAGGTTGCTATTAAGTGCAAAAGAAAGTTCACCTATTTTTTCAACTGTACCAGGCACAATCACTTCTTCCAAAGTCTGTTTACCAGCAAAAGCCTTGTTGCTAATATTTACTACTGTTTCACCATCAATTTTTGATGGTATATCACAAATTTTAGCATCTTTGTTTTCACAAGTATCTATACTGATAGTTTTTTCATTTTCATTTACGGTTGATGTCCTATAGTCCTCAGGTTTAGCAACACCATCTGATGTTTTGTTTACACTTTGACTCTCTGATTCACTTTTGTTACCGGACGAATCATTTTCATTACCACCACAACCGACTGCAAATAATGCAATAATTGCTACTAATGATAAACATAATACTTTCTTTAATAATTTCTTCATTTTGTTTTCCTCCATTTAATTATATCCTCTTATTATATCAAAATCCCAACTAAACCAATCAATATCATTAACCTGATTCATACTATCACTCATTAAAGGTAATAATAATGGCTCCACCTTAACTTTTGTCTTTAGTTCAAAGTATGTTACGGCTTTTGACATTTCAAAGTCAGTATCAAGATTTTTTGCCACTGATACATTCTTTCCTATTACACTGCTTGTCCTTGTTAATATTTGATTATGAGTATTTGAATTAACCAAATCAGCAAATAGGAATATACTTAAATAATCACTATATTGAATACCTTTTGCTGTATTTTTTGATGAGCCTTTTTTAGTTGAACCATCTAAATTAATATTGATAACCAATTCATCTTTAGATTTTATTATTGGAACTTTCATACCTAACTTTAAGTATGACAAATCAACAGCTGTTTCCAACGCAGTTAAACCAAGAATTAACACTGTTTTCACCAAAAAAACAGGTATAACCGGAAAGGATACACTAATACCATTTGCAATTTGGCTTACGGTAGATTGTGCACCCCAATTCTCCATAAATTCCGGACCAAGGTTACAGGCATATCTAATTAGGAATAGCTTTGCTAAAACCTTAGATTTATTACTATCATTATCACCCCCATAAAGTATGTATTCAACTTCATTACCAAAAGAATAATTATTTTTTAAATTAATCATTTTATTTGTAAGGGTTTTATTATCAGTAAAAGTATTTTCTTCGTTTGTCCAAGCGTCCTTATATTTGTTTAAATATGTAGATACTGTAATTGGATTTGTTATACCTGAGTCATTTTCTTTCTCAGCAATATTATAAACTCCCTCACGGTTATATGTATGGTAACTAAACATTTCCATAATGTAATCCAAAACATACAAATCATCTCGCAAATTTGACGGATCATCACATATTTCTTTTATACCATCAATAATACCTCCAATTTTGTCACCTACTTTTGATAATTTTGTCTTATCTTTGTTTTCTTTACCATTTGTTTTACCATCTGATTTTTTATTATCTCTTGTAAAAGGCTGATTTATTTCTCTTTTGCTTAGAACATCCGAAGTATAGTTTTTCTCATCCTCATCACTATCGGCTTCTGTTCCGTCTTTATTATTTTTTTTCATTTTATCATAAGCATCTTTGGTTTTTTTCGTATTATCATCTGGTTCAATTTGTAAATCAAATTTATCTTTACAAAACTCATATAGTTCTCTTGCTTGTTCAGCAGTTTTATTATTTGATTTTTTAGACAAATCCGGATGATTCATAGCATTGATTTTGAAGGTAACTTTAGGTATTTCAATTTTCTCCTTAAACGTTTGATCAGCATTACTATCTAGTGTTGCTTTGTTAACCACAATTTTTTCTTCATCTATTTTAGCTGCTTTATCAAAATCCTTTAAATTTTCAATTTTATGTATAGGTTTACCATTAAATTTAACACTATCAATGTAATTCATTATTTCATCAAAAAGATCTGATATGCTTTTTAGTCTGTTTTCCAATGCTTGAAGTTTCTCTTTACTAACAACATCTTGAAATCCACCTTTTTCTTTTTCTGCATCATAAGCTGATTTTGATTGATTTTTTACATCACTTTCTTTTCCTTTAATTTCACCTAGTGCTGCTCCCCAATTAGCATATTTCTTGTTAATACTAGAATCGTATTTTTCTCTTGCCTTCTTCACTTTTTTATATGCAGTATCAATCTTTTCTTTTGCATTATCAAAATAATTATAAAAGGAGTCTATTTTTGTATAAGTCCCTGAAATTTTACTATTTAATTCATCTCTAGCATTTTTATTAATTTTGTCCCATACTTTATCTACTAATTTTTTTACATAGTTTTTCATTGGTGTAAAGTATAGATACTGATAATAAATCTGACGATTATTATCAGTAATATATGTTGAATTTAAGAATTTCTCTGCATTTCCATATTCTTCACTATCTTTTTTGCAAGATACTTCTGTATATTTTTTTGTAAGTTCGTTAAATTCTTTATTATTTTTTTTAGTATTTTTATGTGCAACATATATTGAAGCATAGTAACCTATACAATTATTAGCTTTATCTTTGAAATCCTTAAAAAATAAATCTCCAAATTGACTTTTGCTAGTGATTTTGTCATAAATATTTTTATAGACTTGAACATCGTACAAACCATCTTTTTGATAATAAGAAAAATTTTTGTACTTTACATATTTTTGTCCAAACTCATCGCCACATTCAACTATATGGTTTAAATATTCCTTAAAGTCATTAATAGCATCTTTAGCTTTGTCAATATTTTCGTCATACCATTGCTTTGCATTATCTTCATTGATTTTTTTTTCATATTCATCAATTCTTGTTTTTAAGTGCTTTATTTCACTTTTATTTTTGTTATTTGAAAAATCTAATCCACTAAAATCGAACTTACCTGTTTCTTTTGTATTTTCTAGATTCTTAAATAATGTATCATAATAATCTTTATAATCATCTTTTAATTTATTAACTAAAGTTTCTGTATCTGATATTTTATTTTTATTATTATTATAATCAGTCATATAAGGCTTCATACCTTCATTATATGCTGTTTCTAATAATTCAAGAATAGATTGTTCTTCTTCAAGGTAGTCGTTCATTTTTTCAGTAATATCTGATTCTTTACTAACATTTTTAGTTTTTTTCACTATCTTTCTGAAGCGTGATACAATATTTTTTGAAATATCAATCGGTCCTCTATACTTCATGAACTCAACAATTTGTCTTTCCAGTTCTGCCGGATTTGCCAAATTTGCATTTTGTACAGGACCAATAGTAGTATTATCTTTATCAACTTGTATTCCTAGAAGATCAGAAATCACTTGATTGCTATCTTGATTACCGGAACTTAATGCATTTGATAATTTTTCACTATTTTTCTCTGCATCAGTCTTTTCTATTCCGGCAGACTGCATACATGAAGAAAGGTAATCGTTTAGATTATTCAATACATCATTTTCAGATTCTGCATTGGCAAATAGTCCATAAATATCATTTAAATCTTTATCGTATTGAGATAATTTTGTATTTAATGCTAAATCTGATGCTGACTCTGCGACAGAATTTCCCATATACATTCTGCTAATATCTACAAACAAACTTGTTACAATTAATGATGGTACAAGGATTATTACTAGGAACACCGATACTGCACCATGTTTTGCTTTAAATAAATTCAATTATCTCACTTACTTCCTTTTTTATTATTAATAAAATCTGTTATATCTGCTTCATCATTATCAGAATTAGAATCTCTTTTAAATAAGCCTTTAATTTTATTCGTTACATTCTCAACTTTTTTATCCAAACCGGTTTGCTGAATATAATCTATTATCATCTCAACATTTCTGATTAATTCAGGAGAATCTGTAACCGGTACATTTGCATAAGCTGTGTAATCAAAAGACATTACATCATCTGCAAAAATAAATTTAAAAGGTAAAGTTATTTTATAATCTGCTGTAACTGATAAATCATAATTTATCAGATTGTTTTCAAATTTAATTTTAATACAATTATCATTGTCCATACTTGGAGCCATTCCGGGGAAAAAGCTATTAAAATCATTTGTTGCTATATTTCTTATTTCTTTTTTACTAGAATTTATCACATTTTTTATTTGCCCCTGAAAAATATATCTGTATGGCATATTCTTTAATTTTGTATTGTTTAGCTTTTTATTGTTTAATGTTTCTTCCAAATTTGGGTCAGCACATTTTGCTGCGATTTTTACTGCTTCTTTATGTACAACAGCATCAACATATGACTTTGACATATATACATTACCCATTAAAAACATAAAAATAATAACAAAAAACATTATCGGAAAAACTATTGTAGCCTCAAAAATAGGTACTATACCATTTTCACTTTTAATTATGTCAATAAAACTCTGTTTCATAATATTTCCTCTAGCTTTTATTTTTTATAATGGGTTATTCACCCACAACCCTATAAAGGGTTGTGGGAAATTCTTTTATGGTTATTTAGGATCAGCCATTATTTCACCATTTTTACCTTGAATAGTAGTAAATAAACTTTCTAATAACTTAGCAATTTTATTCTTAAACAACAACGCCAAAACAATAGCAATACCAATCAAAACAACAATAGCAACGATATTAACTTCACCTTTCTGTTCCTTTAACTTTTCCTTTAGTGACATCTTTGCTACCATAGCCTTGATATATAGCTTAGTAAACATAAATTCCACCTCCTCATAATTAAAAAATTCTATATACCTAAATTGGTGAATATAGGAATAATAATCATAATTAGTATACCTATAAACATAACAACAATAGGAATCATAAGTTTGTTAGCTGCAACTTCACCTTGACGCTTAACATTTTGTTTCTTTAGCATCCATACTTCTTTACTTTGTCTTTGAAGTTCCAGTGCAATTTCAGAATTACCTTTTGACATACTTTGTGTAATAGTGGTTGTAAATTTCTTAATTTCTGAAATAACACATTTATTTGAAAAATGTCTCAATGCTTCTTCTTGAGAAACACCATTCTTCATTTCTTCACTTGCAATTTTCATTTCATCAAACAAAGCGCCTTCACTACTATATGCAACTTGATCCCATGCTTCTCTAATTATCATACCTGCATTCACAAGTAACGCTAACTTTGAAACAACATTTGCAAATTCTCTAAGCATTTCCTCATTTCTTGACAAAATTCTCTTTTTAGTTAATGTCATAAAATAATAGCCACAAACAAGTGCCATAGCAATGAAAATAAACAATATTGCAATTTCACCTGAAGACAAACCGTAAAATATAAAACCTAATAAAAGTAAAGTTATTGTGAAAGTAGATGCTTGTGCATAAATTACTTGAAGATAATATGTAGCATATTTAGCACCACCATACATAATCTCTATTTCTTCTTTAAGTCTTTTATCTTTTGCACTGTTGTACTTATATTTAATTAAGTTCATAAATGCAAAACCTACACCATAAAGATCTTTTAAAACAAATTCTTTCTCGTTAAGTGGGATTATTAAATCTTTATATTTATTACCTGAAAAATAAAGGCATAACCAAAATATTAATAATAACGTACCTATACCCATTACACATAAATCTGTAATTGTTATCATTTTTCATCACACCTTTATATCCATAATTTTCTTAGCTATTACATATGAAGCAACAAACATTACAATAGCTATTGTTGTTGAAACTAAACCCGTTTCTGAAACAAACTTATCTGCAAAATCACTACTAACCATTTTTATGATACCAATAAGAATAATAGGCATTGCTATCATCATCTTTTGTTCCATCTTATTACCTGCAATAGTTGTTTCAATATCTTCGTTAATTTCTATCTTTTCACTTATAATTTCATTAGTATTCTTGATAATCTCTTTAAAATTACCACCTTTTCTATAAGTAATCTTAAACACTTCTGCAAAATCCTTTATATCGTCTATACCACTTCTTAATCCTAAATCATATATTAAATCTTCAATATTTAAGCCATTATTAGAACCGGCAATAATAATATTTAGTTCTTGTAAAATATATGCATCTTCATCATACTGTACTCTTAAGTCTTCTCTTACCGATAAGAAAGCATCACTTACATTAGAACCTGTATCTAATACTGTCGTAAGACTGGAAAGCATATCTCTAAATTGAAGATTTAATTTCTTTCTTCTACTTTCAGCAAGTGATTTTTCTCTACCGGGTAAAAACATTCTAACTGCCAATAGACCGGTTAAACCTGATATCAAAATATCTAATATCCAAGTTAATGTTGTCGGATCACCATACTCGTCTTTTCCTATTCCACCATAAAAAAGATAACCAACAAATACACCTACAACAAATGATAATAAGGTATATAAAATTTTCTCTTTTCCACTCAAATAATAAACTCTATAGTTTAATGCCGGTGTATTTATTTTGGATAAATAGTATTGTGGTTCTTTTTCTTTTTTATCTTTTTTAAACAGTCCCATATACACACCTCAATCATATATCTTCCTTAATACCTGAAAGTCTTAACTTATAAGTATTTATCATTTTATTTTCCGTTCTGACTAATTGACCGGAAACTTTTTCTAATGTGCTATTTTCATTTTCTTGAAAAACATACAAAGGATTAAGCTGTATTTCTCCATCTTTCATTCCAACAACTTCACAGATTTCCATTGTTTTTCTAGAATGATCCCTCAACCTTGAAAGATGAATAATAATATCAATAGCAGAAGCTATCTGTTGTCTTATTGCAATAAGTGGCAAAGCTTCTGAACCTTGCAACACCATTGTTTCTAGTCTTGATAACATATCTTTAACAGAGTTAGCATGACCTGTTGACAAAGAACCGTCATGACCTGTGTTCATAGCTTGCAACATATCAAGTGCTTCTTCACCTCTGACTTCACCAACAATGATTCTTTCCGGTCTCATTCTTAGGGAAGATTTAATTAAATCTTTAATTGTAATTCTACCGGCACCTGTTGCATTAGCATTTCTTGTTTCCAAACTTACAAGGTTATCAATACCTTCAATTTGTAATTCTGCTGAATCCTCTATTGTAATAATTCTTTCTTCTTTAGGAATATAATTAGATAAAGCATTCAAAAAGGTTGTTTTACCTGAACCGGTACCACCACTTATAAAAATGTTATATTTTGATTTAACTAATAATTCCAACTTCTTTGCGATTTCTTTTGTAATTGAACCATACTTAATTAACTGAGAAATTGTCATTGGTTCCTTAGAAAATTTTCTAATCGTTACCACAGGTCCAACTAACGAAATAGGTGGTAATACTACATTTACACGAGAGCCATCCGGAAGTCTTGTGTCTACTATTGGATTTGCCTGATTTACTTCTCTACCGGCCATACTAACAATTCTTTGAATAATATCTTCAAGTTTTCTTTCTGATTGAAAATGATCATTCAGTTTTTGTAATCTACCATTTTTTTCAATGAAAATATCATTAGGTCCATTTACCATAACTTCTGTTATAGTTTCATCTTTCATAATACTATCTAATATGCCAAATCCTCTTATAGAACTATAAACCTGATCCACTATGGAAACTTTGTCTTCCATTTTAATAAATTGATTAGAAAAGTAATAATCAGTTATACTTTCTATTTGTGATTGTAATTCTTCATCTGATAATTTACTTAATGGTAAATTTTCAATGATGTATTCATGAACTGCCTCGATATAATTATTTTTTTCTAAATCTGTCACCTTATTGACCCCCAACAATTTTATCAAGCACTTGATATTCACTAATATTCTTAGCTAATTCGCTTGGTTCGAGACCTTTTATCTTGTTTATACCACCTACTGTAGAAACATGAGTATCAGTAATCAACTTACTGTACTTGTTACTAAACTGATTATATAAAATATTGATTTTTTTGTTAACAGACAAATCTTCGTTAATTTCTTCAACAATTGTCAAAGAATTTAGAAATTTATATGTTTTTGCATTAGCAACAGTTGAACCATCTGAAACTAAAATAATTTTGTCAAAATCATTTAATAATTTCAGATTGTTTTCATCAAGTGAAATTTTTGTATCTGCAATAACAAAATTAAAATTATGTTTAGTACTTAACTCTCTTATTAAATCAATTTTCTCTCTATTACACATAGAAAATTTGTCTAATGCCACATCACAGGCATCAAAAAAATAAACGCCTTCGTTAGATTGCTTAATTTCACTTTCTATTTTTAAGGAAAGATTTGTTTTTTTACTTTTCAATGCAAAAATTATATTTTTTAAATTTCCATTTCCATTGGCACAAAAGAAGTTATTGGTAGAATCAAAATCTTCAAGATTCAAATAAACTACCTTACCTTGTCTTGCCATCCTCATGGAAAAAGCTGATGCAACAGTAGATGTTCCAACACCACCAGCTACCGATACAAAAGCTATCTTATAACAATTATAATCATGAGAATTCCTAAATCCAATGTTAGAACTTGCTTTTTCTGAATATAAACTTATTAGTTGCCTATAAATAAGGTCTATATTTTGATATTTGTTGATAACTATCTTTCCATTATAAGATTCTATCTCGTTAGAATCTCCTAAATATCCATAAACTAAATAATCAGGTAATTCAGATGAAATATCTTTATCCATATTCATTAGAACAATATCAAATTTTCTGGTTTCTTTTATATTTTTTACAGCAATTGACTCATCAGTAAAAAAACATATTTCGATCTTATTTTCGTAGTTATTAGAAAATGTATCTGACAATCTTCCAAAATACTCAACATCATTATCAATTATTGCTAACTTTATATACATAACACTTTCCCCTATCATCGATTAATAATCATCTTATTTCATCACATATCTAAAAAACTTATGTTATTTTTATAATTCATATCAATTTCTGTTATTTTTTGTAGCATAATATAACTTTTAAATAATATACTTATCTATATTCACTAGTAAATTGTAACATATCACAAACTATTTCATCAATATGTGGAAAATAATGTGGCAAAATAATATTATAATATGCAAAAGTTTTGTCACATCATTCCACATATTGTTAAGTGGCCCTATTTATTGTATAATTTATATAGAATTTGTAGTTTTTATAGCTATAAAGCATATAGAGGGGTTACAATGTCTAAATTTAGTATTTTACTCAAAGAAGTTATCAATCAATCAAATAATACAATATATTCAATTGCTAAAGACATTAATTACGATAGAGCAACATTAACAAATCAAATTAATGGAAAAAGAAAGATGTCTAAGGAAATTTTTCTTAAAGTGATTAACAATATTAATATAACAGAAAATACTAAGCAAAAATTAATATCTGCTTTTCATAAAGAATATCTAGGAGAAAATTATAATACTTTTGAAATTATTAAAAAAAGCTTTATCTCTTATTCTGAAATATCTTACTTAAGAAATATTAATTTAGATATGACAGTAACAAATAATACCCATATTTCAATTCCAACTGGAAAGATAAGTGGAAAACTATATGTGGTTAGTTCAATACAGAACATTATAGCTAACGAATTCCAAAATGATAATCCTTGTTTATTTATTAATCTTGATACCAGCAATCGAGATATTTTAGCTCATATTACAAAAACATATACATTATATTCGTCAACCAAAAATATTAAAATGGAAACTATTATTAATTTCTTTGCTAATTCTAATAGTTCCATTGATAATTTTACTAAATTTATAAATTTGCTTCCGTTACTTTTAAATGGACTTTGTCCACATTACTGTTTTGTAGAAAATTCAATAAAATCTAATATGTCTGTTTTGTTTCCATTTTATGTTATCTCATCAAATCATCTAATTATAGTATCTCAATGGTATGATAGTGCGTTTGTTATTAATGACAAAAGTATGATAGATTTTTATCAAAGTGAATTTGAAAAAAGGATTAACCAATGTAAAAAATTCACTTTAGATAGTATTGACTTATTTGAAATGCCAAATCTATTTAATACATCTTTAGATAATGAAAATGAAAATACTTTGTATGGTTTCGGTGAACAATTCTGTGCAATGCCCTTTCTATCAATTAATGAGCTTTCCTATATGTTTTCTGATTCAGTAAAAAATATAAACACAGTGAGTTCTACATTATTGTCTTGCTATAAAAAAATTAATACTATGATCAGTTATTGTCCGGTTGAGTCAATCATAGAATTTGCAAAAAGTGGTAAAGACGGTCACACCGACAATCCTTTAGCTAAACCATTAACAAAAGAAATGAGGATTGATGTTCTTAAAAGAATACAATATGCCATAAACAACGGAATGGGATATTATTTTGTCAATAAAAATAATATCTTTTGCAACAATCTAACTTTCAATATTATTTCAGATTCAAAAATTGTATTTTTCTCATATGATGACAAAATTGCAACCAAGCAAAATATATCTGTTATAACAACCCCATCAGGATTGTTAAACGAACTAAAAAATTTCTTTTGTACTCTTAATAAAAGTTGTTATGTGCTATCAAAAAGTGATGCTATAAGGGAGTTAGAAAGAGGTATAGAATTTATTAAAAATATGAATTAATACATTTTACAGTTATAGTTTTTACTTTCAACTAATTTAAATGGCACATGCTTTGCTAAAATTTATATGTAGTTTTTTATATACAAAATAAACTATTTTTATACCAAGTATTCATCATTAAATAAAGTATTTATATTCTAGCCCTATTTATTTTTGAACATGTCCATATAAAATGAATAATAGAAAAAAGACCCCTTATGGTAAAATAATAGAATTTACCATAAGGGGTCTTTTTTTAATTGTTACTTCTTAGTAGTAACATTGGTTACTGTCCAAGTTGAATATGCCTTACCGTTTTTATCATTATAATATGCACGGATACGGATATACACTTTCTTCTTTTCTATTAGTTTCTTAACTGTTTGAGAAGTAGCATTGCCACTCTTTACAGTAATTTTCTTTGCACCTGAGAAATTACTTTTGTATGAATACTGAATTTCATAACCCTTAGCACCTGAAACTTTCTTCCAATTTAGTTTGAAAGACTTTGACATTGCAGTTGCTTTTACACTAGTAGGCTTAGCAAGTTTTTTCTTTGCAATTGTCCTTTGTGCTTTTATAACCTTGCCACATACTGAGCAATGACTACCTTTAGTCTTACCGTTTGCAGTATAAGTTGCAGATACTGCTTTATCAATGACTATTTTGTGTTTAGTCATAGAGATTAATTCACTATAATTTTCGTTACATCTTGAACAAGTATATTCTTTGTAACCTGCTGTAATACAAGTAGCAGGTAATTCTTTGGTCAGCTCAAAATCATGACCTAAAGCAACTTCATATACAACATAACTGTCACCACAACTTTGACAAGTATATGTTACACTACCTCTAGTTGTACAAGAAGGTACTGCTGTAACCTGTGCAGTATAGCTATGATTTAGTTTAGGAATTACCTTTTGTGGTACTAAAACAGTACCACAAACATTACAATGACTACCTTCTGTTAAACCGTTTTCTTTACAGGTTGCAGGTTTACCGTAATCAGTAATTGGGTTATGACCTGTTTCTTTTACATAAGAATCACGATATGTATCACCACAATTCTTACAAGTATGTTCTATATAGCCTCTTTCTGTGCAAGTTGGCTTTACAACATTTTCACTGTAGTTATGGTTAAGAGCCTTAATTTCTTCCCTCTTAACTATTTCACTACAAGTTGTACAGTGCATTACCTTTTCACCGGAATTTTCACAAGTTGCTTCTTTAGTATTAATCCATTCACCAGTTGGGTTATGAATAAACACTTCAAAACTAGCAGTCAATGATTTATATGATACTGTAACATGGTTTGATTCATCAGAAACACCGAAACCACTTAGAACATAATCAGTAACCGGTTCTGACTTCTTATTATTATAAACTGCATAAACAACCATACCTGTAGTATCCAGTTGTTCACCCTTAAAGTAAGTTGTCTTTTTAGGTTCTGTTACCTTAATTTTTACTAATGCTTTATCTTTGATAGTAACATTAATTGTTGTTGACTTACCACCATAGCTAACCTTTACTGTACCTTCACCTAAAGTAGTAGGTAATGAAGAAACATAATAATCAGTAACTACCTTTGATGTGCCATCGTTATAGTAAGCAGTAAGCTCCATACCTGTTGTATCAAAGTCACTACCGATAACATATGATGACTTAAGTGGTGCTTTTGTAACTGAGATTGACTCTACCGATTTTCCGATTACTTCAACAGCAACATATGTTGTTTTACCACTATAAGAAATTTCAATAATCTGTGTACCACTTTCATCAGTAATTTCTGATGTTTTGTAATCAGTAACTTCTTCTTTCAAGCCATTATTATATGATGCAGTAACTATCATACCTGTTCTATCAAACTTTTCATCAGAGAAGTAAGAAGTTTTTGTTGGTTGTTCTGTTACAGAAAGACTTAGTAATTCTCTTTCAGTAAAGGTTACATCAAATGTTGTGGTGTATTCATTATATGTAACAGTAACTGTCTGATTACCAGCCTTATTTTCATAATCTAACTTGTAATCTTTAATACTTTCAGAAGAACCATCATTGCGAGTTAAAATAATATCAAGACCATCTGTATCAATAGATTGACCTTCAATATATGCAGTCTTTGTTGGCAATGATTTTACTTCGATACCTGTAATTTTTAGTGGTACAACCTTTACAGTAAAGTTCACTGTGTAGCTTTCATATGTATAAGTTACAATATATGTACCTGATTTTTTAATATCAGCACCGGTAGTATTTGATGGTGTTAAATTAACATTTTCGTAAGTACCGTCATCGTAAGAAATCTTTGCTTCTGCACCTAAATAATCAAGTTTAGTACCACGAACGAATTCTGTCTTTGCAGGTCCACTTACCAATGAAACACCAACTGCATTAGGTCGCTGAACTACATTAATATCATAAGTTAAAGTTTTATTACGATATGTTACTGTAACTGTTTGTTCACCAACTGATGACATATCATAGCCACTTAGCATATTCTCAGTAATGTCAATATCTTCAAAAGTACCATCCATATAGTAAACTGTGATTGTACCTTCTACATTAATTTCATCACCTGTTCTATACTTTATCTTTGACGGTTCAGTCTTAAACTCAATGGTGTCAATTTTCGGTAATGTATCTTGTCTATTATCTCTTAACTGAGGATAAGCATATTCAGTAGAATTGTCAACAATCCAAGTGTTTTCAAAGTCAAACCCAGAGAAGTTAATCGCCTTTTTCATTTGCACATCTGAAAAAGCAGTTGCACCTGAAGTTAAAGTGTTCTTGCCATTTAGATAAAAGCAATCAACTACTGTATTATTACTAAATGGCTTTAATATTGTGCCATAATATGCTGAACCTACATTGTAGCAGTTTTTAATATTATTTTCACAACCTTCTCCAATGCCACAAATATGTTCTTTCACATCATAACCGGTAGTGTTATATACTTTGCCACTATTATAGCAGTTAGTTATTGAACTGTAAATCGGATAACTAGTACCAACTATACCACCTTCATACAAACAACCGGAATAATTTTTTGCGTATTCTTTTAAATTTCCACTATTGTATGACTGCATAATATTGCCATTATTTAAACCAATAATGCCACCCATATATATAAATGAATATTGTCCACTATCATTATATACAGAACCACTAATAGTTGCATTATTTGAACATTTATTAATAATACCACAATTTTCATTACGACCTGCAATGCCGCCTACATGTGTGTATGTACTAATTTTATCAGAATTAATATAATATGAATTAGCATCAATATAACCACCTAATACATGGCAATTCTCCACAGTTCCATTGTTGTAACCACAAATGGTGCCTATATTTTTATAACTGGATGTTTCTTCCACACATTTAATACTAACATCATCTAAAGATAGATTTTTAATTGTACCAGAATTGTTGGCAAATAAACCTAGATATCTATCAGAAGTACCACTAGAAATAGTGGCTGTTTCTAATCTTAAGCCTTTGATAGTATGGTTATTACCGTCAAACGTTCCCATAAAAGCAGTATTACTATATTTACCATTACTACCTATTGGATTCCAACCATTAGTACATAGATAACAATAGTCTCCGTCATTGGCTACATATTCTGTCATATCAATATCAGTCATAAGAATGTAATCAGCATTCATATCTTTACGAATATTATATAAGTCATCAATATTCCAAATTTCTTTAGCATTTTCATCTGCCAGTGCAGTTGTACCTAACGCAGAAAATGCACTGATTACCATTAAAACTGACAGTATTGAACTAATGATTTTTTTCATAAATTTTGCCTCCTTTGTAAAGAATATAAAATTTGTTATGCGTATATTTTATCACTAAATCATTTATATTTCTATAATAAATATGTATAAATTTAATTTTGCATATTTATGCACAATAACTAAGAAAAAATTTTTCTTCTAATGTTTATACTACATCAAGAGGGGAATTTTGTATTATCAATTTTATATACTTGTATCAAAAGGATTAATATTTAGGGCAATTCTAACATAATAATATGGTATTATGCCTACTGATATCTTATCCATAGGTACACCCTATTTCATTGGAATTAATAATCATTAATGAATTATAATAAATTTCTACACCAAAATTGCAATAACTAGTTGCAGTTAGTAAAAGTTTTTGAAATAGGATGAGCTTGTAAAATAAAGAGTGTAAGTTAGAAAAATAACTTGCACACTTTTCTTGACAAAGCCTTCTAATTCTAAAAATAATAAACCAACACACAAAAAGGAGCTATGAAAAGATAAAGTTAAGACTTCATTCTTCACAGCTCCTTTTAATTTTCCTAAAAATAAGGTAATCGCTAAAAAGGGTATACTTCCATTATTGATTTTCAAATCTTTGTTTTAATGCAATACCTATTAATTTATCTGTCTTATCAGCCATAAATAAAGGAATGTTTAATACATCATCATCAAGTTTTAGGTTGTCTAACGAAAATCTTACACGGAGTTTTACTTTATCCGGATATAATTCCTTATATTTTTTTAAACTTTTACTTGTTGTATTAGATTCTGATTTAACTTCAATAGGAAAAATATCATTTTCTCTTTGAATTACAAAATCGACTTCATATGGAGGATTAGTCTTTGTCCAATAACGAGGAGTAACTTCAAACTGAGTAATTAAAGTCTGTAAAACAAAATTTTCAGTCAATGCACCTTTAAATTCTGTAAACAAACGATTTCCCTCCCCAAAAGCTGTTGGAGAAAGTTGTGCTAATTTTCTCAATAAACCTACATCCACCAAATAAATTTTAAAGGCAGAAAGGTCATCATAAGCTGATATTGGCAAACCCGGAGCAGTGCTACGATAAATCTTATGCACCAACCTTGCATCTACAAGCCACTGTAAAGCATCCTCATATTCTCTGGCTCTAGCACCTTGTTTGACAACTTTGTAAATAAATTTCTTATTTTCCCTAGCTAATTGAGAGGGTATTGACTTCCAAATCATAGAAATTTTTGGGAATTCAGTGATTTTAGGATGTTTTGCAAAATCACGCTCATATGCACTGATAATACCGGATAAGGATTCTTCCATTGCAGAAATATCACGAGCCTCAGTCCACATTAGTACAGATTCAGGCATACCACCTGTCACATAATACATTTTTAATTTTTCACATAAAGGATTAAAGAAAGCATCCGGTATTGGTTCTATAACATTTACATTTTCTATATATCTAAAAAGATTTTCATCACCATTTGCAAGTAAAAATTCAGAAAAAGTCATAGGATCAATTTGCATAAAATTGACCTTTCCTACAGGAAATGAAGATGGCTTTGCTAATGCAATACCTAATAAAGAACCTGCACATGCTATGTGGTACTGTGGAGCATTCTCACAAAAGTATTTCATAGAATTTATTACTTTAGGACAATCCTGAATTTTATCAAAAATGATAAGTGTTTTTTTCGGTACAATTTTTTGACCACTTACTAACATAAGATTTTGCAAAATTCTATCGACATCCTTAGTTGTTTCAAAAAACTGTTTATATTCTTCATTTTCATCAAAATTGAAATAGGCAATGTTTTCATAATAACGACTACCAAACTCCTTCAACAACCAAGTTTTTCCTACCTGACGAACACCCTTCAATATTAATGGTTTTCGATAAGGTGAATTTTTCCACTTTACAAGTTTTTCCATAACAAATCGTTCCATAGTTTATGCACCTCACTTTTCTTTGTTTTCGTTTTATCAACCTTGTTATACTTTTATTATATGCTGAATTTAAATAAAATACAACTTAAATCACAATTTTCTTAATAATTATGTGATTTTAATCACACTTTTATTAAAAATTTTGTGATTCATATGAAAACAACTTAACAGTAAATAAAATTATATCCATAACACAATATTTATGATAGAATTTAAGTAATGAAAATTTTTATAAAATGAGGTGATAAAGTGGCTTACAGTGAATTAATAAAGAACTTTAATCGTATTCGTGACTATATGAGGGAATTTTATGTATATGGCTTTAAAAGTAGAGATAAATTCACAAGAAAAAGCAGTCGTTCTTATGATGATGAGCGTAGAAGAATTGAAAGTTGGCTTGGCGACTATATGAGTTTCCGTCAAACTGCTGACGGTAAAAATGTTTTTATGTCAATTGATAGTAGAGTATCCCACCACAATCCCCTATACAAAGCCTTTAAAACAAAGAGTTTTACCGATGGGGATATTACCCTACACTTTATTCTTATGGATATATTAAGTTGTACGGAAGAACCTTTATCAATCAGTGAAATCACCGAAAAGATAGATGAATATTTGTGCAACTTTTCAAGTCCAAGAATTTTTGATGAGTCAACTGTAAGGAAAAAGTTAAAGGAATATGTGACTGAGGGAATAATTCTAAAAGAGAAGAAAGGTAAAACCTTATATTACAGTTTATCGGAGGATAATGTTAATTTAGATTTTAATGTTATAGATTTCTTTTCTGAGGTTGCACCTTGTGGAGTAATCGGTTCTTTTCTTCTCGATAAAGGTAACAGTCATAAAGAACTTTTCCAGTTTAAGCATCACTATATTACCGGTGCTATGGATAGTGAGATTATGTGTGAACTTTTCATAGCTATGAATGAAAAGAAAAATGCTACAATAGAAATTCTAAACAGACATAAAGAAAAGGTAACAGAAAGCCTTGTAGTACCTTTAAGAATTATGATAAGTGTACAAAACGGTAGGCAGTACCTTATGGCATACTCCCATAATTTTAATAGGATAACCTCCTATAGACTTGACAATATTCTTTCTGTAAAGGTCAACGATAAGTGTGATAACTTTGATGAATTAAGAAATAATCTAAAGAATATGATGCCTAAGCTTTGGGGTGTTAGTTCTTCCGGAAAGTCAAACCAAAGATTAGAGTCAGTTCAGTTTACAGTATATTACAGTGATGAAGAAGAATTCATACATAACCGATTAGAAAGAGAAAAGCGTTGTGGTACAGTAGAAAGGCTTGACAATAATCACAGTAGATTTTCTGCAAATGTATATGATTCCAGTGAATTAATACCTTGGATTAGAACCTTTATCTGTAGGATAACAGATATTAATTTTTCAAATAAAGAGCTTGAAAATCAGTTTAAAAATGATATTAAAGAAATGTACAAGCTATATGGCATTAAGGAGAACAACAATGATATTTAGTGAATTATACAGTGCCTACTACAATGCTGTTGCTGAAATTCTTAAGAAAGCAGTACAAGAACCTATTAACAAAGATGATATTAGAAAAATTGTAAATAGATATGCTTTTAGTGATAGTATAATAAATATTGAACCTGCATTAGTTGAAGAAAAGTGGCAAATTCTATTGCCTAACGGTACAACTCCAATTAAAGAAGAACCAAAAATGCCTCTGACTAATATTGAAAAAAGATGGTTAAAGGCAATTTTTCAAGATCCAAGAATTAAACTTTTTACTGATGATACTTTAGATTTTCCTGATGTAGAACCTTTGTTTACAAGTGAAGATTACTATATTTTTGACAAATATAACGATGGTGATTTCTTTGAAGATAAGCAGTATATAGCTAATTTTAGAACTGCACTTGACGGAATAAGAAACAAATACCCACTAATCATAAAAATGAAAAATCGCTATAATGAGGATATATGTTTTAAATTTTTTCCGAAATATATGGAATACTCGGAAAAAGATGATAAATTCCGACTTATCAGCAATGACAAGCATTATGGTGGCACTATCAATATGGGCAGAGTGATTTCTTGTGAAAAATATGATGGCAGATTAAAGTACAAAAAATATACTAAGAAAGCCTCAAAAAACAAAACTGTAGTCTTTGAACTTATTGATGAAAGGAATGCACTAGAAAGAGTGCTAATGCATTTTGCTCACTTTGAAAAGCAAGTTAAAAAAGTAGAAGAAGAAAAATACAGAGTTACAATAAATTATGATAAAGATGATGAAACAGAAATTGTAATTCGTATTTTATCTTTTGGTCAAATGGTAAAGGTGGTTGAACCAAATAGTTTTATAGATTTAATTAAAGATAGATTACTTAAGCAAAAAAGTTGTGGACTTTAGAGTTCGCAACTTTTTTTCCAAGATAAATGAAAATAAAAATTGTAAAATAATGTCAACAACTGAAAGGAAGTAAGTTGTTAAAAGACGCTAACAGCAATTTCTAATCCAAGATTAATGATTAATTATAAATCATATAAAGCGTCTTGTTCTAAAGGCACAGACAGCAAACCTTTTCTTTTTGTAATATTTTATATTACCGTAGTAAGCAACGCTTACCTTTTTAATGTGCCTTGTTTTCATTTTATCTTTAAGGAGAAACATACAATGTTGGAAGATATGAAAAAGAACTTAAATTTAACCTTTACTGAAAATGGTGCAGTTACCAATGGAACAACCGGTTCAGATTGTCTTGACCTATTTTCCGGCATTGGTGCTTTCCGTTATAAAAGTGATGATGAAATAATTAAGTCATTTATCAAAGCCTTTACAGAAAATCCTGATATGGCTATGAAGATACTTTTCTTTGGCAGAGATGTTAGAGAAGGCTTAGGAGAAAGAAAAGTATTTCGTACTATTATTTCTTGGCTTGGAAATAATGAACCAAAATCTATTATTAAGAATATTGAGTATATTGCAGAATATGGTCGCTATGATGACCTACTTTCTCTCTTAGATACTAAGTGTGAACAGGAAGTAATATCTTTCTTAAAAGTGCAATTTGATAAAGATATAGATGCAATGAATAGTGGAAAAACAGTTTCATTATTAGGAAAATGGTTACCGTCAGTTAATGCATCAAATAAAGAAACTGTAAAAACAGGAAAAAGAATAGCAAAGGCTTTTAACCTTACTGATGAAAAATACAGAAAATCACTGTCAGCATTAAGAGCTAAAATTAAAATTATTGAAAATAATCTTCGTGAAAAAGATTATACCTTTGATTATGAAAAGCAACCATCAAGGGCATTGTTTAAGTATAGAATGGCTTTTATGAACAACGATAATGAAAGATATAGTGAGTTTCTTGCAAATGTATCAAATGGTAAAGCAAAGTTAAACACTAACAATATTTATCCTTATGAATTAATAGAACCATACCTTTCTACTTCATTTCTACACAATGAACAAATCACTTTTACTGAAGCAGAAAAAGAAACACTAAATGCTACATGGGCATCATTCCCTGATTTTTGTAATGATGAAGACACCTTAGCAGTTATTGATACATCAGGCTCTATGTATTGTTGTTCAAATCCAACACCGGCATCAGTAGCACTTTCTTTAGGTTTATATTTTGCAGAACATACCAAAGGTAAATTCAAAAATTACTTTATTGAATTTTCAAATAAACCACAACTTATTGAAATTAAAGGTGAAACCTTTGCCGATAGATTACGCTACATAAGCCAATTCAATGAAATTGCAAATACCAATATTAAGGCAGTATTTAACCTTATTCTGGATACTGCTGTAAAGGGTAATTATTCACAAGAAGATTTACCAAAGAAACTGATTCTTATTTCAGATATGGAATTTGATTATTGTGTAGAAAATGCAAATGAAACAAATTTCAACAATGCCAAAAAAGCCTTTGAAGAAAAAGGCTATAAACTTCCTAATATAATTTTTTGGAATGTTGCAAGTAGAAACAGTAATCAACCTGTAACAAAGAATGAACAAGGTGTAGCCTTAGTTTCAGGAGTAACACCACGATTATTTTCTATGGTTGCAAGTGGTGAACTTTCACCATACAAATTTATGATTGAAACCATAAGCAATAAAAGATATGCAAAAATTGTTGCATAACTATATCACAAAGAGATGATAAAATGTTAGAAATAAAAGGTAAAAAAGCAACTGCAATCTGCTATGCAAAGGTAATAGAAGATGAGGCAGTTGAACAGATAAAGAGAATGTGTGACTATGAACTTACTGAGGGTTCAAGTGTAAGAATAATGCCTGATGTTCATTCAGGCAAAGGTTGTACTATCGGTACAACTATGACTATAAAAGACAAGGCTTGTCCAAACATTGTTGGTGTTGATATTGGATGTGGTATGCTTACAGTTAAATTTCAAGATAAAGAAATTGATTTTGAAGAACTTGATAAGGTTTGTCACTTTATCCCATCAGGAAAAAATGTATGGGACGGTAGAATTGAAAGATTTGATTTAACAAGACTTCGTTGCTATAGGGACTTGAAAGATACAAGACGACTACAACGCTCACTAGGTACACTTGGTGGTGGCAACCACTTTATTGAAGTTGATATTAGCAGTAACGGAACTTATTATTTGATAATTCATTCAGGCAGTAGAAACCTAGGCAAGCAAGTTGCTGAATATTATCAGCAACTTGCTATAGAATTACATCAAGGCAAGGAAGAATATTTTAAAGAAAGAGATAGAATTATTAAGGAATACAAGTCACAAGGCAGAAGAAAGGAAATTCAATCAGCACTAAATGAATTGAGAAATAATTTCAAGGCAAAGGCTCTGGAAATTCCGGAAGATATTTGTTGGCTATATGGAGAATTCCTTGGTGATTACCTTTATGATGTTGAAATATGCCAAAACTTTGCTAAAAGAAGTAGAGAAAAAATGGCAGAAATAATCCTAAACAAAACAGGACTGACAGCCACAGACAGCTTTCATACTATTCACAACTATATTGACACAAATGAAATGATACTTAGGAAAGGTGCTATTGCTGCCCATAAGAATGAAAAGATATTAATTCCAATTAATATGAGGGATGGCTCAATAATTGCACTAGGTAGAGGCAACAAAGAATGGAACTACTCTGCCCCACATGGTGCAGGTAGATTAATGTCAAGAACTCAAGCTAAAGAAAAACTTGATTTAGAGGAATACAAAAAATCTATGGAGGGAATTTACACAACTTCCGTAAATGAACAAACCCTTGATGAAGCTCCAATGGCATATAAATCAATTGATGATATTATTGATGTTATCAAAGACTCAGTTGATATAATTGATATTATGAAACCTGTATATAACTTTAAGGCATAATAGAATATTATTTTTAAAACTAACTGCTATTTTAGTAGTTAGTTTTTTGTTTATAGACTTAAAAATTTTCAATTTCAAAAGATAAGTCCCAAAAATGGGACAGTACAAATGTTATTATATTAATAGAAAGAAAATCAATAACCCATTGTTTCATTTGGAGGTGCTTTAATGAGTATCAGAAAAGAATATACAAGAAAGTGTAAAATTATATTCTAACCTTGGAAATATAGATATTTTCAATTATAAAATACTAAATAGGAATTATTAATAAGTCTAAAAATAATAAATCAACACACAAAAAGGCTACCCATTGGGTAGCCTTTACACTTGCTATAATCTTTTTTAATGTATTTCATTTCATAACATAAGTACATTAAGTTAACAAAATACTGAAAATCTTTCGGTGCAATTATGGTGCAAATCAAAATACTATTGCACCAAAATGGATGCAAATAGTGTGCAATCCGAAAATAATTTGTATACCGATGAAAAATGAAAAAAGCCTTAAAAATGGCTTATCCATGGGCTTTTTGAGGTATAAAAAAATTGGTTAACAAGTAAATTGTTAACCAATTTAATGGTGCGGGTGACAGGACTTGAACCTGCACGTCGGTGAACACTAGAACCTAAATCTAGCGCGTCTGCCAATTCCGCCACACCCGCAAATATTAACTTATTTAGTCGCTATCTCTCAACGACAAGATACATTTTACTATATATCTTAGAAACTGTCAAGAGTTTTTTCATAACTTTTTAAATATTTTTATTATTTTCTACACCTACTATTTAATTCAAAACAAATATAAAAATATTTACTTTTAACAGTACAAATCTATTCACTTTTAAACTACTATTAGTTATAATATAAGTGAAGTTTACATAAATATTTTTAAATACTTTTCATATCAATATAATCCAAACTTCTTATTTAACTTAGATTTAACATTACTACTCTTTTTATTTAACCTATCGGTGCTATAATATTAATAGAAAAGAACGGAGATGATATATATGATTTATTTCATAGAGGATGACCGTAGTATAAATGAAGCTGTATTTTATTCATTGAAGAATAGTGGCTTTGAAGTTAAAGGCTTTGAAAAACCATCAGAATTTTGGAAAGCTATGAAAGAAGAAACACCTGACCTTATTCTGCTAGACATTATGTTACCGGAAGAGGATGGTTTACAGATACTCCGAAAATTAAGAAGCAGCAAAGAAACATCAGACCTACCTATCATTATGGTAACTGCTAAAGATGCTGAATATGACAAGGTTATAGGACTAGATAGTGGTGCTGATGATTATATGACAAAACCATTTAGTATGCTGGAACTTGTTTCAAGAATTAGAGCATTACTAAGAAGAACATCTAATCACAAGGATGATGGTGAAATCACGGTAGGCAAACTAACAGTAAATCCCGAAAAACACATTGTTACTGCAAATGGTAAAAATGTTTTGCTTACATACAAGGAGTATCACCTACTTCTACTGTTAATGCAAAACAAAGGTGTTGTTTTCTCCAGAGAAAAGTTGCTTAACAAAATCTGGGGTTATGACTTTGATGGTGAAAACAGAACTGTAGATGTACACATTCGAACCCTTAGAACTAAGCTTGGTGAATGTGGCAATATGATTGAAACTATCAGAGGTTTTGGATATAAGATTGGTGAATAAAATGACAATGACAAAGAAAATATTTAAAAACATTTTTTTAGCTTGTTTTTCTATGCTTGTTGTTACAATCGTTATTGTCTTTGGTGTTATGTACAACTACCATGGAAAACAAATAATGAATGAACTTCATTCTGAAATTAACATAATTTCTGTTGGTGTTGAAGATGGTGGTACAAAATATCTTGACACATTAAGCAAATCAGAAAAAGCCAGAATCACATGGGTTAACAAAGATGGTTCTATTAAGTACGATTCTAATGTTTCTAAAAGTAAAATGGAAAACCACCTTAACCGTAAAGAAATTAAGGATGCAATGAAAAACGGTACCGGTGAAGATGTAAGAATGTCTGACACTTTATCCGAAAGGACTATGTACTGTGCAAAGTTACTTTCTGATGGTTCGGTAATTCGTATTTCCACCAACCAATATACTGTTTGGATTTTATTACTTAATATGTGGCAACCACTTGCAATTGTTGTGATAATTGCACTTGTACTTTCATATATAATAGCTTACCTATCTTCAAAAAAGATTGTTATGCCTATTAATGACCTTGACCTGGAAAATGTTGAGGCAGTTACAACATATGAAGAAATTGAGCCACTTGTACACAAAATCAGCCACCAAAACAGAGTTATTCGTGACCAAATCAAAGAGTTAAAGAGAACTCAAGCTGAATTTAATGTTATCACAAGCAATATGAAAGAAGGACTTTTGGTTCTTGATTTACAGGGCAAAATTCTTTCATATAATAAGAGTGTGAAAAAGTTACTTAATATTTCATCACTGGATGATGAATATTTAGAAGACCTAAGTATTGATGATAAATTTAAAACTAACATTAACAATGCCATTCATGGAACTCATATGTCAGATACTTTTGAATATGGTGACAGATACTTAAGTCTATACTGCAATCCTGTTGAGGTTGACAACAAAATTAAAGGTGCTGTAGCAGTTATCCTTGATGTTACAGAAAAGCATCAGAGAGAATTATTAAGAAGAGAATTCAGTGCTAATGTTAGCCATGAACTAAAAACTCCACTAACTGCAATTTTAGCATCTGCTGAAATTATCGGAATGGATGCAACTCCTAAAGAAACAGTAACTCACTTTGCACACAACATTACTAAAGAAGCTAACAGACTTATCACTTTGGTTAATGATATTATAAAGTTGTCTAAGTTAGATGACAAGTCATACGAACCTGAAGATAAGGAAGTTGACATTTATGAAATTGCAAAGAATGTTGAGGACACTCTATCTCCTATTGCAGACAACTGTGGTGTTAAATTAACATTATACGGTGAGAAAACAATAGTACATGGTGTACCAACACTACTAAGTGAAATTGTTTACAACCTAGTCGACAATGCTATTAAATACAACAAGCCTAACGGCTCGGTAACAATTACTGTTGCACCGGTAAACGGTAAAGCTACACTGATTGTTGAGGACACAGGTATTGGTATCAGCAAAGAAGACCAAAGCAGAATTTTTGAAAGATTCTACAGAGTTGACAAAAGCCACAGTAAAGAAGTTGGTGGTACAGGTCTTGGACTTTCAATTGTTAAGCATGGTGTTGAACATCACAACGGTAAAATGAAAGTTGAAAGTGAACTTGGTAAAGGTACTAAGATTACAATTAAATTTTAACTTTTACTTTTTATTTTGTACTTCAAATAACTGTTTATAGCCTTATATTTATAATAAGCTATTCTATATTTAACCTAAAAAGGTGTAGTAGAAATTTCTACTACACCTTTTTTCTCTGTTCATATATATTATAGTAATACAAATTAGGGCTTTTCAATTTTGTCTGTGGGTAAAGGTAAATTTGTAGTGAGAATATATACCATAAAATCATATGAAACTATGACTCACAGGTGTAGGGGACATCATTGATGTCCCGTTTGAAAATTAACCTTTCTATTTGTATTTTGTCCTTTGTAGATATTATAAATTACTATTGTTTATGCTACAAAATATCGTTGTATTTTGAATTGTACAATCACATAGTTTACAGTTTATACAAGGACATAGTTTACACTTTTCATATTTAAACATCCCCACAAACCCTAATTTATCTAACTAAACTTACACATAAGCAAAATAAAAAACATATAAATTATATTAAACCGGATATATAATAAAAGATTTATCTTTACAATTTAAATAGAATAAAAACTTATATAAAACAACAACAGCACAACTTTCGTTGTGCTGCTGCTGTGTATTTTTGATAGTGAGGTATAGAAAAAATACTACATTCATCAAAAAAACATTAACATTTAACATTTTCACTTGAGGGGGAGTCAGGAATCCCACAAGTAGTTATATTATAATCCTATTTTTTTAATAAGTCAACTACCACAGACTATTATATAGGAAATTCACTATATTAAATTTCTATAACAAAAAGGCTTTCACTACAATGTAATGAAAGCCATAATTTATATATTTAGAAATTAATCTTTCTTGCCAAACTTACGGAAACGAGCATATCTTGTATCAATAAGTTTATCTGTGTCAACAGCCATATTTTTCTCAAATGTTCTGGCAACCAGCATTTTTAGTCCCTCAAACATTTTTCTATCATCACTATCAACAGGTTCACGAATAATTCTCTCAATAACACCTAGGTCAAACAAATCGTGAGAAGTTAACTTTAAGCAGTTAGAAGCCTCAGGTGCTTTTGAACTATCCTTCCATAGAATTGATGCACAACCCTCAGGTGAAATTACTGAATAAATACTATCTTCAAGCATCCAAACTTCATCAGCAACTGCCAGTGCCAAAGCACCACCTGAACCACCCTCACCGATAATAATGGAAAGCACAGGTGTCTTTAGTGTCATCATTTCCATAAGGTTTTCAGCAATAGCAAGACCTTGACCTCTTTCCTCAGCACCGATACCGGGATAAGCACCACTGGTATCAACTAAGCAAAATACAGGTCTGTGGAACTTTTCAGCCTGTTTCATAAGTCTTAATGCTTTTCTATAACCCTCTGGGTTAGCAGAACCAAAGTTACGGTTCATTCTTTCCTTAGTATTTCTACCTTTTTCAATACCGATAACTGTGATAGGCTGGTCATAAAGCATTGCTAAACCACCAACAATAGCCTTATCATCACCAAATCTTCTGTCACCATGCATTTCAATAAATGATGAACCAAACATTTTGTTAATATAATCAACGGCAGTTAATCTCTTAGAGTCTCTGGCTGCCATTACCTTATCATAAGCATTCATTATTCTTGAACCTCCTTGTTAGGACTGTGAATAGAAAGAAGATAAGCAAGAGTTTTCTTCATATCTTTTCTCTGTACAACAGAATCTACAAAACCTTTTTCAAGTAAGAATTCTGATCTTTGGAAACCCTTAGGAAGTTTAGTGTGGGTTGTTTGTTCAACAACTCTCTGTCCTGCAAATCCAACAAGAGCCTTTGGCTCAGCAAGGATAATGTCACCCTCCATAGCAAATGAAGCAGTAACACCACCTGTTGTTGGGTCAGTTAGAACAGTAATATATAGAAGCCCTGCATCATTGTGACGCTTTACTGCACCGGAAGTCTTTGCCATCTGCATTAGCGACAACACACCTTCCTGCATTCTTGCACCACCTGAAACTGTGAAAATAACAATAGGTAGTCTATTGTCTGTAGCATACTCAATAGCTCTGGTAATCTTTTCACCGGTAACAGTACCCATAGAACCCATCATAAAGTCTGATGACATAACACAAATTGCAGTATCATTGCCACCAATTTTACAAGTACCTGTGATTACATTTTCTTTTTCATTACTTTTTTCTTTAGCAATTCTTAGTTTTTCTTTGTAGTTAGGGAAATTAAGAATATCTGTACTTTCCATATCCTTATCCATTTCAACGAAAGTACCCTTGTCGGCAACAATCTTAATTCTTTCCCTAGCAGTCATTCTAAAGTGATGATTACATTTACTGCAAACACTAAGGTTTTCTTTCAAATCACTTGCCAAAAGCATATTGTTACAAGCAGGACACTTTACCCACATTGAATCAGGAACAAATGGCACTGAGTTATTTGATTGGTTAGAACCCTCAAGTTCATTCTTTGGTTTTAAAAAAGTAAATAAATCCAACATAATCACCCATTTCGTAAATTATTCGTAAAAACTATACAAGTACATTATAACACGATTTTCACTTTGATACAATTACTTTTTTCTTCTCTTCTCAAATTCTTCAATAAAATCAGTTGTATAAGAACCATCAATAAATTCTTTAGCAGAAAGAATTTCAATCTGTAGGTTTCTGTTGTGGTCAATACCACTGATTGAAAGTTCAGAAAGTGCCATCTTCATCTTTCTGATAGCAAGATCACGAGTTCTGCCTTGAACAATAACCTTACCTACCATACTGTCATAGAATGGTGGAATAACATAATCCTGATAAATAGCAGTATCAAAACGAACAAATGAACCACCCGGAATATGTAGCTTTGTAATCTTACCACAAGATGGACGGAAATCCTTGTCAGGATTTTCTGCATTAATTCTACATTCAATGGCGTGACCATGGAAGAAAATCTGATCCTGAGTTTTATCAAGCTTACAACCGGCAGCAACTCTAATCTGCCACTGTACTAAGTCAAGACCTGTTACCATTTCTGTAACACCGTGTTCAACCTGTAAACGAGTATTCATTTCCATAAAGTAGAAGTTCTTGTTCTTATCAAGTAGAAATTCTACTGTACCGACTGAATTGTAGTTTACTGCCTTAGCAGCCTTAGTAGCAGCATCCATCATTTTTGCTCTGATTTTAGGAGTAATTGATGGGCTAGGACTTTCTTCAATTAACTTTTGGTTCTTTCTCTGAACAGAACATTCTCTTTCACCAAGGCATAGAACATTGCCATGCTTATCACAAAGCAACTGCATTTCAATATGCTTAACCGGTTTTAGGAATTTTTCTATGTAGCAACCACTGTCACCAAATGCACTTTTAGCTTCACTTGATGCACTTCTGAAAGCATTTAGGAAATCCTCTTCTTTTTCAACAAGACGGATACCTCTACCACCACCACCGGAACGAGCTTTAATAAGAATTGGGTAGCCAATCTTACCGGCAGCTGCTTTAGCTTCATTTTCATCTTCAATAACTTCTGTACCGGGAGTAACAGGTACACCGGCTTTTTGCATTGTTTTTCTTGCTTTATCCTTGTCACCAAGGTCCTCAATCATCTGAGAAGATGGACCAATGAAAGTAATGTTACACTTTTCGCAAAGAGAAACAAACTTTGCATTTTCAGAAAGAAGTCCGTATCCTGGGTGAATAGCCTGAGCACCGGAAGAAACAGCTATTGTTAAAATATTAAGCATATTTAAGTAACTATCCCCTACCTGAGCAGGACCTACACAATAAGCCTCATCAGCTAATGATACATGAAGGGCATCCTTATCAGCTTCACTATAAATAGCAACTGTGCTGATACCCATTTCTCTACAAGCTCTGATAATTCTTACTGCAATTTCACCACGGTTTGCAATTAAAATTTTTGAAAACATTTTTAAATCTCCAATCCTCTAGGAGTTTTACTTTACAGCAAATGACATTTCTGCCTGAACATGAAGTTTGCCGTTTACATAACCCTTTGTACTAATAAAATAGAATGGTGCTCTTACTCTTGTAACTGTAGCAACAGTTTCCAATGTGTCACCGGGTAGAACAGGTTTCTTAAACTTAACACCATCTAACTTTGTAAAGTAAGGTGTGCCACCTTTTACCTTATCAGCAAGAAGTACACAACTGGCTTGTCCCATCATTTCACAAAGAATAACACCGGGAACAACAGGGTTACCCGGGAAGTGACCTTTTAAGAAAAATTCGTCACCTTTAATTGTATAATAACCTTTTGCCTCATTTTCACCTGTTAATTCTGCTCTTTCAACAAGTAGCATATTATCTCTATGAGGTAAAATCTGCTTAATTTCTTCTTGATTCATTTTAAATTACCTTTCTTTAGTTGTAATTTATTTTTACATATTAATGCATAATGGGGCGAACAATGTTCGCCCATACAAATTTTTTATGTAAAATTATTCAATAACGAAAAGTGGCTGACCGTATTCGATAATGTCACCATCTTTAGCAAGGATTTCCTTAATAGTGCCATCTTCTTCTGCCTGAATTTCGTTCATTAGCTTCATAGCTTCAATGATACAAACTGTATCACCCTTTTTAACTGTCTTACCAACGGTTACATATGGTTCAGCTTCAGGAGATGCTGCCTTATAGAAAACACCAACCATAGGTGCTTTAATTGTTTTGCCTGTAGGCTGAGGAGCAGTTGTAGGTGCAGGAGCCGGAGCAGACTGCTGTACAGGTGCAGTTTCTACTACAGGAGCTTGTACAGGAGCAGGTGCAACAGTAGGTGTTGGGGCAGTAGCATTAAAAGCTACTGCAGGAGCAACAGGCTTATTCTTTTCAATACGAATTCTTCTGCCCTTTTTTGTTTCTATTTCAAGAACACTTAAATCGTTCTTATTAGCAAGTTCAATTAATCTTTTAACATCATCAAGGTCATACTTCTTTAGTTTAAAAACTTCCATTTTAGTCCTCCATAAACTTCTTGAAGATTAGGCAAGCATTGTGACCACCAAAGCCAAGGTTAGTAGATGCTGCAACATTTACATCTCTCTTAACTGCCTTGTTAGGTGTGTAGTTAAGGTCACATTCTTCATCTTTTTCTGTGTAGCCGATTGTTGGTGGGATAATGCCATTCTTTAGAGCAAGTGTACAAACAATAGCTTCTAATGCACCGGTAGCACCAAATAGGTGACCTGTCATTGACTTTGTTGAAGAAACATTTACTCTGTAAGCATTTTCACCAAGAGCCTTCTTGATAGCCTTTGTTTCTGTTACATCATTTAGGTGAGTTGATGTACCGTGAGCATTCCAGTACCATTCTTCATCACCTGTAACATTAGCTTCCTTCATAGCTACCTTAATTGCCTTTGCAGGAGTTTCTGCAGTTGCATCAGGAGCAGTAATATGGTGAGCATCACAAGTGTTACCATAACCGGCAATTTCAGCATAAATCTTAGCACCACGAGCCTTAGCATGTTCATATTCTTCAAGAATCATACAAGCGCCACCTTCGCCCATAACAAAACCGTCACGGTTCTTGTCAAATGGGATAGATGCAGTCTTAGGGTCATTTCTTGTTGTAAGTGCCTTACAGTTCTGGAAACCGGCAATTGATAGTGGAGAAACTGCTGCTTCTGCACCACCTGTAATAATTGCATCACAGTAACCGTCTCTGATTGCATGGAAAGCTTCACCGATTGAGTTTGCACCTGTTGCACAAGCAGTTACGATTGGCACACAAGGACCTTTTGCCTTGAACTTAATAGCGATTGTACCTGATGCCATATTACCAATCATCATTGGAATAAAGAATGGGCTAACCTTTCTTGCACCAAACTTTTCCATATTGATAGAGTTCTTATAGAAACTATCAAGGCCACCGATACCGGCACCTACATAAACACCAAAGTTATCTTCTTCAATCTTACCTAGGATGTCACTGTCTTCTACAGCTTCAGTTGCTGCTGCAACTGCATACTGTGTATATAAATCGTTCTTTCTTAAATCTTTCTTTTCAAAATACTTTGTTGGTTCGAAATTTTTAACTAAACCAGCAATCTTAACCTTTAGACCTTCTGTACTAAAGCGTTCTTCAGGAATAAAGTCAATACCTGAAACACCGTTTACAAGGTTGTCCCAAGTTGTCTTCATATCATTACCTACCGGAGTCACTGCTCCAATACCAGTTACTACTACTCTTCTCATATTAGCTACCTTTCTTCGTAAATTTAAGGCAAATTACATTGCCATACCACCGTCAACTCTTAGAACTTCACCTGTAATATATGAAGCATCATCAGAAGCTAGGAAACAAATTGCATTTGCAACATCTTCAGGAGAACCGGCTCTCTTCATTGGGATACCACTTGAAATCATATCCTTTGCCTTATCAGAAAGCTGATCTGTCATATCTGTGGCAATATAACCAGGAGCGATAGCATTAACTGTAACATTTCTGCCACCTAGTTCCTTTGCAACTGACTTTGTTAGACCGATGATACCTGCCTTTGATGCTGAATAGTTAGCCTGACCTGCATTGCCCATAATACCAACAACTGATGCAAGAGAAATAATTCTACCACTTCTCTGCTTCATAAAGTGCTTATAAGTTGCTTTCATCATATTGTAAGTACCCTTTAGGTTAACATTGATAACTGCATCAAAATCAGCTTCTGTCATCTTAACCATAAGCATATCACGAACAATACCGGCATTATTAACCAGAATATCAAGACCACCAAAGTCCTTAATAACTGCATTTACAGTTTCCTGTGCTGATTCAAAGTTTGAAACATCACTCTTATAGAACTTTGCCTTTGCTCCCATTTCTTCTAATTCTTTAATAGCAGGAGCTGCCTTTTCTTCGTCACAAATATCAGTAATAATAATTGTTGCACCTTCACTTGCTAACTTCTTACAAGTAGCAAAACCGATACCTCTTGAACCACCTGTTACAAGAGCAATCTTACCTTCTAACTTCATAAACTTCTCCTTTTTCTTACACATTTAGTGCATCTAAATCTTCTTTATTTTCAACCTTAATTGCAGTAACATTTCTGTCAATTTTCTTAATTAGACCTGTTAGAGTCTTGCCAACACCAACTTCAATAAATGTGTCAACACCATTTGCAATTAAATTCTCTACTGTTTTCTGCCACTTTACAGGGTTCTTACACTGATTAGTAATAAGTGACTTATAATCCCCACTATATTCTTCTGCTGTATAGTTTGCATAAAGTGGAATAGTTGGTTCATTTAGTGTCATATCTGCTAAATATTCACCAAGACCTTCAGCTGCCTTAGCCATATAAGGTGAGTGGAATGCACCACTTACTGCTAGAGGTACTGCTCTACCTTTTTCGCTTTTAATCTTTTCACAAAAAGCTTCAAGGTTATCTTTGTTCATAGCAACAACTGTCTGTGCTGGTGAGTTGTAGTTAACAGGCCAACATTCATCAAATTCAGAAGCAATTTCTTCTACTCTTTCAGGTGTTAGCTTCATAACTGCAACCATAGCACCGGGAGTTTCATTTGCTGCTTTATCCATTAATTCTGCTCTCTTACAAACAAGTTTGAAAGCATCTTCGTAACTCATAATTCCACTAAAGCCAAGTGCTGCAATTTCACCTAATGAGAAACCTGCAACATAATCAATCTTAATGCCTTTTTCCTTAACTGCCTCAGCAGCAGCAAGATCGGCAGTAAAAACTGTAGGCTGAGTGTTTACTGTAACAGAAAGTTCTTCCTTTGTACCGTTAAAGCACTGATTGCTTGTACCCTCTCTGATAGAGTCAGCCATATCATAAACTGCCTTAGCAGCAGGAGAACAATCATATAATTCTTTACCCATGCCGGGATACTGTGCACCCTGACCTGAGAATACTAATGCTATTTTACCCATTGTGTAGCTCCCTTTAGTGTTTCCTCAGCTTGAGTAAACATTTCTTCAATAATTTCCTTAGCAGGTTGTTCTTTCTTAACCATAGCAGCAACCTGACCGGCTAGTACAGTACCGTTCTTTACATCACCTTCACGAGCTGCAAGTCTTAGCTTACCTGTACCCATACTTTCAAGCTTTTCATCATCACAATTTGTACGGTCATATTCACAAGCCTGATATTCCTTAGTAAAGCTATTTCTGATTGAACGAACAGGATGACCCAGACGCTTACCTGTAACAACAGTGTCAATATCCTTAGCCTTTAGGACCTTTTCTTTATATTCATGAGCGATAGTACATTCATCACATACTAAGAATCTTGTACCAACCTGTACACCCTTAGCACCTAACATAAATGCAGCAGCAATCTGTCTGCCGTCAGCAATACCACCGGCTGCAATAACCGGAATATTAACTGCATCTACAACCTGAGGTACAAGAGCCATTGTAGTTAAGTCACCAACATGACCACCACTTTCGCCACCTTCGGCAATGACTGCAAAAGCACCACGCTTTTCAACCATTCTTGCAAGTGCAACAGAAGCAACTACAGGGATAACCTTAATACCTGCTTCAGTCCACATTGGCATATATTTTGTAGGAGTACCGGCACCTGTTGTAACAACCTTTACTCCTTCTTCAACAACAACCTTTGCTACTTCATCAACGAATGGTGACATCATCATAATGTTTACACCGAAAGGTTTGTCAGTCATTTCTTTGCATTTCTTAATTTCTGCACGAAGTTGTTCTCCGTTAGAATTCATAGCAGCGATAATACCAAGGCCACCGGCATTTGAAACACCTGAAGCTAAAGAAGCATCAGCAACCCAAGCCATACCACCTTGAAAAATAGGGTATTGAATACCTAATTCTTTATTAATGACAGTATCAATCATTATGTACCTCCAATTTACGCAACCTAGAAAATAGGTAGTTTTAGTAGATAAACCTTTTTGCAAAATTGCAAAAGGGCACAATTCTCCAATCTTTGTTATTGTACTATAAAAAAGCCTTATTGTCAATGAACTGCACCCTTGTTTTTCCTCTTATAGTTCATAATTAAAAGGTTTTTATAACTTAAAATTTTGTGTATTATTAATCATAATTATATACTTTTGTCTATTAATTAACCGTTTTTGCATATACTTTATTTTTAAAAACTGTTTTCACACTCAACTAAAGCTAACTGCAAAAATCTTCCAAACATTTTCTCAGAGAAGTATCTCCCTTAACCTCTATTCCCTCTTTTAATTTATCTTGGTCATCATAAGGCAAAGAACTAACAAGAGTATCTGTTTTTATCATTGGAGATTTTTCATTTTTCTTAAAAACCGAAACATAACCTTTGTAATTTTTCACATAATAAATTTCTGATGCAGTAGCCTTTTGCTGACTTAAAGTTTGAGCAAATTCTTCCTCCTTAAGTTCAAAATTTGCTGACACAAAAACCGATGCAAAGAGAATACATCCGGTTAGGATAATAGCTACATATTCCTTCATATGTTCAACTTCCTTTCACATAATTAGAAAAATATTCCTTCAAGGAATTATTTTTTCATAAAAATATACGAATATTCATATATTAAAAGATTTTTTTTGCACATATAAAGAAAAAGTAAAAAATAGGTTTATTTTTGTATGATAATATGGTACAATGTAATCTGTTATGTTTTACATATATATTGAAAAATTATAATGTAGATAAAGTACATAATAAAATTACAAATAAAACAGAATATTGCCTTAAAAAGGAGGTGGTCGGTTTGAGAGAAACTGATATCAGTAAGATGAGTACTAAGAAACCTTCTGGTAGAAGTGAAATCGAACACGACAAAAAAGGAACTAGTAAAGTAGTATTTTCAGGTATTGGAAAAGCTATATTCACCATTTTTATGGTATTCGTATGTGCTATTGTTGCTGTAGGTATCAGCCTAGGGGTATATATTTTTGGCATTGCCTCTGAACCAACAGGCATTGACCTGGTTGCTGCAAGTCTAAACCTAACCAGCCACATTTATGTACAAAACGATGATGGTGAGTTTAAGGAATATCAATCCATTTACGACACAGAAAACAGAGTATGGGTTGACTTTAAGGACATTCCTCAGCATATGAAAGACGCTATGGTTGCAATCGAGGACAAGCGTTTCTATGAACACCATGGTGTTGACTGGCAGAGAACTGCCGGTGCTATACTTTCCCTTTCATCAGGTTCAAGTAGCTATGGTGGTTCAACAATCACTCAGCAGTTAATCAAGAACCTTACTGATGACAATCAGGTTTCACTAAATCGTAAGATTAGAGAAATCTTCAGAGCTTTAAATGTTGAAAAGGAATACACTAAGGACCAGATTCTTGAGGCCTACCTAAATGTTGTAAACTTCGGTAATAACTGTCAAGGCGTTCAGGCTGCATCTCAGCTTTATTTTGGTCAAGATATTCAGAAGTGTTCTATTGCTCAGTGTGCTGCTATTGCTGGTATCACACAGAACCCTAGTCAATGGAACCCACTTATCTACCCTGAAAACAACAAGAAGCGTAGAGAAATTGTTATCAAGGAAATGTACAAACAAGGTAAGATAACAAAAAAAGAATATGAAGACGCAATGAAAGAATCCAAGAATATGAAGTTCGTCGGATATAACCAGAAGAAAGAAAAAGAAGAAATCTATGTTCAAAACTGGTATATTGAAGAACTTATGAATGACCTTAAGAAGGATTTAGCGAAGCAGAATGATATTTCTGAAGATGTTGCACAAAGAATGATCTCAACACAAGGCCTAAAGATTTATTGTGCTATGGATGCTAAGATGCAGAAATATATTGAAAAGGTTGGTAGAAGTGTTAACACAGAAAATGATGTTACAGGACTACAGACTGCTATGACTCTTATGGAATATGACGGTAGAGTTGTTGCTACTACCGGTTCTTCCCTAAAGAAAACAAGTAATAATCTTTTTGACAGAGCTACATCTGCTGCACTACAACCCGGTTCTTCTATTAAGCCGGTAGTTGTTTATCCTTATGCTATTGAACACAATGTTCTAACTTATGGTTCACTGGTAGAAGACGAACCACTAGATGACTATAAGGTTGGTACAGACGGATATGCCGAGGCAGGTCCTACCAACTGGTATTACGGTTACAAAGGTACAATGTCGCTTCCGGATGCTATCGAAATTTCTTCAAACGCAACAGCTGCTCAGGTTATGGACAAAATCACACCTGCTGCTGCATATAAGCAGGTTACTCAGCTAATGGGCTTTACACATCTTGATGAACAAGACGGTAAAGAAGTTGGTGCATTGTCTATCGGTGGTATGACAGGTGGTGTTACTGCCAGAGAAATGGCAGCTGCCTATCAGTACCTTGGCAATGGTGGTCAGTATTATGAACCATACACTTACTACTATGTAACTGATAATGACGGCAAGATTGTTATTGACAAGAGAGACCAAATGCCAAAACAAGCATACTCTGATGAAACTGCTGCCATTATGAACAGAGAACTTCACTTTAACGTTACTACTTCCCACAACACTCAGGCATATAATGCCAGAATTGACGGTTGGGATATTATCGGTAAAACAGGTACAACTAATGATGATAAGGATAGCTGGTTCTGTGGTTGTTCTCCATATGCAACACTTGCAGTATGGACAGGTTTTGATACACCGGCAACTAACCCGGATACATCTATCGCAGCAAAGAACTTTCAGACAGTTATGTCAAAGTATCTAAAGGGTAAAAAGAAAAAGTCTTACAACTTCCCTGCTGATATGGAAGAAATTTCTTATTGTGTAGATTCCGGTCTACTAGCTTCATCATATTGTTCAAACACAAGAACAGGTTATTACTTTAAGGATAAGAAGCCTGACTATTGTTACGGTGACCACAGTGGTACAGTTTACTACAACAATGATGACACTTACAGCAATGATAGTTACAACAACAATAACTACACTGACTATAACAACTACACAACAGCTTATAGCGATAATAACGATTATAATAACTATGACGCAACAACTCAGGGTGCAACCGAAAGTGGTGGAGAAAATGAACCTGCTTCACAGGAAAATCAACAAACTAAAGCACCTGAAACTAAAGCTCCTGAAACAAAGCCTGCCGAGAATAACAACAATGAACCGGTAGCAACTACAAGAGCTGCAAACTAACTAAGATTTTACAAAACAAGATAAATATACAAGAGAGGTACAGATATGATTTCAGTAGCAATTATGGGTCACGGTACAGTTGGCTCAGGTGTAGCAGAAATTCTGACAACACACAAACAGAAACTTTTCAAAGCAGTTGGTGAGGAACTTTATGTTAAGCATATTCTTGACTTAAGAGAATTTCCTGACAGCCCACTGGCAGACAGATTTACAAAGAACTTTGAGGACATTGTAAATGACATTGAAGTAAGAGTTGTTGTTGAAGTTATGGGTGGTACAAACCCTGCATATGACTTTGTTAAGAGATGCTTACAGGCAGGTAAAAGCGTTGTAACATCTAACAAAGAACTTGTTGCTAAGCATGGAGCAGAACTTCTTGCAGTAGCAAAAGAAAACAATGCTAACTTCTTATTTGAAGCATCAGTTGGTGGTGGTATTCCAATTATCAGACCACTTTCACAGTGCTTAGTAGCAAATGAAGTTGACGAAATTGCCGGTATCTTAAACGGTACAACAAACTTCATCTTTGGTAAGATGATTAACGATAATATGGATTTCTCAGATGCTCTTAAGTTAGCTCAAGACTTAGGTTATGCCGAAAGAAATCCTGAAGCTGATATTGAAGGTCATGATGCTTGTAGAAAGATTTGTATTCTTGCTTCTCTTGCATTTGGTAAACACATTTATCCTGACAATGTTTACACAAAGGGTATTTCAGAAATCACACTTGATGATGTTAAGTATGCCGATAGCCTAAACTATGTTATCAAATTAATCGGCGATGTTAAGAAAACAGAAGATGGCAAGCTAGACATTCTTGTTGCTCCAATGCTACTTTCAAAGGATTGTATCCTATCAGACATTAACGATGTATTTAACGGTATCTTAGTTAAGGGTGACTGTACAGGTGATGTAATGTTCTACGGTAAGGGTGCCGGTAAGTTACCTACTGCATCAGCAGTTGTAGCCGATGTTGTTGACTGTGCAAAGCACCTAAAGGCTAGAAAGAGAATTTTCTGGACAGATAGTGACGAAAGTCAGGTTGCTTCATATAAAGATAGTAAGACAGCAATGTACATAAGAGTTGCCGGTAAGGGTGAAATGGCACAAAGCCTATTCCCTGATTCAGAAATTATGAAGGCTGATGGCAACACAGTTCTTATGACACAGGAATATAAGTTTGGTGAAATTGAAGAAAAGATTGCTAAGCTTAACGAAAATGGTGAAAAGGTTCTTTCTGCTATTAGAATTGGCAACCTATAATTAATTAGTTTATCATTTTAAATCTATATAAAAATTCACTTAGGTGGAAAATAAGGAGATAGGAAATGGCACTTATAGTACAAAAGTTCGGTGGTTCATCAGTAGCCGATGCCGAAAGAGTGTTTAATGTTGCAAAGATTGTAACAGACACTTACAAAAAGGGTAATGACGTTGTAGTTGTAGTATCTGCTCAAGGTGATACAACAGATGACCTCATTGCAAAGCAAATGGAAATCAACCCAGAGGCTAACAAGAGAGAAAGAGATATGCTACTTGCTTCAGGTGAGCAGATTTCAATTTCACTACTTGCTATGGCTTGTGAAAAGCTTGGTGTACCGGCAATTTCACTACTAGGCTGGCAGGCAGGTTTCCAGACAACATCAGCACACACATCAGCTAGAATTAAGAATGTTGATGGTCAGAGAATTCGTCAGGAACTTGACCAACACAAGGTTGTTGTTGTTGCCGGCTTCCAGGGTATTAACCGTCACGAAGACCTAACAACTCTAGGTAGAGGTGGTAGTGACACATCTGCAGTTGCTATTGCAGCTTCTCTACACGCTGACCTATGTCAGATTTTCACAGATGTTGAAGGTGTATTCACAGCTGACCCTAGAAAAGTTAAAAACGCAATTAAGCTAAAGGAAATTTCTTATGACGAAATGCTAGAACTTGCAACTCTTGGTGCACAGGTTCTAAACAACCGTTCTGTAGAAATGGCTAAAAAATATGGAATTGAACTTGAAGTACTTTCAAGTCTTACTAATAAACCAGGTACAATAGTAAAGGAGAAACCAAAGATGGAAAAAATGATTATTTCAGGTGTTGCTAAGGACTGCGACATTGCAAGAATTTCAATAAAGGGTATTCCAAACGAACCAGGCTTTGCTTTCAAAGTATTCTCAAAGCTTTCAGCAAAGGATATTAATGTTGACATTATTCTTCAGTCTGTTGGTACTGAAGGCACAAAGGATATTGCATTTACTGTTGCTGCTGATAAGGGTCAGGAAGCTGTTGACACTCTAAACGACAACAAAGATGCTCTAGGCTTTGAAGAAGTAACACTTGACAAGGATGTTGCTAAGATTTCTATTGTTGGTGCAGGTATGGAAAGCCATGCCGGTGTTGCTACAAAGATGTTTGAAGCACTTTACAACAACAATGTTAACATTCAGATGATTGCTACTTCTGAAATTAAGACATCTGTTCTTATTGCTAAGAAAGATGCTGACAGAGCTGTTTCTGCAATTCACGATAAGTTCTTTGACTAATATTTATTAGTATTAACTTACATTTAAATTATTCAGGGGCGAACTTAGTTCGTCCCTTTTTATATATATTCCTCTCCCCTAAAACTTTGTTTATATTTAGAAAGCAATTACTCTATATTTATTGACACTTACCACTAATAATGTTAAACTATATTTATAAACCTTTTTGGAGGACATTATGAAAGACGAAAAAGAAACACTTATACTAAATAAATATCATACATATGATGCTCTTATTGTTGTTGGTACTGCACTTGTAATACTGGGATTAATTGTTTTTGCAACTGTATTTACCGGTGTAGGTTCACTAGGCAGAGCCTCTGTTATTATTGGGGTTTTACTATTTTTAGTTGGTGGCATTATGGTTGGCAACGGTAGAGTTATTAAGAAAAAGGCACTTGGTGAAGTTGATGACTTCTACTGTGATTACACAAAAAAGAAAAAGCCTACAGAAAAAACTGCCGATACCTCAACAGATGATTCTATAGACTAAAATAATTTTCAATTAATAGACTTATATAATTAATAGACTTATATTTTTAATTACATATTCTAAACTCATTAGCTAACTGATTCTAAATCAGTTAGCTTTTTTATTTATCAATTTTAATTGTGAGTTAAAATAATCAAACAAATTTTTTGGGGTTCAATTTTGATTGTGTTATTCTAAAAACAATTCAACAAATTAGGGCTTTTCAATTTTGTCTGTGGGTAAAGGTAAGTTTGTTTTAAATTTAATTGTCTATAAAGAAAAATTTATA